>JGI26080J50196_1000381_pt1 | contig 20253 bp, 20 predicted proteins | sample SaaInl0LU_22_DNA_FD_50196 | JGI IMG/M metagenome (IMG submission 50196)
GCATTCAGCTGGTTGTAATACATTGTATAGATTGTCTGGAGTTTGGCCAACATTTATGGTTAACTCAACAATATCTCTGGTACAGTTTTGGCTTGTAAAGACTTTAACAAATACAGACTGTGTAGCATTCGGTTGAACAGGATAAGAGGTAATGTTTGTAATTTCTGATGCACCTAAAGCATCTGAAAAAAACTGAAATCTTACATTTGGGGTATTAGAAATACTGAGTTGTGCTGAAGTTAAGTTAATTGTAGGATTGGTGTTATTTGCACTAACACAGTGGTCAAAAATTGGATTTGATGAAACTACGGGCAAAGGATCTACAATGAGTTCTAATGTTTTAGAAGTATCAAAACAAGCAGCGTTGTTTATGTTTTCTACTCTAATGTAAACGGTTTGAGAGTTGGTTACAGAATGGTTGGTATTCTTATTGATTATGGTGCTAGCATCATTGGTTTCTGCACCTAATTGAGTTGTGTGGTAGGTGATGGTGTATTGTGTATTATTTAAAGTTCCTAATATTTCTGAATCCTTTGAGCTTAATATAAAATTATTAATGACTCCATCAGTATCTCCGCCAGCACTTGCATTGTCATCACAAATTCTGTAAGGTGTTGGTTGTATAGGTTCTGGAAACCCAGTTACTGCAAGTTTAAATGTAGTAATATTAAAACAAGCATTTGGTGCTTTTGTATTTTGTACTCTTGCATAAACTATTTGCGAGCTAAAAGCAGTTGGGTTTGTAAAATAATCTGGTAAAGGATTATCTCCTGAATTAGCATCAGCTAAATTATCAAAATATAATACATCAAAAATTGCTGGGTCTAAACTGCCTAAAATCGTGTTTTTATTTTCTGTGGTTAAATCGAATGTATTAAATCCATCATTATCTGTGTCACAAAAAAGAATATCATTTGGTTTCGTAGCAACTGCAGCTTCAAACACGCCTATATTAAAAGTAGCTTCATATTTTGTAATATTTCCACAATCATCGGTAAGTTCTAAAACTAAAGTATATTTACCTGCATTTGCTGGAGAAATATTAGTGAAAACTAAATTTTGATCGCTAGAAACTACAGATGTGTTTGTGCCATTGTCAAAAATCCATTCATAAGTTCTATTGTTACCAGAGATTGTCTCTGGTGCAAGTGTCTTATTTTCTCCAATACAAAACTCTAAATCTTGGTTATTGATAACGATATCTTTATCAACATCTTTTATTTCGATTGGAAGTAATAAAGATGATAAAAAAGGAGGTAAACCCTGGCCAGCTGTAATCGCTCCATTTCCAACTCTAACTGTTTGATGAGAGTAGTCACATGCTATCCCTAATTCGTCTGGTTTATTAACAACACTTATAAAATTAGAATTATTAGAGGTCCAGTATATTTTTCCATCAGGACCTAATTGTAAAGCCCCTCTAGTATTTACATATTGGTGAACAAGGTATCGGCTAGCATTAATTTCTGTTAAAGTTGGTTTTGTTAAATCAAATTGATATAAGCTTTCAGTAGATATGGTAAAAGAACCAGTAGATAAGTACAATCTTCTACTAGAAGCAGAAAACTCTACACCATAAACTTCTTCAAAAATGTTAAGTTGATTTGCAAAACTAGTGTTGTTAAAATTTGTAACCTCTCCAGTTTTATCGTTAAAATTAAATAAATAAGCCCTATTACTCATATTTCCAGAAACTAACTTTGTGCCATCTGGCGATACTTTTAAATATCCTCTTGGATCGCTAGTCGCATTATAGCCAATAATAGTACTTACTTTTGGGTCTCCCGAATTAACACCTTTATTATCTACTTTGTATGCATAGAAATTGTTACCATGTGCAGAGATAACCCAAAAAGTACTGCAATCTTTTGCTTTTACAGCTGTTACTTTTTCAGACCAATTAGGATGATCAGAAAGATTTCCTAAAACGACAGGGCCAGCTACAACGTCACCTAAACCACCATTTAAAGACATATCTATTGTATAATACCAAAAACCAGCATTTTCACTAGATTGTGCACCAACCGTAAATAAATAATAAACATTAGGTTTTCCAGGTGCTGGTATAGTTAAAGCAGATTGTGAACTTGAAGAATCTCCTTCTAAACCAGTACCATTAGGCATGGGGGTGTTATTTTTATTCCAAATGGTTAAATTTCTACCATCAGATGTTGGTGCTCCTACATAAAATAATAAATTACCATTCGCATCAGAGAATGAAGAGCAGCCTTCTAAAGTATTTAATTGACTTCCATTGACTGGAACTGGACTGCCAGAATTAAAATCTAAAGCAGCCCCATTACCAAAATACCAAAAATTAGCTTCTTTTTGTGAAAATGTATTTAATGAAATAAATAGTAAAAGTAGCGATAATATATTCTTCATCTGATGGTATTTCTATTCTTTAGTTCAAATATATTTAAAAAGTACTACAAATCTCTCTTTTTTAACAGTATAAATGATAAGTAAATGAAGATGAATGTCCACGCTGAAACGATAGCAATATCAGAAAACTCTACCTCGTAACTTTTGGTAAATGTTTCCCCAATTTGATTGGCTATAGACTTAACAGCACCCAATCTAGAAAATGGTTCTTTTATTAAATTGCCCATAGCTTCAAAAGGTAAAAATTGCATAATACCATCTACTTTTTCTGTAGTATTTTCTGAAGCTTTAAAAGACCAGAATAGGTATCCTTTAAAAATACTTTCTATAAAAAACCAAACAACCATTCCGCCTACAGCAAACGCAGAACGTTTAACTAAAATTCCAAAAAACAAGCCCATAGAAAAGAAACCCACTAGTTTTAAAAAAAAAGCAAAAAGGTATTGTAAATCTGTTATTATAATGGCAAATTCATCATAATCTGAATACGCAAAACCTAAAATAAGAGATACTATAAATACAAATAATGTAGATACTAAAGCAAATATAATTACTGTGTAAAATTTAGAAAGTATAAACTCTTTTTTGCTTAACCCATCTATTAAATTTTGTTTTAGTGTTTTGTAACTATATTCATTAGCCATCATAGAAACAATCACTAATAATAGAAAAAACTTTAAAATAGCTGCTACATAGGTATTAAAGTGCCAGATGTATGGAAAGTTAAAAATACCAATTTCTGCTAANTGAAATTTTATAGGGCCAATATCAAACTTAATGGCTGCTATGAATGCGATACAGGTTAATAAGCCAAAGTAAATGATAGATAATACTTTACTGGCTCTATTGTGTTTTAATTTATGAAATTCTATGGTTAATAATCTTAACATTTTGTGATGTGTTTAAAGAATATAGGTTTCGATTGTTATCGAAATTAGATATCGTTGATTACTTTTTAGTTAAATCTAAAAATTGTTGTTCTAAACTTGGTTTTTGTTTTACCAAATGACTCAAAACAATACCTTTAGTAAATAAATAACTGTTTATTTCTTCTGTAGAAATTGCATCTTTAAGGCTTGCAATAATAGTTTCGTGTTCTTTTGTAACTTTTAAAATAGCAGGATGCTTTTCTAACTCGTCTAAAAGTGCAGCATCATTATTGGCAACTTTAAGCTCAAGCAAACCATTAGAAGCTGTCATATCATCAACTCTGCCGCTGTATAATTTTACACCTTTTTTAATCACTATTACATGAGAACAAACTTTTTCTACTTCATCCAATAGGTGAGAGGCTAACAAAATTGTAGTGCCTGTACTTGCAATTTCCTGAATTATTTGTCTAATTTCATGAATTCCTTGTGGGTCTAAACCATTTGTTGGCTCATCTAAAATTAAGATTTCTGGGTCGTTTAATAATGCAGATGCAATTGCTAAACGTTGTTTCATTCCTAAAGAGTAGGTTTTAAACTTACTGTCTCTTCTTTCAAAAAGATTTACTGTTTTTAGTTTTTCGTCTATTTTATCGTTAGAAATTCCTTTAATTGTACAAATTAGTTTTAAATTTTGTACTGCAGTCATGTAAGGATAAAAGTTAGGACGCTCAATAATAGCCCCAACTTTTTTTAAAGCTTCATGAGTGGATAATTTTCCATCGAACCAAGAAAACTCGCCAGAAGTTCTGTTTACAACATTTAAGATGATACCTAATACAAATTAGTTTTAAATTTTGTACTGCAGTCATGTAAGGATAAAAGTTAGGACGCTCAATAATAGCCCCAACTTTTTTTAAAGCTTCNTGNGTNGATAATTTTCCATCGAACCAAGAAAACTCGCCAGAAGTTCTGTTTACAACATTTAANATGATACCTAAAGTGGTAGATTTTCCGCTTCCATTTGGCCCTAAAATACCGTAAACATTTCCTTTTTGAATATCAAAAGAAAGCTTGTTCACTGCATGTACAGTGCCGTATTTTTTATCAAGATTTTTAAGAGATAAGATAGTTTCCAAAGAATTTTTTTTAGTCGGTTATGTTAATAAGACGACTAATTTACAAATTTGTTACTTTTAAATTTTAAACGGTGTAATTGTTTAATTGTGTAAAAGCTAAATTGAAAGAAAAAGACTATTTTCAGGAATACAATTATAAAAAAATATCTAATTAATATTTTAATATTCATTAAAATCAAAATCATCATCAAAATGACCAAATTCATCATCAATATTTCCTTCATCACCAAAATTATCCTCTAATTTGTCTGCAATAAACTCTTTTTCTGGTGCTTCATTTGGTATTTCTCCCACAGAAAGTATCGTTTGTGGTAAATTGCCTTTTTGCTCTAATGAAATATCTACAACATCTACATAGAAAGTCCACATGTTTAAAAAATCGTACACATAAATTAACTTGGTGTTAATTGTAGGTAATGTGTCTTTTAAAAAACAGTTTTGCATAGAAATGCCTTCTCCAGCTTCTGCCATATTAAAAAGCGGAATTTCCTCACCTTGATTCCATTCGTCATCTGTTCTGTAAAAAGAAGCCATTTCTTGACCTTCGAAACCAAAAGATTTTGCAATTGTAAAATGCAAATCTTCTAAACTAAAAGAATCGTTTACTAATAAGGTTCTAATTACGTCTTCTTGAGTGTCTAAAATTACACGGATTTTGTACATAAAATGCTTTAACTTTTCTGCAACAAAAATACAATTTTTTATACGTATTTTTACATTGTAAACAAGCTAATATGGATAAACCTACAATTTTAAATGCATTTAATGACCGTACTAAAAATACGTTAATGGAAACTCTTGATATTGAATATATTGACGTTGGTGAAGATTTTTTAACTGCAAAAATGGCTGTTAATAGTAAAGTGCATCAACCTTATGGCCAATTGCATGGTGGTGCTACCGCAGCATTAGCAGAAAGTGTGGGTAGTGCTGCTTCTAATTTTTTTATTAATGATAAAACCCAATTTATAAATGGGATTCAACTATCTATAAATCATATAAAAAGTAAAAGAGATGGTGTTGTTTTTGCTACTGCAAAAAATATTCATAAAGGAAGAACAACCCATTTGTGGGAAGTTACCATTGTAGACGAAGAAAACAAACTTATTTCTGTTGCAAAAATGACTAATATTGTTTTAAATATTCCTAAAAAATAAGCTTTATTTTGATTGATTTTTTTGACAAATTAACAAACAGTTACCAAAACAAATTACCATTTGTAGCCTACAGAAAACCAAATGCAAATACTGTAGCTTGTTTTTTAATGCCTTATGATAATTTAGATTATGTAAAAGATTTTAATGAACAAGGTTTTGTATTTGCTCCCTTTAATTCCGCTGAAAAGCCCCTTCTTTTTCCGATGGAAAAATCTCTATTTTTATCAGAAAAAATACAATTAGGTACGATTAATTTTAATCAAAATAGAGTAGAACCTAATTCGTCATCAAAAGAAAAACATACAGAAATTGTTGAAAAAGCGATACAGACCATTAAAAAATCTAAACTAAAAAAAGTAGTAATTTCTAGGAAAGAAATTGCACAACTTTCTAATTTAGATATTGTAAAAATTTATCAAAGATTGTTACTTTCTTACAATAATGCATTTGTATATGTCTGGTATCACCCAAAAGTAGGGCTTTGGTTTGGTGCTACACCAGAAACCTTATTGCAGGTAGAAAATAAATTTTTCAAAACCATGTCTTTAGCAGGTACACAATTGTATAAAGAAAATAGCTTACCAGTTTGGAAAAGCAAAGAATTAGAAGAGCAACAATTGGTTACAGATTTTATTGAAAATCAATTACAAAATATAGCAACTTCTTTAAAAATAGACAAAACCGAAACTGTAAAAGCAGGTAGTTTATTACATTTAAAAACACAGGTTACTGGCCAATTACAGGCAAATGCTAGTTTAAAAAATTTAATTAGGGCTTTGCATCCAACACCAGCTGTTTGTGGTTTGCCTAGAGATTTAGCAAAAGATTTTATTTTAGAAAATGAAGATTATGATAGGTCTTTTTACACAGGTTTTTTAGGCGAATTAAATATAAATAGTTCTAAATTAAACAAACAAAAAACAGAGTTATTTGTAAACTTACGTTGTATGTCTGTTGATGACTATAAAGCTAGAATTTTTGTTGGTGGAGGTGTTACCAAAGATAGTATTGCAAAAAAAGAGTGGCAAGAAACCGTTTCTAAAACACAAACGATAAAAAAGGTTTTATAGTATAGAGCATAAAAAAACCATAAACATAACATTTATGGTTTTCTAGTGTAAAATTGAATTTGAATTGAATTTTTACATTAAAATGAATACACTTCATTTAAAAAAATGGTAGTAAGCCATTATGATTTATATATCGTCAAAAGAAACGTCTGTAAAACTGTCTGCTGATTTTACGTCAGTATCAGTTTTTGGTTCTTCTTTTTTAAAGTCTTTTTGATGGCGCTCGCTAATTACTTCATTTCCTTTTTCTGCTATAATATAGTCTGTTGCTTTTTTTAGCATTTCATGAAAATCTGTAAAATCTTCTTTGTAAAGGTAAATTTTATGCTTTTGATAATGAAATGTACCATCATCATGTGTAAATTTTTTACTTTCTGTTACGGTTAAATAGTAATCGTCTGCTTTCGTAGCTCTTACATCAAAAAAATAAGTTCTTCTTCCTGCTCTTAATACCTGTGAAAAGATTTCTTCTTGTTCAACTCTCTCTGCCATATTATTTAAAAAATAGTTGTTATATAATAATTTTATGATAACAAATCTAATAAAATATTTTACGTAGCAATGTTAAAGATTAATTTTCTTTTTCTAAAAGTTGCTGCTCGTACAATTCTTTGTAGTACCCTTTTATTGTTATTAGTTGATTATGAGTGCCTTGTTGAATAATATTGCCCTGGTCTAAAATAATAATTTTATCAGCATTTTTTGCAGAAGATACTCTATGACTAATAATAAAAGTGGTTTTATTTTGCGATACTTTTTTAAGATTTTTTAAAATTCTCTCTTCTGTTTCTGTATCTACAGCAGATAAACAATCATCAAAAATTAAAATTTTAGGATCTTTTATAATTGCTCTTGCAATAGAAACACGTTGTTTTTGACCACCTGAAAGTGTAACACCCCTTTCTCCTAAAATGGTGTCGTATCCTTTAGGGAAATCTATAATATTATCGTGTACAACGGCATCTTTTGCTGCTTGTATTATGGCTGCCTCTGTAGCCTTCTCTTTACCAAATTTAATATTGTTACCAATACTTTCTGAAAATAGAAAAGGATCTTGTGGTACAAACCCAATTTGATCTCTAAGATTGTTTAAATTTAAATCTTCAATAGGTAAATCATCTATAAAAATAGTACCCTTTTTAGTATCGTACAAACGCGCAATAAGCTCAATAATTGTAGATTTTCCTGAACCTGTTTTTCCTAAAATGGCAATTGTTTCGCCATTTTTAACTGTAAAATTTATGTTTTTTAATGCTGTAATATTTGTATCATCATAAGTGAAAGTTACGTCTTTAAAAGACACTTTACCTTTTAGATTGGTTGTTTTATTGGTATTATTCTTAATTTCAGGTTCTTGATCTAAAAACTCATTAATTCTTATTTGAGACGCTTCTGCTTGCTGTATCATAGAAGTTACCCAACCCACAACTGCCACTGGCCAAGTTAAAATATTTACATACAACATAAATTCGATAATGGTTCCTATCTGAATTTCATCATTTATATATTGTTTACCACCCACATAAATAACTATTAAGTTGCTTAACCCAATTAACAAAACCATTAAAGGAAAAAACAAAGCGTTTGCCTGGTGTAGATGTATGTTTTTTTCTTTACTTTTATCTGCAAGATTATCGAATTCTTTTATAATAGACTTTTCTATACCATAAGATTTTACCACGCTAATACCAGAGATAAATTCTTGATTAAAGGTGGTTAAATGAGATAAATATTGTTGTACAATGCTACTTCTTTTATGTATTACCTTACTTAGTACAAAAATAGAAATAGATAATACTGGAAAAGGAATTAAAGTATACATGGTTAATTTAACATCTATTCTTACCATTTGTGTAAAACCAACTACAAAAAGTACAATCATATTCATGGTGTACATCACTGCAGGTCCAACATACATTCTTACTTTAGAAACGTCTTCAGAAATTCTATTCATTAAATCTCCAGTTCTATTTTTTTTGTAGAAGTTTAAAGACAATCTTTGGTACTGTTGATAGATTTCGTTCTTTAAATCGAATTCGATTAACCGAGAGGTTACAATAATAGTTTGCCTCATTAAAAAAGTAAAAAAACCAGCTAAAAGTGCTACACCAATAATTATTAAAACATTTATAAATAATTGATGTTTTATAGCATCATAATCTGTAACTACGCCACTTTGGTAGTCTTCTACAATATTAAGAGAATCGCCAACAATTTGAGGTACTTTTAACGCTAAAAGTTTAGATAAAACGGTAATTAAAATGCCAATTAGTAAACGCCATTTGTACTTTATAAAAAATTTATTAATGTATTTTAGTGCCTTCAAACGGTCTTGCTAGGTTTAAGAAATTTAATTTTTTAAACCACGAAGATACATTATTATATGTAAAACTAAAGCGTTTTTTTAAGCTGACAACTTCTTCAAAAAATCATAAAAAAAGAATACCTTTCTTGTGTGATTAGAAGCAAAATAATAGTATTTTTGCCCAGTAATTAGAGAAAAATTTCTCACTATTTTATAGAGTTCTTTAAAAATGATTAACAGAAGACATATTCGAGTTAAAGTAATGCAATCTGTCTATGCAATGGCGCAATCTAAAAATGATGACCTTGTTAGAGAAGAAAAGTTTTTAAAACATAGTATTTTAAAAATGTTTGATTTATATGTTTTGAATCTTCAATTATTGGTTGAAGTTCAAAAATTTGCATCAAAAAAAATTGCTTTATCTAAAAAGAAAATTCTTGCAACCCAAGAAGACTTAAAGCCCAATACAAAATTTATAGACAATACACTTATTAGTACAATTGCAGAAAGTATAAGTATAGAAAGCTATTTAGAGGTAAATAAATTAAATAACTGGTCTTTAGATAACGAGTATGTAAAAATTATTTTTGATGATTTAGTTACAAGTGATTTGTACAAAAAATACTTGGCAATAGAAGAACAATCTTTCAAAGAAGATAAAGCTTTTGTATTAGCCTTTTTTAAAGAAATAATTGCGCCTAACGAAAAATTGGCAGACTATTATGAAGACACTTTGATTACTTGGGTAGATGATATACCATTTATAAATACTTGGGTTGTTAAAANTTTAAGCAAGCAAAAAGAAAGCAAGCCTTTTATTTTAGGTGCTTTATATAAAGATAAAGANGATGAAGATTTTGTAAGCAACTTGTTTAGAAAAACAGTTTTAAAACAAGCAGAATATCAAAAAGAAATAGAAGAAAAAACACCCAATTGGGAGGCAGATAGAATTGCGGGTATAGACATGATTTTAATTAAAATGGCAATTACAGAGTTTGTAAACTTTCCTTCTATACCAACAAGAGTAACAATTAACGAATATATAGAAATATCTAAAGATTACTCTACTTCTAAAAGTAGCTATTTTATAAATGGTGTTTTAGATAAAATATCTAAAGAATTTATAGCCAATAAAAAAATAGTAAAAATAGGAAGAGGTCTAATTTAACTATACAATAAACAATTATTTATTATTTTTGCCATAAATTAATTTATACAATGAAAAAAATAACAGTATTATCGTTTTTATTTATGACAACAAGTTTATTAATTTCTTGCGGAAATGGAAATGCCTCTGCAAAAATTAATAAAGACAATTTAACCAATGCAAAAAATAGAGATGCAGAAATTGAAAAAGGAACAGCTTCTATAGCTTTTGATAGTGAAGTTTATGATTTTGGAACCGTTAACGAGGGAGAAATTGTCGAGAAAACTTTTAAAGTTACTAATTCAGGAAAAACTGATCTAGTGATCACTAACGCCAAATCTAGTTGTGGATGTACAATACCTGTATGGCCAAAAGCACCTATTAAACCAGGAGAAACAGGCGATATTAAAGTAAGATTTAATACAAATGGGAAGCCTAATAGACAACAAAAATCAATTACGTTAACTACCAATACAGAATCTGGTAGAGAAGTATTAACAATTAAAGGTATGGTAACACCAAAAACAAAAAAATAAAATGTTATANACAATATTTTTACAAGAATCGGCAGGAGGATTAATGAGTATGCTCCCATTTGCAGCNATGTTACTGGTTTTATATTTTTTTATGATAAGACCACAAATGAATCGTCAGAAAAANGAAAAAGCCTTTCAAACAGAAATTAAAACAGGGTCTAAAGTAGTTACATCTAGCGGTATACANGGTAAAATTACAGAAGTAAATACTACAGATAACACTGTAACAATAGAAACTGGTGCAGGAAAAATAAAATTTGAACGTTCTGCAATTTCTATGGAATTAAGTAAAAAATACTTACCAAAAACAAAAAAATAATAGATAATTTACAGCAACTAAAGTGAGTAATGTTTTTATAATGTTACTCACTTTTTTGTTTGATAGCTTTTATGTAGATTGCATGTAATTAATTATATTCAGTGAAAACAAACAATAAAATTTCTAGAACTTTTTTAGGGTTTTTAATAGCCTCTATACTTATATGGTTTTTAATTACACTTTCTAAAGAATATATAATCACTATAAGTTTTCCTATAGATTATACAGGCATATCTAAAGATAAAATTTTACAGACTACACCAGAAAAAGAACTAGATATTGTTGTAAAAGCAAGTGGTTTTAAAATCTTAAAAACAAGATTAAATACGAAACAAATTACTATAAATGCAGCAAAATTAAACAGTAAAAAAGGGGGCACATATTTTGTTTTACCAAGAACACAAAAGACAAGTTTACAAAAACAGTTGCCTAGTGGTTTGGTTTTACAAGAAATTATAAAAGATACTTTATATTTAGATTTAGGAAGCCTGGTCACAAAAAAAGTGGCAATAAAGCCAAATGTAAATATCAAATATCATGTTGGGTATGATGTGTCTGGAGATATTAAAATACAACCCGATAGTATTTTAGTTTACGGACCCGAAAACTATATATCTACACTGAAAAATGTAGAAATGAAACCTTTGGTTCTTTCTGATTTAAAAACTGATTTTGAAGAAAATGTGGCTCTTAAAATGCCAAAAGACATTAAAAATTTAAAATTTAATAAGCAAGAAGTTACTGTAACAGGTAAAGTAGAAAAATTTACAGAAGGNACATTAATCGTGCCTTACAAAATAATAAATGTTCCAGAAAACCTTAAAATAAATACACTCTCTAAAAAAGTCTCTATTGTTTTTATTGTGGGCTTATCTCATTTTAACAAAATAACAGCAAATTCTTTTCAGGTAGTTTGCAATTATAACACATCACAAAAAAATAATTTAAACTACCTAGTACCCAAGGTAATTAGCAAGCCAGATTTAATTAAAAGCTATAAAATTATACCTAATAAAATAGATTTTTTAATAGAAAAATAAAATGATTGTAGGTCTAACAGGTGGTATTGGAAGTGGCAAAACTACAGTTGCTAAATTGTTTAGTAATTATGCAAATGTTGCCATTTATATTGCTGATGTAGAAGCAAAGAAACTTATAAATTCATCCACTAGTATTAAACAACAAATTACAAAGCTATTTGGTGCAAATGCCTATAAAAACAATATTTTAGATAGAAAGTATATTGGACAATTGGTATTTAATAGTAAGGCAAAACTACAAGCTTTAAATAAGATTGTGCACCCAGCTGTAAAAGAACATTTTGCTAACTTTGTACAAAGCAATAAAAATAAAGATTACATACTCTACGAAAGCGCTATCCTATTTGAAAGTAATTCTATAGAAAAATTAGATTTTATTATTAATGTTTATGTTGATTTGGAAGAGAGAATACAAAGAGTTATGGTTAGAGATTCTGTTGAAAAAAAAGAAGTTTTGGCTAGAATAAATAACCAATGGAAAGAAGATAAAATTTTGCTTTTATCTAACTACTTAATAATCAATTCTTCAATAGAAAATACAAAGGATCAGGTTCGAAAGATTCATAATATTTTAACAAAAAAAGCACTTCATTTTTTGTAAAATTCAACAAAAACGTTAAAAAATACTTAAAATTCTACTAAATTAGTTAATTTAAGCTAAATTCATTAATTATAATTTTTGAAAGTGTTAAATTTGATGTATGCGTAAAAAAAAGTTTATTATTATCGTTGTGATGATGAGTATATCTTTGATAGGGATAATAGCTGTACAGCTTTATTGGATAAACAACGCACTAGAAAGTAAGCAAGAACAGTTTAAGAATGATGTTCAGAAATCTTTAGGGAGAGCAGCAGAGAGAATTAATGAAAAAGAAACTACTATTTTTCAAGAAAAAGTAAGAAATTTTATTCAAGAAAAAGGCATGCCAGACAATGCCCAATTAAAAAACTTTTTAATTCAAGAAATAGATACAGCTACGCAACAAAAATTTACTTACGGGACTACTATTTTAGAGGAAAATTTTAAGCTTCCAACAGATTTTTTAGATAACGATTCTATTATTTACAAAAGATTTACAGGTAAAAAAGACTTTTTTCAAGCAAAAATATACTCTAGNATAGATGGTTTATTTTCTTCAAAAGATGAATCTAAATACAGTTTTACGCAAAATTTTATCAACCTAGAAGAATTGCAAATAACAGAAATATTTAAAGATTTTAATAGTAGAAAACCAATTCATAAAAGAATAAGTAATAACGAGCTAAATGATGTTATAAAAGAAGAACTTACAAAAAGAAATATCTATTTAGATTTTAAATATGGAGTCTACACTAAAGAAGATTTGGCTACCAAATTAAAATCTGGTTACTATACCATAAATAATACAAAAAACAGTTATAAATATCCACTTTTTAACGATGCGCAAGGTAATGTAGCGTATAATTTGTATGTAACGTTTCCTAATAAAAATAAGCATATTTTATCAGATATTTCAAGCATACTTTTATTGTCTTTATTTTTTATATTTATTATAATCATTGCCTTTTCTAGCTCTTTGTATCAATTAATTAGACAAAAAAAAATATCAGAAATTAAAACAGATTTTATCAATAATATGACCCATGAGTTTAAAACGCCTATTGCTACTATTAACTTGGCAACAGACTCAATTAAAAATCCAAAAATTTTAGGAGACTCAGAAAAAGTTTTACGTTATGTGCAAATGATCAGAGATGAAAATAAAAGGATGCACTCTCAGGTAGAAAATGTATTAAGAATTTCGAGACTAGAAAAAAATCAATTAGATATTAGTAAGGAAACGATAGATTTACACGACATACTAGAAGAAGCAATTTCTCACGTAAGTTTGTTAGTAGCAGACAGAAATGGAAAAGTAACTACGCATTTTAAGGCAGTAGTATCAGAATTACCGGGTAATCAATTTCATCTTACAAATGTAGTAGTTAATATGCTAGAAAATGCAATAAAATACTCTACAGATGCTCCAATTATAGATGTATATACAGAAAGTACCAACAAATTTTTTGTTTTTAAAATAAAAGACACTGGTATAGGAATGAGTAAAGCTGTACAAAAACAAGTATTTAATAAATTTTACAGAGAACAAAAAGGAAATATACACGATGTAAAAGGCCATGGATTAGGTTTGGCATATGTAAAAGAAATTATAGAAAAACATCATGGAACCGTATTTGTAGAAAGCGAAAAAGGACAAGGAAGCATATTTACAGTAAAATTACCTTTAATATAATTAACACAATAAATAGATTTAAAAATGGGAAGTAAAAAAATTTTATTAGTAGAAGACGATCCAAATTTTGGAACGGTTCTAAAAGATTATTTAGCGTTAAACGATTATAACGTAACACACGCAAAAGATGGTATAGAAGGTCTTATAATGTTTAAAAACAGCGATTATGATTTATGTATTTTAGATGTTATGATGCCAAGAAAAGATGGTTTTTCTTTAGCACAAGACATTAGAAGTACAAATAAAGAAGTGCCAATTATTTTTTTAACAGCAAAAACGCTAAAAGAAGATGTTTTAAAAGGATATTCTGTTGGTGCAGACGATTATTTAAACAAACCTTTTGATTCTGAAGTTTTATTATATAAAATTAAAGCAATTTTACAGAGAAAAGAAACAGAAACTAGTGCAGAAACAGAGCAATTTGAGTTTACTATTGGTGGTTTTTTCTTTAACTCTAAATTACGTCACTTATCTGTTGGCAAGGATGGAGAACCTATAAAACTGTCTCCAAAAGAAAGTAAATTGTTACGCATGTTAGCAATTCATAAAAACGATTTAATGCCAAGAGAATTAGCATTAACAAAAATCTGGAGAGATGATAATTACTTTACCTCTAGAAGTATGGATGTTTATATTGCAAAACTGAGAAAGTATTTAAAAAAAGACGAAAATGTAGAGATTTTAAACATACATGGAGAAGGTTTTAGGTTGGTAGACAAATCATAAACTAAAAAACTTCCCTCATAAAAATTACTCAGTTTGTAAAACAAGCTGAGTTTTTTGTATTTTTAAATACATTTTTTTAATAGATAAGATTATGGCGCAATTTATTAGAATTTATAATGAAAATCCAAATCCAAAAGAAATTGCTAAAGTTGTAAAAGTTCTACAATCTGGTGGTTTGGTTATATATCCAACAGATACTGTGTATGGTTTAGGTTGCGATATTACGAACACAAAAGCGCTAGAAAAAATAGCACAAATAAAAGGCGTTAAGCTAGAAAAAGCCAATTTTTCTTTTATTTGTAACGATTTAAGCCATCTTTCTGACTACGTAAAACAAATAGATTCTGTCACCTTTAAAATTCTAAAAAGAGCATTACCAGGTCCTTACACCTTTGTTCTGCCAGGTAGTAATAACTTACCCAAAGTATTTAAAAAGAAAAAAACGGTTGGTATCCGTATACCAAATAATTCAATAATTAGAACTCTTGTAGCCGAGTTAGGCAACCCTATTATTTCTACTTCTATTAGAGATGATGATGATGTTTTAGAATATACTACAGACCCAGAACTTATTTTCGAAAAATGGCAAAATTTGGTAGATGTAGTAGTAGATGGTGGTTATGGAGATAATGAACCTTCTACAGTAATAGATTTAACCGATGTTCCAGAAGTTATTAGAGAGGGAAAAGGAAGTATAGATATTCTTTAGGAAAAGAAAAATAGAGTATTATTTTAATTCTTTAAACTTTTTTCTACCCAAAACAAAATACTGCCAAACAATACTGGTGTGTAAATTATAATCTTGTTTTTTCTGTAGTTTTCTGCGTTTTCCTAAAAATTTTAAAAAGTTTTTATAAAAACTTAAATGTGCTTTTAAAATTGCAAAAGTGTGTATAGGTCTTAGTTCTAAAATGAATTTTATACCTGCAATTCCATCTAAAAGTAAACGAGAAAAAACTACAAACAAAAACCACTTTTTAGGTACATTTTTAACCACATTTAATAAGCTATTTCTAAAGTTTAAGTAGGTTTTTTGTGGGTTGGTTTCTTGCAACGTAGCACCTCCTAAATGATATACAGTAGAATTACCAACATATTTTACTTTAAAACCCATATTATGAGTTCTCCAGCACAAATCTATTTCTTCTTGATGTGCAAAATAATCTTCATCTAAACCATTTATTTGATGATAAACCTTTGCACGAATAAATAAACAGGCGCCAGAAGCCCAAAAAATATCTTTTACATCATTAAACTGTTTAGTATCTGTTTCTAGGTTATTAAAAACACGTCCTCTACAATAAGGATAACCAAATAAATCAACAAAGCCACCACCTGCTCCTGCATATTCAAATTTTGATGGATTTTTAAAATCTAATAATTTTGGTTGTACAATAGCTGTTTTTGCATCGCTTTTAAAAATGTCTAAAATAGGTTGTAACCAATTTTCGGTCACTTCTACATCAGAGTTTAATAAGCAGTAAATATCTGCGTCAATTTTAGACAANGAGTCATTATACCCTTTTGCATAACCACCATTTACTGCATTTTTAATAATTTTTACTGAAGGAAAAAAAGACTTTACATACGCCACAGAATTATCTGTAGAAGCATTGTCAGCAATGTAAATATCTGCTAACTGCGAACTAAAATTAACTACAGAGGGTAAAAATTGCTCTAGTAATTTTTGTCCATTCCAATTTAATATGACGATTGCTGTTTTCAAGGTTGCGAATTTACATTTTAAAACTTATTTAATTTCTAATTTTTTCTTAATAATAAACATCATACATTATAGATAATTAGAAAAATATTTATAATCAGGAATGTCTTCTAAAAATATATAAGTTTCGTTTTCAAAATCCATTTTGCAGTAAAAGTGTTTTAAACCGTTGGTAACAATAAGATAGTTCGCTTTTAGTTTTAAATTATAACGTGCAATTTGGTCAAAAGTCTCTTGCGTAATTTTTATTGAAGGAGCCTTGCATTCTACAATAATATTAGGTGTACCATTTGCATCAAAAATTAAAATATCGGTTCTTTTTTTTCGATTGTTAATAATTAATTGTTTTTCTAACGCAATTAAAGTAGTTGGATATTTTTTTTGATCTATTAGGTATTTTACAAAATGCTGACGAACCCATTCTTCAGGAGTTAAAACAAGGTATTTTTTTCTTATGCTATCAAAAATAAGTGTTTTATTTTCGCTATTTTTGAGCTTAAAGTTATAAGTAGGTAAATTAAGATTTTGCATCAATCAAAAGTAAGTAAAATTAGTTTACGATATATCTATTAGGTGGAATACTGCTGTAGTTAAATCAATTTATGCAAATACATTAACACGAAATTTAAGTAAAGTTATTTTGAATTTAAATTTAACGAAGATAATTTTGACTTTTTGGAAACCTAGTTTGAATTTCTAACTGAAGAAGCACTGTAAAATGCAATTATTATAAAATAGATGAACGAAATTAACGCAATAGTTTCTGATATTAAAAAAGGTACTCTAAAACCTATTTATTTTTTAATGGGAGATGAGCCTTATTACATAGATAAAATTTCTGATTACATTGAAGAAAATNTCTTGGATGAAACAGAGAAAGGTTTTAATCAGCAAGTAATGTATGGTAGAGATGTAACTATAGAAGATATTGTTGGAGCTGCAAAACGCTATCCAATGATGGCAGAAAAACAAGTGTTAATTGTTAAAGAAGCGCAAGATTTAAGCAGAAGTATAGAAAAATTGATTTCTTATGCAGAACATCCACAACCTACAACAGTTCTTGTATTAAATTATAAGTATAAAAAACTAGACAAAAGAAAAAAACTACACAAAGCAGTTGCAAAAACAGGTTTGGTTTATGAAAGTAAAAAATTATACGACAATCAAGTTTCAGACTGGATTCGTAGAGTTTTAAGTGGAAAAAAATACCAAATAGATCCAAAGGCAGCTTTAATGTTGGTAGAGTTTTTAGGAACAGATTTAAGTAAAATTGCTAATGAGTTAGACAAACTAATGCTAGTTTTACCTAAAGAAACCATTATAACCGATGCTCACATAGAAGAAAATATTGGTATTTCTAAAGACTTTAATAATTTTGAGTTAAAGAAAGCAATAGGAGAGAAAAATGTGCTAAAAGCAAACAGAATTATAAATTATTTTGTAGAAAATCCTAAGAAAAATCCAACAGTAATGACAATTTCTTTGTTGAATGGTTTTTTTACTAAACTTTTGCTATTTCATGGTTTAAAAGACAAATCTAAAAATTCTGTTGCTAAGGCTTTAGGGGTTAGCACCTATTTTGTAGACGAATATTTTTTAGCTGCTAGAAATTTTCCTATGAGAAAAGTAGCACAAGTTATTGCCGCTTTAAGAGATGCAGATGTTAAAAGTAAAGGTGTGGGCGCAAACCAAACACAAGAGGATATTTTAAAGGAGCTGTTGTTTAAAATTTTACATTAAAAATACTTTTTATTGGATAGATAGATAAATTAACCCAATTTGGTGGGCTTTAAAATATTTCCATAAAAAAAACCGAGCAATTTTAATTGCTCGGTTTTTTTATCAGTATAAGAAACTTTATTCTGATTCTTTTTTAACTTCTGCTTTGTCAGCAATAATTCTTGTATCCATATTGGCAACTTCCCAAGCTGTATGAAATACCAAACGTGCTCTGTTTTCTAACAAATCGTAGTTAATTTTGTCTGGTGTATCTGTTGGTTTATGGTAATCTGCATGTGTACCATTAAAATAGAAAATTATAGGTACATTATTTTTTGCAAAATTATAATGGTCAGATCTGTAGTAAAAACGATTAGGATCGTTCTCATCATTATATTTATAGTCTAAATTAATGTTGGTATACTTTGCATTGATTCTTTCGGATAAGTTATGTAATTCTGTACTTAATTTATCAGACCCAATTAAATAAACATAATTTGGGTCAGCTTTGTGTCTATCATCAATTCTACCTACCATATCAATATTTAAATCGCAAACAGTATTTGCTAGAGGAAAAATGGGATCTACATCTGTATAATATTTAGAACCTAATAAACCTTTTTCTTCTCCAGTTACATGTAAAAATAAGACAGAGCGTTTTGGTCCTTTTCCTGCTTTAGCAGCCATTTGAAAAGCTTGTGCAATCTCTAAAATAGCTACTGTACCAGAACCATCATCATCTGCACCATTATAAATTTCTCCATTTTTAATTCCTTCGTGGTCTAAATGAGCAGAAATTACTACAATTTCTTCTGGTTTTTCAGTTCCTTTAATAAAAGCTACTACGTTTTCAGAATCTTTAAATTTTCCTCTACGTGTATTTTTATTAATCCATTCTGCTGGTACTTCTTGAAAATAATCATCACCACCCAAAGGTGAAACAATCCCCTCTGAAACATAAAAGTTTTTTAAATATGCGATTGCTTTTTTCTGTCCAGGTTCACCAGTATTTCTTCCTTCAAATTCATCTGAAGCATATGTAAAAAGGTGTGTGCCTAAGTCTTTTGCAGTAATTGTTGCAGCATATTTTGCAGCTTGGTCTATATTTGCATCATCATTAGACGTGTTTTTACTAGAACCACAAGCCATAAAAGCGAATGCACTAGCAACATAAAGTATTTTTTTCATCGTTTAAAAAAGTATTTTGTTTGTAGTAATCAGTATTCAAAAGTAACAAAAAGTTACAGGTGTTTCAAAATTAATTTTTGTTAACAACAAATTGTTGTAAGGTTTTGTTAAACTTTAATAATTTACTTGGAAACAAATTATCGAATGCATTGTTGGAAACTAATGTATCTATAGTACCATAAATGACACGATTATCTTTTAATAAAACAATAGTATCTGATAATTGTAAAGCTAAGTTAATTTGATGTGAAGATACAATAATTGTCTTACCAGTTTTGTCTACCAAGTTTTTAAGTAGCGTAAAAATATGTATGGTTTGATGCAGATCTAAATGCGCTGTAGGTTCATCTAAAATAACAACTTCTGTATCTTGAGCTAAAGCCCTTGCAATTAAAACACGCTGTAATTGACCATCACTTAATTGATAAAAATTCTTATCCTTTAAATGTCCTATTTCTGTTTGCTCTATAGCTGTGTTTATTTTTAAAAGATCTTCTTTGCTAAGTATATCTATCCAATTGGTGTAAGGTTGTCTGCCTAGTGCGATAATTTCGAAAACAGTTAATTGGCTTTCTGGCAAACGCTCTGTTAAAACCAAACTTAATTTTTTAGAAAGCTCGTTTTCAGAAATAGTGTTTAGGTTTTTATTATTAAAAA
>JGI26080J50196_1000383_pt1 | contig 20219 bp, 17 predicted proteins | sample SaaInl0LU_22_DNA_FD_50196 | JGI IMG/M metagenome (IMG submission 50196)
AATAACAGATCGTTATGATTGAATTTTCATCAAAACACCAAAAAATTGAAAGGAAGGACCAGAGCTTTTGGAGTGAAGGCTGTTGTTTTTGGCAAAGACAGAAAAACAATTTTGGCAACAAAAAAACACTCCCTGTTTCCAAGGAGTGTTTTTTATTTGAGAGCCGATGGAGGGACTCGAACCCACGACCTGCTGATTACAAATCAGCTGCTCTAGCCAGCTGAGCTACATCGGCTTGTTTGTTGGAGAAAATCCTACAAAGCGCTGCAAATATAGAAGTGTAGAAGAGATTACACAAGAAAAAAAACAAGAAATCTCCAATTGTTTTGCAAGCCCTTGATTTTCAATTCCTCAAAAAAAAATAAAAACAAAAACGACTCTACGAGGTCGTTTTTTTTACCCAGCTGTTTCCAACGGTAGGCAAAGAAATTTTTATTCTTTGGGAAGCCATTTCTTGTAGCCAAACACCACATTCAGTCCAAAACGGAGGCTTCCGCCGTGCACTTCTTCTACCTTGCCAAACAAACTCGCCACATTGTCCGTCGCGGCATAGAGTTGCAAAAATCCCAAACGCAACATGGCATTTGCGCCGATGTAAATGTTTTCTTGCGCACCGCCCGTTCGCGCCAAAATGCCATAAGTCGTTTTTTGGAGCGTTCTTTGGTATCCCAAAGAATAGCTCGGAGTTTGGGTGACAAGCGAATGGCTGTTTTTGAAAAATGCCGCCACCAAAGCATTTTTTGGAGAGAGTTGGTAGCGCGCAGAAACAAAAGTTCTTGTGGCGAGTTGGGACTTAAAACTGGCGGTTGTTTCTTGGGTACCAATGACCTCGTTCAAGGCCGCTTCAAGTTCCTCTTCAATGCTGCCCTCCGCATTCAGGTTGGCACCTTGGAAACTGCTGCCCGCGGTATCCTCAAGGATGTAATTTCGCACATCTTGGGTCCAATGGATGGATCCGATGTCGTTGACGGCCAATTCAAGCGTCAGTTTGTCCGTGGCAGCATAAGTGGCGCCAATGTCCATACCAAAACCTTTGTTGTCTGTAAACAAAAGCAACTCGTCCTCGGCAAGCGCAAGCCCCGAGGTTTGAATCGTGGCATTCGAGGCCTGTACATTCCAAGCGGAAGTGAGCGGGTCAATGTCGATGGAGAAAGCAGCCTTCTCCTTGGTTTGGCCATGTGAAAATCCGTGGAGCGCTTTCAAGCGCAGTCCCACCGCCAATCGATTGTCCAAGAAAGTACGTGTAAAGCCAATGCCGACTTCGCTGTATGCCGTCACGGCGATTTTATCATTGGACAAGGCAAAACTGTCTGAAAAACCCTGAGCACCGATGCGGGTAAAATCCTTGCCAAAGGTCCAGTTCACCGTACTTCTGATGTTGGCAAACAAAGAAATCGACCCTTTGCGTGTTTTCAGAGAAAGCATCAGCAGCGAAGTGCTCAGGTCGGCGTTGAAGGTGTTTTCCTCTTGGGCAACCGCATTCAAACGATCGAAGTCTATTTTGAGCGCGTTGCCATCGGAAACCCATACATCCGAAAGGAGGAGGTTGGAGTGCACGCTTCCCCCTATGTTCGCCGCAGTGCCGAAGGTAAAAGAATTTTTAGGAAGGTAAACAGGAGACAGGTTTTGCGTTTGCGTCACATAATCGCCCATATGGTAAAAGGAAAAGTCGTTTTGTGCTTTTGTGCTGGCCAAAGCCGCAAAAAAGAAAATAAGGGAGAGGTGTTTTTTCATGGGGGCTGTTTTCTTAGGATTCATTTGAAATGGCTGCTTGTATTTTTGTTCCAATAGACAAGCGCAGCGCATCGCTTCCTTTGAGAAGTACTTCGTTGGTTCCTTCCGGCAGCAGCAGGGTCAAGACAATTTGCAGGTCGGTCGCTTGGTCAATTTGCGCGATGTCCGCCGCATCCCAGTCAATCTCAAAACGAGACGTCACAGGAATCCCGTCTGAAGCCCCATTGCTGTCCACATGGGCCGCAAGAAATCCAGTCAAATTTTCACGATGTACGATTTCACCCAAGGCATTTTGAAAACGCAACAGCAAACGGCCTGTCATTGGGATTTCGTTCGAAACGTCCACCATCAGGCGCAGGTTTTTCAAATCGTCCAACACATTTTCTGCATCAAATGCGATCATTTGTTGCAGGTTGACTTCGTCAAAAGCAAGTTCGAGATCGACCTGCAATCCTTGGTTGTCCGTGGCGTAAAAGTTTTGGTGGGTTGCCGCTTGGATAGGGTTCACCATGCCACTTACATGCAAGTCAATTTGGGAAGGTTTGCTTGCCAACAGTGCGGCGATGTTCGAATTGTTTTTGTCCAAGACAATCGATGTGGTTTTCGGAGCATCGCCAAAATTTGCCAAACCTTCCATGAGGAAAGTATTGGGCAAGCCCCCATTTTCCGTGTAGGAAAGAGCGATGGTTTCTGCGCCACCGCGAGATCTGATCTGTGACAAATCAACCCCAATTGGAAAACCATAATCATTGGTGGCAGTGAGGGTCATTCGCGGTTCCGTAAAAGAAAGGTCCCCGTCGCCAAAATTGTCAAAGAAAGCAAGCGCAAAAGATTGCGCAGAGACAGCGAAGGCCTCTTGTTTGAAATCGCCGTAAACAACCTCTGTACGAACGCCAGACAATACCGCATCGCAGGAGATGCTGTCACTGGCTTGCAATACGTCTCCTGCTGCAAATGCATACGCAGCATCCAGCTGCAATACCAATCGGTTGTGCGTCCTGTCAAAACCATTGCCATCGTGGGTCAAATTGGCATCGTAATCGCTCAAGTTGAGACGCACAGTTTGTGTGCCAGCTCCATCGAATACGACCGTTTTTTGATAGCTGGTTCCTGCGGTCTTTTTTACGAAAGAAGGGATTTCCAAAACAACTGTAATTTGCGCGTCAAACGTCGAGGTAAAGGTGAGGTCNAAAATCCCNGCTTCAAACGAAACACGCGTCAGGTCTTGCGACAAATCCAGGTTGGTCACCGTTTGGTTGCTCAGCGAGCGTTCGCCGATCAACGGATTGGGGACACCGGGCAATATTTCTGCGCGCATGACGTACGGATAATTTTCGCCAATGACGGCAAGATTTTCCGCGGTGATNGGAGTACCCAGAGCAGCGCGGATTGTTTTGTTGGGGATTTGTACGTCAAAGGCACGGTCGTCATTTCCAGAAAAGGATTCCATATAGGAAAACTTCAAGCTTTCACTCGAAGTCAGGTCAAAGCGATCCGCCCCCAGTTCTTCAAACAGTTCAGAGAGCGTATAGTTCACAGAACCCAGAGGAAGTTGTGCATTTCCTTCCCAAGAAAGGGCTTCGTCAATTTCTTGGTCGAAGTAAGAGACGTCGCAGGAAAACATGCTTGCAGCGCAGAACAAAAGCAGCGTATGGTAAAAAAGAGGTTTCAACATAATAGAAACAAGTATTTGAAGTGTTTTTTTAGGAATGAAAATTTTTTCAAAGATAATTTGTTCTTTTTACATGCACTGAAAAAACACGCTTTTTTAGGTTTTTTTTCTGAGGAAAAAGTACCTTTGCAAGGGCACCTAAAGAAAACACAGTATGGACAAAAGAATTTCGGGTTTTTCAAAACTTTCCAAACAAGAAAAAATGGACTGGTTGGCAACTACTTTTTTTCAAGAAGCACCGACTGCCAAAAGAATTTTGCAACAGTATTGGAATGCCGATCAAAAATTGCAGGAGTTGCACGATGATTTTATTGAAAATACCCTTTCCAATTTCTATTTGCCTTTTGGAGTGGCACCCAACTTTGTCATCAACGGAACCGATTATACGATTCCGATGGCCATTGAAGAAAGTTCTGTGGTAGCAGCGGCTTCGCTCGTCGGGAAATTTTGGAGCACCCGTGGCGGTTTTCATGCCCGTGTCTTGGGCACTCAAAAAATAGGGCAGGTACATTTCATGTACGCAGGCAGTTTGGAAAGTCTGCAAGCGTATTTTGAGGCCGTCAAAAGTTCCTTGCTGGAGGCCACCGAAGGCATCACCAAAAACATGCGAAAGCGTGGAGGTGGCATTGCAGACATTGCTTTGAGAGACAAAACAGCCGATTTAGAAAACTATTACCAATTGCACGTTTCTTTTGAAACCAAAGATTCCATGGGAGCCAATTTTATCAACTCCTGTTTGGAAGCCATTGCAAAGGCTTTTGAAAAAGACGGCGTTGAAATTGTCATGAGCATCTTGTCCAATTACGTGCCGGAGTGTTTGGTGCAGGCAGAAGTGAGCTGTCCGGTTGCGGATTTGCTTCCTCCAAACAGTCCCATCACGGCGGAGGCGTATGCACAGAAATTTAAAAATGCCGTGGACATTGCACACATAGAGCCGCACAGAGCCGTGACGCATAACAAAGGGATCATGAATGGCATTGACGCTGTGGTTTTGGCCACTGGAAATGATTTCAGGGCCATCGAAGCTTGTGCGCATGCCTATGCCGCAAAAGACGGTCTTTACAGAAGTTTGACACAGTGTGAAATTCAAGACGGCATCTTCAAATTTTGGATAGAAATACCCTTGGCTATTGGCACGGTTGGCGGGCTTACCGCCTTGCATCCCTTGTCCAAATTGTCTTTGGAACTGTTGCAACAACCTTCTGCAGAAGAATTGATGAAAATCATTGCCGTGGCAGGTCTCGCACAAAACTTTGCGGCACTGCGGGCTTTGACCACAACGGGCATTCAAAAAGGACATATGAAAATGCATTTGATGAATATTTTGAATCAGCTGGGTGCAAGTGCAACCGAAAAAGAGCAATTGGTCAAGCATTTTGAAACGGTTCCCGTAAGTCACAGTGCCGTCTCAGCAGCCTATGAAAAATTAAAAACAGCTTGATGGAAACCTTTTACAGCAATGGGAAATTATTAATCACGGGTGAATACGCTGTTTTGGACGGCGCTCTTGCTTTTGCCTTACCCACCCAATTTGGGCAGCGCTTGGAGGTGAGTCCTCTGGACCAACCTGTGGTGATTTGGGAAAGTTTTTCCGTCCTTGAGGAAATGTGGTTTCAGGCGGAGTTGAAGGTAACCGAATTGCATGTGCCGCACGAAAACCAACAAATTGCCACCCTGCAAAAAATACTTTTGGAAGCAAAAAAAAAGAATGCCGATTTTTTGAGCAACGGAAACGGTGCCTTTGTGCAAACATTTTTGACCTTTCCCAACAATTGGGGACTGGGAACTTCCTCTACTTTGATCAATAGCATTGCCGCCTGGGCAAAGATAGATGCTTTCGATTTGTTGCAGCAATCTTTTGGAGGCAGTGGCTATGACATTGCCTGTGCACAAAACAATACCCCGATCCACTACAAGCGTTTGCCTGTAGGGCAAGCAATTGTTCCTGTTGCTTTCAAACCAAGTTTTCAAGACCAATTGTTCTTTGTGTATTTGAATCAAAAGCAAGACAGCAAAGAAGGCATCAAAGCCTATCGATCGCTTGCTGAAAACAAACAAAAAGTCATCGCTGAGATATCGGAAATTTCTCAAAAGATAAGCGCGGTCACGGCACTGTTTGAATTCGAAGATTTGCTGAATCAACACGAAGCACTGATCAGTGGTTTGTTGGGAATACCTCCTGTCAAAGAAAGACTTTTTCCAGATTATTTTGGTGTTGTCAAGAGCTTGGGCGCTTGGGGAGGCGATTTTGTTTTGGCGACAGGGAACGAACAGACGCCTGCCTATTTTCAGGAAAAAGGATATGAAATTGTCGTGCCTTACGAAGGCATGATCTTACAAAAAAAATAACCATGCACAAAGATGTTGTGATTGTCGGAGGCGGAGCTGCCGGATTTTTTACGGCCATTACCGCCAAAGAAAACAACCCTTCTTTGCAGGTCGTCATCCTTGAAAAGGGAAAAGAGGTCCTGCAAAAAGTCAAAATATCTGGCGGTGGAAGGTGCAACGTGACGCATGCGTGCTTTGTGCCCAAAGATTTGTGCGAATTCTATCCCAGAGGGAAAAAAGAATTGTTGGGGCCTTTTCATCAGTTCATGACAGGAGATACCATGGAGTGGTTCGAGAGCCGGGGAGTTCCTTTGAAAATTGAAAAAGACAACCGCGTGTTTCCAACATCGAACTCTTCGCAAAGTATCGTGGACTGTTTCCAAAGTCGTGTCGATGCATTGGGGATTGAAGTGTGGACCAATCACGGCGTCAATCAAGTTCTGAAAACGGGNACAACGTGGTCTGTGCAAACTTCCAAAGGGGATGTTACTGCAGACAAAGTCGTCATCACGGCAGGGAGTAGCAAACGTGTGTGGGATTTGGTACGTTCCTTAAACCATACCGTAATTGCACCGGTACCTTCCTTGTTTACATTCAACATTACAGATGCTCGATTGCAAGACTTGTCCGGTGTTTCCGTGCCGCATGCCACCGTTCGTTTGGCGGATACCAAATTGGAGACCACCGGTCCTTTGTTGATCACACACTGGGGCATGAGCGGTCCTGCAGTATTGAAATTGTCTGCTTTTGGAGCCCGTCTTTTGGCAGAAAAAAACTACGAATACCAAGTACAGGTCAATTGGATTTCAAAGCGTTTGGGGCAGGCGGTTCAAGAGCTGCAAAAAACAAAAGCAGCCCATACAAAAAAGCAAATAGGCTTGCGTTCTCCTTTCGAGGGTGTTTCCAAAAGGTTGTGGGAGCGCTTTGTGCAAACCGTCGGCTTGGATCCGCAAAGCAAGTGGGCCGATTTGTCCAATAAAAAATTGGAAGCCCTTGCAGAACAGTTGACCCAAGGTGTTTTTCAGGCGAGGGGCAAGAGTACGTTCAAAGAGGAATTTGTCACTGCAGGAGGAATCGATTTGAAAGAAATCAATTTCAAACGTTTTGAGAGCAAGTTTCATAAAAATTTATTTTTTGCCGGAGAAGTACTCAACATAGATGCGGTGACCGGTGGGTTCAATTTTCAGAACGCGTGGACAGGAGGCCATGTCATTGGAAAAGCCTTGGCGACCGAAGCGCTTTAAAAACCGATTCTCAAAAATACTTCAAATTTGGAGCTCCGCGAACTGAACAAGTCGTTGTCGAGCAAATAGCTTTGACGGAGTCCGATAGGAATTGGAATCAAATTGAAGAAAGTGTTGTCAAAAACAAGTTCTGCTCCGTAAGACTTGCGTTCCAACGATTTTGGAAACAGATACGTGTTTGTGGAACTTTGAAACAAATCCCTGTTTCTTGAGAGTTGGCTGTAATCGTAAAAAAAGGCCCCTCGAATTCTTTTGAAATACGTGATGTTTTGCAGTCCCCAATCCGGATAAGCAATGGGGAAGCTGTAGTTCAAAGAAACCTTGAGAGATTCGTCACTCAAAAGGCCTTCATAGCCCCTTGCATTCGCAAAGGTATTTTCAAATTGATACGCATTTTCAGTGGTGTTTTCTTTTTGCCAAGCGCCGATGAGTTGTGTGCTGTGGTTTTTTAAAAGCCCAGGGAAAAAGAGGATGCTTTGCCCCGCCCATTGCCCAATGGCTGTGTTTTCTATGTTTTGCTTGTAAGAGAGGTTGAGGTACTGCCCGAATTTGGGGGCTAAATTTTGCAGTGCTGTTTGACGGATGTTGGACCAGGTCAATTGGGTTTCAAGAGCGCCAAAATCAAAAGTGGCAAAAGGGAGCGCACTGTAATTTCCTGTTTTGTGCTGCACATACCTTGTCTCAAATCGCAAAGATTGGAAGTAGTTCCCACGAATTTTCGAAAGTGGAATGGCAATCCCTCCTGAAAATTGGGTTTCCGAAAAAGTGCGTGTCCCCATTCCATTGGGAAACAAATAAATGTTGGACCTGCCTCGGTGAGAAAATCCTGCATGGAGTTCTACAAAGAAACGACTGTAACGCAGGTCTGCTGCATAAGAGGTGCTTTTTTCGTTCGTATTGTACAACAACAGTGCGTTCGCTGTAAAATCGCTGAGGATGTTTTGAAATTTGAGGTTGAGCCCAGCGTTGCTCGAGATGTTGGAAGCACTGATCAATCCCCAGCTATGAAATTTCATGCCTTTGAACAGTCCTTTGTAGGGTTTTGGGTGGTAGGTGTTTTCGGGAATCTTGTCCAAGATCGGCCCTTCCTCTTTGGTGGTTTTGATGTCGTATTGCAGCTGGTCAACGGGCGCTGTGATGGTGGTCTTTTGATGTTTTGCGTTGCGTAGGTTCAAGGTTTTCAAGACATGGCCACGGGCAGTGAATTCGCTGAAAAGAAGAGCGGAGTGTCCAACGGCAGGCATGTAAGCACCGACTGGAACGGAGGTAAGCTGCCTGATTGCTGCTGGATTGTCAAGCTCAAACGCATAAATATTGTCGATGCCTGAAAAGGAGGCGTTGAAAACAACGGTGTTTTTAGCAAGCGAAAAGGAACCGATCGTATGTTCGGTCCACGGGGTCAATTGTTCGGTTTTTTGGGTTTGGAAATGGTGCTGGAAAAAGGCAATTTTAGAGTCTTCTTTGGCTAAAAAAACAACAAAACGATCGGCGGCGCCCCATTTCGGGAAACTCAGAAAATGATTTTTTGGATTGGGCAGCGTTTCCAATAAAATTCCGGTGTCAGCATCGAGGACGACAAGTTTGTTTCTGAGTTCTTCGTCTGCTTCTACGGCAATGATTTTTCGTGCACTGTTTGAAAATTGGGGAGAAAAATACTTTCCTTTTTGCGTCAGGGTTTTCTTTTGCCCTGTCTCAAGATGGTAAGTGACAATGTTGCTGTAGTTTTGATGGCCTCTTCTCGGGTCTCTTTGGTATTCAGTCCAAGCCAAAAAGCCTTGGTTGTGCGACAGGAAATTTTGTGTCGTGATCCCCACATCGGTAAGTTTTGTTTCTTTTCCATGGGCAAGCCTGACAATACGAGGAGTTTGGTCCAGACTTGTTTTGAGACAAACCAGGGCGCTGTCTTGTGTGTATTGTGGAAAGAGGTATTGACTCAAAACTTTTTGCTGCGGGCTGATTTGTTGTCCAGCGTTCAAGGAGCGTCCTGCCAATTCTTGCTGCATTTTGTCTCGCAATTTTTGATAACTTTCATGGTACAGTGCTTCACTTGTTTTTCCTGTGTGTTTTTTCGTGGCATAGGAGAAAGAGGAGGTTCCGATAAGCCTTTTTCCTGCATCGACTAGAATTTTTTTGCCCGCTGTGATACCGTAGTGGTTTCTGAGATGGTTCATGATCACAAATCCCAAGGGGTAATGGTTGGGAACCAGATCTTTGAAAGAGCCATTCCGCGCCTTGTTGTAGGCATGGATTTTGTTTTCCAACAAAAGGGCGCGTTGCTCTTTGAAAAAAGAGGGGGTTCTTCCTCTTCCGTGTTTGGTGAATAAGGTTTCTGCCAAAACCGCATCGCCTTCAAAATACCAGGAGGGTATCCGCAAGCCCAAAACGCCTGCCCATCCGCTTTCTCCGCTGATGAGATGCATGAGTTTGGTAGCGCCATTTTTTGCATTGGTGTATTGCAAAACATGTCTGTATTCGTGAATGGCCAGCAAATCGAGCCAGTCTGTGGAGCCCAATCGAGAAAAATTTTGAGGGGCCGTGCCAAAAAACTCGCTGCGAAAAGGAGCGAGGGTGACAAAGCCATTGGAAACAACTTGTTGTGTTTGCAAAACGATGTCAATTTTTTCGATTTGATCTCCAATCGAGGTGGTTCCTTTTTCTTGAAGGTATTGGACGATGTCTGCAATCCGTTTGGCTTCTTGCTCGTTTTTAGAGGGGTAAATGATTCGGACATTTTGAGAATCGATGAAATTCCAATCCACGTAGGATGGGTGGTTTCCTAGATTCTGCCCTTGCATGCTGGAATAAAGAAAAAGCAGGAAGAGCGTCAGGCAAGATGGGATCCAGTTCATAGATGTATAAAAGTAATCAAAAATAGGCAGGGAACCACATAAAATAAAATTTCAAGCGTCGTTTGCAAGTTGCCCTCGATGCGGTTTCAACGCATCCCTATAGGTCTTCATGTCTTCTTCCTTTACAATGATGAAAGCGATGGCATGCATTTCCGAAATTTCAAGGGTGTTGATTTCATAAAAGTGCAATTGTTCGGTTTCCGCAAATTCTTTGAGATGAATGCAGTGGTGTTTGGCAGTGCCCAGTCCTGTTGGGCCCCGAAAGTCCCAAATCAATTTTATTTTTTTAAAGTTCATGTGATGGGATGGCTTATGAAGATGAAAAGAGCTCCTTGTTCGTAAGAAACTTCAACAGCGTTTTCAATGGCTTTGTTGCGTGTTCCAATGCGTGCTCCAAAAGTGAGTTTTTCATTTTTCAAAGGGTATTGGAGTCCTTTGGTAGAAATTCCACTGGCGCTTGGAAAAGGAAGCAAAGAGATCGTGCGGTTCAAAACATTTTTTTCCGAATGGCTTTTGTGAATGAAAAAAGATTTGCCAAAATCGTCGTAGAAGGTCAATTTGAGTTTTTTTCTCCATTCCAAGGCCGTACTTAGGTTTCCCAAATAATGGTCCTGCTCGTTTCCGGTGCCTCCGTAAACATCGATTTGGAGAAAATTTTTAGCCTGTAAAATTTCCAAGGCTTTGTGAAAGTCGGTAAAGTTTTGATCGGGAGTTGAAACAATTTCTACGGTTTTTGGCAGGTCTTGGATGGAATCAAAATCGCCTGTGATCAAATCCGGCAAGATGTTTTGTTTTTGGAGGTGCTTGTAACCCCCATCAACGGCGCATACCAAATCGTACTCCGACAAGTCGGGCAGCGATTTTGGTGGGGCTCCGTTGAGAAATAGAAATGCTTTTTTTGCGGCCATGAGCACAAAAATAACGAAAAAAGAAACGAAAAGAGATGAGTTCGTTATATTTGCTCAAAAATGGCATCGTTTGAAAACAACAGATTTTATACCAGAAAGTAGTTTAGAGAATTTAGAAGAAGGGAAGGTTGCTTGGCAGACTCCGAGTAATATTGCCTTGGTGAAATATTGGGGAAAGAAAGAGCCGCAATTGCCGGAAAACACTTCCATCAGTTTCACACTCAGCAATTGTCATACAACGACGGAAATGCATTTTGAGAAGAAAGACACCAATGGTGGGTTTTGTTTTGACGTTGTTTTTGAAGGCGAAAAAAAGGACGCCTTCAAACCGAAAATCCAAAAGTTTTTTGAACGTATCGAGGCTTATGTGCCTTTTTTAAAGGAGTATCATTTTACGATTTATTCAAAAAATTCTTTTCCACATAGCAGCGGTATTGCTTCTTCCGCAAGCGGTATGAGTGCATTGGCCCTGTGTTTGATGAGTATTGAAAAATTACGGTCTCCAGCAATTTCCGAAGCTTATTTTTACAAGAAAGCTTCTTTTTTAGCGCGTTTGGGCTCTGGAAGTGCCTGCAGAAGTGTAAAAGGTTCACTGGTTGTTTGGGGAGCCCACGAACAGATTGCAGGAAGCTCCGATTTGTACGGGGTGGATTTTACAGAGGAGATTGCGCCTGTGTTTGAAAATTACCAAGACACAATTTTATTGGTAGACAAGGGTGAAAAGCAAGTGAGCAGTACGGTAGGGCACGATTTGATGTTCGACCATCCTTATGCGCAAAATCGTTTCTTACAAGCAGGCGAAAATATTGCAAAAATCAAAACCTTTTTGAAAGAGGGAGCTGTCAAAGATTTTATTGCATTGGTCGAAAGTGAAGCACTTACTTTGCACGCCATGATGCTGACAAGTCAACCTTATTTTATTTTGATGAAGCCCAATACTTTGCAAATCATTCAACGTATTTGGGATTACAGAGCTGCCAACAATTCCAATGTGTGTTTTACCTTAGATGCTGGGGCCAATGTGCATTTGTTGTACCCTGAAAATGAAAAAGAAGCGGTGCAGCATTTCATCGAAGAAGAACTGGCAGTATTTTGTCAAAACAAACATTTCATCCACGATTACGTGGGTCAAGGTGCTCGAGAAATATTGCTGTAACGCACAAAAATAGCGGATTTCCAAGCACGGATTTGCGGGTTGCGGGCTGTTTTGTAGGTCTTTTTTTTAGGAGCGGCATCTTGTGAAACGTCCCAAAGGGATGTTCCGCAAAAAGGTGTATCTTTGTTTGTGTAAATTGTTGAATGCATCGTTTATGACAGGGCCCTTATTTTATGCCAAAATCTTATTATTTGGCGAGTACGGAATTATCAAAGATTCGAAAGGATTGGCGATTCCATACAACCACTACCAAGGTGCCTTAAAAATGGCATCGTCTCCAAGCGAGAAGACGGAGGAATCCAACCAAAATTTACAGAAGTTTCAAAACTACCTAGCGACTTTGACGTCGGACCTGGTTTCTTTTCGTTTGGACTTGTTTCAATTGGATTTGGACAATGGGATGTATTTTGATTCAAGCATACCTCAAGGCTATGGAGTAGGAAGCTCCGGAGCATTGGTAGCATCAGTTTACGACAAGTATGCCGAAAATAAAATCACTGTTTTGGAAAATTTGACCAAAGAGAAATTGCTGAAACTCAAACAAATTTTCGCTTTGATGGAATCTTTTTTTCATGGGAATAGTTCGGGTCTTGACCCACTGAACAGCTATTTGAGTTTGCCTATTTTGATCAACTCAGCTACCCATCTGGAAGCAACGGGGATTCCTTACCAAAAGAACAGCAAGGCAGCTGTGTTTTTGCTCGATTCAAAAATTGTGGGTGAAACGGAGCCCATGGTATCGATTTTCATGAACAAAATGAAAAATGAAGGGTTCCGGAAAATGTTCAACGAGGAATTTGCAAAACATACCAATTCTTGTATCAAAGATTTTCTACACGGCGATGTCACGTCGCTCTTTTCAAACATGAAGCATTTGTCCAAAGTGGTGCTGGAGAACTTCAAACCCATGATTCCGAGGGCTTTTCATCATTTGTGGCAGCAAGGAATTGAGTCAAATGACTATTACCTCAAGCTCTGTGGCTCGGGAGGAGGAGGTTACATTTTAGGATTTGCGAAGGATTATGAAAAAGTCCAAAAGCAGCTCAAAGACTACCGTTTGGAACTTGTGTATCGATTCTAAAAAAAATGGCGACATCTGAAAAGAACCAAAAAGCGCAACAACCCCCTTATTATTTTTTATTGGGTTTGCTTTCTGCAATGAGAGGCTACAATATTTTAACCGTCGTCATTGCCCAGTATTTGGCATCTGTCTTTGTTTTCAAGGCAAACGAATCGGTCGCGACGGTTGTTTTTGATGTGGACCTTTTTCTGACGGTGCTTTCCACCAGTTTGGTCATTGCAGGCGGTTACATCATCAATGATTTTTACGATGCAGAATTGGATCGGATCAACAAACCTCTCAAATTGCGCATTGACAATCTTGTTTCGCAAGGATTGAAGTTGAAAATTTATTTTTTGTGCAACGCCCTGGGTTTTTTCATAAGTGGCATCGTTTCTTGGCGTGCCGCGTTGTTTTTTGCGAGCTATATCTTTCTAATTTGGCTGTATTCTCACAAGTTGAAAAAGAGACCTTGGCTCGGATGGATCAGTGCATCGAGCTTGGCCATGATGCCATTTTTTGTCATATTTGTGTACCACAAGTACATTGCAGAGGTCGTATTTATTCACGCAGCTTTTTTGTTTTTTATTTTGTCCATTCGAGAACTCGTGAAAGATTTGGAAAATATAAAAGGCGCTTTTGCGTTGAATTACCGCACGATTCCGGTGCTTTATGGTGAGCGCGTTACGAAAAGTGTCATTACGCTGCTGGTGTTGATTGCTTTGAATCCGGTGTATCTTTTGTGGGGCTATCCGGAAATTGGTGCGATGAAATACTATTTCTACCTCGTTTTTATTTCATTTTTCATTTTTTTGGTGTTGCTTTGGAAAGGACATTCCAAAAGAGCGTATCGTTTGTTGCACAATATCTTGAAATTTCTCATCGTGTTGGGTGTGTTCAGTTTGTCTTTGATTGATACCTCGGTCATCATTTCAAGGATTTTAGAAAAAATATAGTTTTTGTAGAACAACAGAGATAACTCACCGCAAAAGTGTATTTTTGCAAAAAATAAATGATCGATTCATGAGTACAGAAAAAAACTCGTCGAGAGGACGACAACAAGGAGCGGGCCGCAAAAAAAGTCATGCAGCGTCCTCTTCTAAAAATGCAACGGGAAATTACAAAAAACGCCCGAGCAAATTTTCCAACAAACCAGAGCGCACGCCTCAAAAGAATGAAAACAATGGCATACGCTTGAACAAGTACATTTCCAATTCTGGAATTTGTTCACGCCGAGAAGCAGATGTTTTGATTGCTGCGGGTTCTGCTACGGTGAATGGAAAAGCTATAACGGAAATGGGTTACAAGGTGCAGCTGACCGATGAGGTTCGCTTCGAAGGTTCGTTGATCAATCCAGAAACAAAACGGTATGTTTTGTTGAACAAGCCGAAAAATTACATCACAACGATGGACGACGACAGAGGGCGCAAAACCGTGATGGAGTTGGTACAAATGGCTGCCAAAGAACGGATTTACCCTGTGGGTCGTTTGGATAGAAACACAACAGGTTTGCTATTGTTTACCAATGACGGAGAGCTCGCTAAAAAATTGACGCATCCCAAACACAATGTTCGAAAGTTGTACCATGCTTCTTTGGATCGCAAATTTGCATTGAAAGATTTGCAGACTTTGAGCAGTGGTGATTTTGCCGTGGAAGGGAAAAAAGTATTTATTGACGATGTGGCTTATGTGCAGGGAGAGTCAAAATCTGAGGTGGGTATTGAAATTCATTCTGGAAGAAATCGAATTGTCCGAAAAATTTTCGCAACGCTCGGTTACAAGGTAGTGAAACTAGACCGGGTTATTTTTGCAGGAATGACGAAAAAAAACATTCAAAGAGGGCATTGGAGGCATTTGACAGAGCAAGAAGTAAACAACTTGAAGATGTTGTAAATGATTTGAAATCCCACAAGGAGTTGCAAAAAACCGTTTTCGAAAGAAATCGGTTTTTTTAGTTTTTTACTGCACGAAGCATCTCTCTTTTTCCGGGTGGACCTGGCAATCGAGTGACTTGAAATCCTACAGCTTGCATGGCTCTTCGTACGCTTCCTTTTGCAGAATAGGTAACCAGAATACCTTCTTTTTTAAGAGCATCGTACATTTTTTGAAAGACTTCCTCTGTCCATAATTCAGGTTGCACACGTGCACCAAAAGCATCAAAATAAATGAGGTCAAACGCATTTTTGTCTTGGATGTCTTTGATCAATTGTTTTCTTTTCAAGAGGGAGAAATCTTTGCGAACTTCTTGTTTTTCGTTCCAAGGAAACAAATGCATTTCTTCGAATTTGTGTGCCAAATTTCGTGCATCCAATTCAGAGACATAATTCAGTTGCAAGATTTCGTCTTCTAAGATCGGGTAGGCCTCTACACCTGTATAGGCAATAGAGCGGTTTTGTTTGGCTGCTTCGAGCAACGTGATAAAGCAGTTCAACCCTGTTCCAAATCCGATTTCAAGAATGTTGAGCTGTTGTGCCGCGTGGGCAAACAAGCCGTTTTTTATAAAGACATGATAGGCTTCTTGGATGGCACCGTGCTTTGAGTGGTATTGCTCATTCCACTCGGGCATGTGTATGGTTGTAGAACCGTCAGACGTTATGATTATTTCTCGTTTCAAAATAAAGCGCTGTTGTGCAATGCAAATATACTCAATGCTTCCGAGAATTNTGTAAAAACAGAAAAAGACCTCAAATGTTTTCTGAGGGTAAGATTATCACCCATTTCATTCACTTTTTCGTAAAATAAATACTATTTTTGTGGTCCTACTTCGATAAATAAAAAGAGCATGAGCGTAGATAATAAGATAGCATTGAATATCCAAAAATCGGATACAACAAAAATTTCAGAGATCGATTTCAACAACCTCTCTTTTGGAAATGTCTTTACGGATCATATGTTAGAATGTGACTACAAGGATGGGAAATGGCAAACGATAAATATCAAACCTTATGGTCCCATTTCTTTAGATCCTTCTGCCAAAGTTTTTCATTACGGTCAAGCCATTTTCGAAGGAATGAAGGCCTACAAAGATACTCAGGATGCGATTTGGTTGTTTCGTCCAGATGAAAATCACAAAAGATTGAACAAATCTGCGGTACGTTTGGCAATTCCAGAGTTTCCTGAAGATGCTTTTTTCAAAGGATTGGAGGCTTTGTTAAGTCTTGAGAAAGATTGGATTCAAAAAAAGGAAGGAAGTTCTTTGTACATCCGTCCGTTTGTCATTGCCACGGAAAAAGGAGTTTCTGCCAATCCGGCCAAAGAATACAAATTCATGATTATTTTATCTCCGGCACAATCTTATTACAGTGGTGAGGTACGTGTTTTGTTTGCGGACAAATACAGCCGATCTGCTAGTGGTGGAGTGGGGTTTGCAAAGTGTGCAGGAAATTATGCGGGACAATTTTATCCAACCAAATTGGCCAATGATTCAGGGTACCAACAAGTAGTATGGACAGATGCGAGCACTCATGAAAATTTAGAAGAAGCAGGTACGATGAACGTGTTTTTTAGAATCGGTGACAAGTTGGTAACAGCGCCTACATCAGATAGGATTTTGGATGGGGTAACACGAAAGAGCATTCTGAAACTTGCCGCGTCCGAAGGGATTGCTTGTGAAGTGCGAACGATATCTGTACACGAAATAGAAGAGGCCGCAAAAAATGGAACTTTATTGGAGATGTTTGGGGCGGGAACCGCCGCCGTTGTCAATCCTATTTTAGGATTCAGTTTCAAAGGACAGGATTACGAGCTGCCTACGTTGGAAACGAGCTATGCTTCGTTTTTCAAAGATAAAATAACAAGTATCCAAACAAAAAATTCGGAAGATCCGTTTGGATGGACGTACAAAGTAAGAGAATAAGAATTTGACTTACTGAAATGATTTCAAGAAGCTTGTGTGATTTTTAATTGCACAAGTTTTTTCTTAACTTAGAGCTATTACGACAGGATATGAGTACAATTGAACAAGCAAAAACAGGTCTTTTTTCAAAAGGTTTTTTAGAGGTGAATACGCCAGAAAAAATGGATTATGTCGCTGAAATCAACAAGCTAAAAAAAGAAAAAAACGCCGTGATCTTGGCACATTATTACCAAGAGGAGGCCATTCAAGATATTGCAGACTTTGTTGGAGATAGCTTAGCACTCGCGCAAGAGGCGGCAAAAACAGATGCGGATATCATCGTGTTTGCAGGCGTGCATTTTATGGCGGAGACTGCAAAAATTTTAAACCCGAAGAAAAAAGTATTGTTGCCCGATTTGAAGGCAGGTTGTTCGTTGGCAGATTCTTGTCCACCCGCAGATTTCAAAGCATTTGTTGCTGCACATCCTGACCACAAAGTGGTGACGTATATCAATTGTTCTGCAGAGATCAAAACCCTGAGCGATGTGGTTTGCACTTCTTCCAATGCGGTAAAAATCATCAATTCTTTTCCGAAAGAGCAAAAAATTATTTTTGCGCCGGACAAAAACTTAGGCGATTATTTGAACAAAGAAACCGGCCGTAACATGCTACTATGGGACGGTGCTTGTATGGTGCACGAAGCATTTTCAATTGAAAAATTGTTAGACGCACACAAAGAGCATCCGGATGCGGAAATTATTGCGCACCCTGAGTCGCCCGCACACATTTTGAAGACAGCTTCGTATATTGGTTCTACAGCGGGATTGTTGCGTTATGCAAGAGAAAGTAAAAAGCAAAAGTTCATCGTAGCAACGGAAGCGGGCATCTTGCACGAAATGATCAAACAGGTTCCGGAAAAAACATTGATTGCAGCACCTGCGGAAGAAGACAATACGTGTGCTTGCAGTGAGTGTGCTTACATGAAGTTGAATACGATGAAAAAGTTGTACACCTGTATGAAATTTGAATTGCCAGATATTGAAATCTCGGAAAATTTGGCAACCAGAGCCTTGTTGCCGATTGAAAAAATGTTGGAATTATCGAAATAGAAATCATGCAAGCAGATTACCTCATTATTGGTTCCGGCATCGCAGGCCTTACGTATGCTTTGCGTGTGGCGTACCACAACAAAGAACACAGCGTCGTGGTGGTAACCAAAGGCGATAAAGACGAGTCCAACACAAAATATGCACAAGGAGGCATTGCTACGGTGCACGATAGAAACATAGATTCCTTTGAACAACACATTGAGGATACCTTGATTGCGGGTGATGGCTTGTGCAATGAAGAAGTGGTTCGCATGGTGGTAGAGGAGGGCCCTGCACGTTTGCAAGAACTGATTGATTGGGGAGTGAAATTTGACGAAAACAACACCGGTGAATTTGATCTTGGGAAAGAAGGAGGTCATTCACAAAACCGTATTTTACACCACAAAGACATCACGGGTTACGAAATTGAAAGAGCGCTGTTGTTGATGGTAGAAAAGGCGCCAAACATTCAGGTTTTGGAACAGCATTATGCCATCGATTTTATCACAGAGCACCATACAAAAACACAGAAAAAAGACAAAGAATCCGATGTTACTTGTTTCGGAGCTTACGTCTTGGATGCGAAAAACAATTGTGTAAAAACCATCATTTCCAAGATAACTTTGATGGCGTCTGGAGGAAGTGGTCAAGTGTATACTACAACAACCAATCCGTTGATTGCAACGGGCGATGGAGTGGGCATGGCCTACCGAGCCAAAGCAGCCATTGAAGATATGGAATTCATTCAATTTCATCCAACAGCTTTGTATCAAATGCCACAGGAGTCTCCTGCATTCTTGATTTCGGAGGCGGTGAGAGGTTTCGGAGCTCGTTTGAGAACTGCAAAAGGAGCGTTTTTTATGCGCAAATACGATCCTCGCGAAGAATTGGCTTCCCGAGACATTGTTGCCAGAGCCATTGACACGGAAATGAAAATGAGCGGTGACGATTACGTGTTCTTAGATTGTACACAGCTCGAGTATAAAAAATTCAAAAAACATTTCCCCAACATTTTAAAGAAATGCAAATCACTTGGGATTGACATTCGAAAAAAATGGATTCCAGTAGTGACAGCTGCCCATTATATTTGTGGTGGGGTAAAGGTGAATATGGATGGAAAAACCACCATTCAAAATTTATACGCTTGTGGAGAATGCTCTTCTACGGGCCTACATGGTGCCAATCGTTTGGCATCAAATTCATTGCTAGAGGCTTTGGTGTACTCGCAACGGAGCTACTTGAGCAGTATTTCGGTAATAGATTCTCTTTCATTCAACGAGGAGGTGCCTCAGTGGGATGCAACGAATACTTCGCAAAATAAAGAAAATATATTGGTCACGCACGGTCGTGCTTCTGTCCAAAAAATCATGAGTGATTATGTAGGCATCGTGCGTTCCAAAAGACGTTTGCTCAGTGCAGAGAAACGCTTGCGTTTGATTTATGAGGAAACAGAAGAATTGTACAAAGAATCGATTGTTTCTCCGGAATTATGTGAATTGAGGAATTTGATTACAACAGCTTATTTGATTTGCGAGTTTTCTTTGAAACGAACAGAAAACAAAGGAGGATTTTACAACAAGGATTTTGCATAAGGTGTACCGTCCTGTACTTCTTTCCTCGCAGAGGTCAAATAAGAGATAAAAAAAAACAGGTTTGTAAAAACCTGTTTTTTTTATTTTTAAGGTAGAGGATCCTTTAGATGAAATCCACGTGTCCGGTAGCTACGTGATAAACAGCTCCTACGATTTTGATGTCTCCGTTTGTTTCCATTTCGGCTAAAATTGGACTCTCTTTCCGAATGTTTTCAATGGACAAGGCTACATTTACTCGGGAAGTTTCTTCGATAGATTCGGGTGTGACTTCTTTGTTCACTTTTGCAACAGCAGGTTGAATTTTACTGAGCAAAGCAGTAATGTTTCCGAGTTCTACTTGTTTGCATGCCGCCGTAACTGCCCCGCATTTGGTATGTCCTAAAACAACAATCAACTTTGATCCTGCAACCTTGCAAGAATACTCTAGCGACCCTAGAATATCTTCGTTGACAATATTCCCCGCAACTCGTGCGCTAAAGATGTCGCCTATTCCTTGATCAAATACTATTTCTGCGGGTACTCGTGAGTCGATGCAGCTCAGTATTGCAGCAAAAGGATATTGCCCTTCACTGGTGTCGAGGATTTGTTGGTTCAAATTTCGCGAGGCTCTTTTGTTTGCAACAAATCGTTGGTTCCCTTCGACAAGCATTTGATGTGCTTTTTGTGGGGTAATTTGTGCTTGAGATTCTTGTGTTTGTGCATTCATATGGCTATAATTTAGTGATTAGCAGCGTTTGTTGTCTTGGCTCTTAA
>JGI26080J50196_1000392_pt1 | contig 20054 bp, 18 predicted proteins | sample SaaInl0LU_22_DNA_FD_50196 | JGI IMG/M metagenome (IMG submission 50196)
TCCCTGGTTCGATTCCTGGAGGTACCACAAAATTATCCCGTAACTCATTTATAAACAATGATTTACGGGTTTTTTGGTTTTTAGAGTTGCTCCAAAGGTTGCTCGGGAGGTATAAAAAGATAAAGGGAAAGATGTTATTAATATAACGTTTTCAGACTATTAATCAAAATAAGTTTTTAGAAATTTGTCACTAAAGTATTTAAAATTTAATTTATTTTTTAAGTCATAATACTCTTGAAGTATTTTCAATGCACTTTCATTATTATCATTCATAATCTCAATATGATAAGAAGGGATACAGCTTAATAATTTGATAAAGTCGTGATAAGAACTCACTATAAGTTCAAAATTAATTAGTTTTAAGTTTAAAGAATCTTCTAGCAGTGCTGATCTTAAAAAAATTGAGTCTGCCTTTATTGCTTTGCCTACTAAAATAAAGGAAATAAAGGATTTTGAATGGGGCTTAAACAATAGTCCCGAAGGATTAGACAAAGGCTTTACCCACTGCTTTTTTGTGACTTTTGAAAGTGAAGCGGACAGGGCTACTTATTTACCTCATCCAGATCACATGGCTTTTGTGGCCTTATTGGATGGGCATGTAGATGATGTTTTGGTGTTGGATTATTGGAGCAAATAATGGTGCTTTGTGCAAAATTGTCTCGCGAAAACCAAATAAGCATCGGCCGTAGGCCTTAGCCTAGAATTTTAGTAAGGCGTATCCCTTGAGTTGGTATGTGGTAAGTACGGTAAGTGCAGAGGTGGCCATTTCTAAACCGGGGGCCAATTCCTCTGGCATTATTTTTCTTTTAAACATAGACTGGGAACAAACGACAATTTTAACGCCCTGAGCCAAGAGTTCTTCAAATAATGGACTGTGCGGGTTGGCAATTCCATATCGTTTGGTGTAAGCTTGATCGTTCATTACGGACCATATGGCGGAGCCGTGAATGGCTACAACCACATTTAATTGCTCTGGAGGGACACCACCCATGACGTGAAGGTTCATGAGTCGCGCTAGATTATTTAGCGCAAAGAAAACTTGGCTTTTGTCTTCATCTCCAGTAGCCACATCTACCACAATGTTATACACCATATTGGGGTCTGGCTTTTCAGCGGCCATGGGTGCGTCGCCAATGGTTCCATAACCTTTAATCACAGGATTAACCAGTGTTTGGCCCTGGAGTATACCTATATATGAAACGCAACATAAGAACGTAAAAAAAGGGATTTTCATAGTGGTGTTTTTTGCATATATTTGAGTGAAAGTAATTAAAAACAAGCAAATCCCATCATGAAAAAGCCCCTTTGGAACAAAAACACCAAACGATTGCTGCTATTTAGCGCGATTAAAAAAGTGGCTTTTTTGATTTGGTTTTTATACTTCTAAATCCTGGTTTATGATAAAAACAGTCTAATCCTGCCCCCAAATACTATGAATTGGGGTGATTTTTAAGCCTTTAAAAACAGCCTTTTCTGTGCCTTTATTTTCAATTTTCAATTGATTGTATGGGTTGGTATTAAAAAACTGTGCCGTCATGACTTTTTGACCACCATTCAAGAAAACCTCTATAGAAGATTGGTCTAGAAATATAGATACTGGAATTTCCGTATTGGGCAAATCTCCAATGGGCCCTATTTGAATATTTTTAAAATCTTCTTGAAAGTCTACTAATCCACTAGCGCTTCTGTCTATAGACATCTGCTGGTTTTCTGGATCTAAATGAACACTTAACAACTCCTGTTTCTGATTCACAAATGAGAAACTCATGGCAGAACCATCCCAAACAAAATCTATTTTAGATTGGTTTAGGTCTTCTGAATAAGTGACTATACTTTGCCCTGCTGGTACGGAAACATCTTTTCCTTTTTGGTCTTTTCCAATATTGTCCCATACCGGAGCTGGAGTACTAAAGAGTGTTGGAACGCCTTCTATGTCTTTTAAAGAAAGGGTTCTCGGTAGGGTCATTGCGCTGCGCCATCTTTCTGTGGGGGTGTTTTGAGCGTACAACCAATTACTCATCCAACCTATAAACAACCGCGCTCCATCTGGGGTGTGGTTATAGGTCACTCCGGCATAATTGTCAGTACCCCAGTCTACCCACTGGTCTTCTTCTTGATCAGAGGTGAAAGTCTTGCCATCAAAATCTCCCACAAAATATTGGGTGCCACTCCCACCATTGGGTGCACCTGGATTGATGCTTATAAACAACACCCATTTTTCTGCTCCACTGGTTTCATCTGTAAAGGAAAATAAGTCTGGACACTCCCAAACACCTCCGTGGGCCCCTTGGTTTTTACCAAATTCACTCTGCTTGTTCCAATCTATTAGATTTTCAGATCCCCAAATTTGCAAGTGATCTCCTGCTACTAAAAGCATGGTCCATGCATTGGTTTTTTCATTCCAAAAAACTTTAGGGTCTCTAAAATCTTTTATCCCTGGATTGCCTATCACTGGGTTTTCCTGGTACATTTCCCAGCTGTCTCCCCCATCTAAACTGTATGCAATCCCTTGGGTCTGGTAATCTGTTTTTCCTGCTTTTTCGCCCTCCATCAGGTGGTAAGTGAAAATAGCAACCATAGCCGGGTTTTCTATTGTTCCTAAACCAGAAGTGTTTTCAAAATCTACCACGGCAGATCCTGAAAAAATATAACCGTGTTGGTCTGGAAAAAGTGCTATGGGCTTGTGCTCCCAATGCAACAAGTCTGTAGAGGTAGCATGCCCCCAATGCATGGGACCCCAAACAATATCTTCAGGATAATACTGGTAAAACAAATGGTACACTCCTTTGTAGTAGACCAAGCCGTTGGGGTCATTCATCCATTTTTCTTTGGGGGTAAAATGGTATTGGGGCCTGTGGGGCTCCTGGTATAATGGGGTGTCGTAAGTAGTCATAGAATCTGAAGGTTTACTGCTATTTTTACAGCTACCCAAAACTAAAAAAAGAAATAAGAAAATGGCTGAATTTCGCATAGGAATGAATTGTTTTTGCTAAAATAGATTTTTTTCTAAAAGGTCTCCTAATAATTTACATATTTACGACCTTAGCCGGGGAATCTTTTGATATGACTAAAAACCTCTTAATAATATTTGCTAAAAATCCAGTGCTTGGTCACTGTAAAACTAGACTAGCCAAGGGCATTGGCCCAGAAAATGCCTTGGCCGTGTACCGTATATTACTACAACATACGGCCCAAACCACCCGCAATTTAAAAGTAGATAAAGAAGTGTTTTATACTGATTTTATTGACAATGAAGACTTATGGGACCCTAGGTTTTTCCATAAGAACAAACAAATAAATGGCTCTTTAGGGGAGAAAATGCTGGCCGCATTTGAAGCCGGATTTAAAAAAGGTTACCATAAAATTGTACTTATTGGGACGGATTTGATCTCTTTAGAGGCCAGCGATATTAATGAGGCTTTTCATGCATTAGAAAAGGACTCCGTGGTTTTTGGCCCTGCCCAAGACGGCGGGTATTATCTCATTGGACTCTCCCAAACAAGGCCTGAACTCTTCCAAAATATTCCTTGGAGCACCCATGAGGTGCTTTCAAAAAGCATAGAACGTTTGACATGCACTTACCAGGTGCTCCAAGAAAAAAATGATATAGATACCCTTGAAGACCTAGCAGAAATTCCTGTATTTTTACCCTATATTCCTTCCTTATGATACCAAAGCACTTAGAAGAATCAATAGCCTATTTAAAAGAAAAAGGATTTGACCAACCAGAAGTGGGCATTGTCCTGGGCACTGGGCTGGGGCAACTGGTCAATCACTTGGTAGAAACCATAGAAGCCCACTACAATCAAATTCCTTTTTTTCCATTAGCTACTGTTGAATTTCATTCAGGCAAATTACTTTACGGCAGTTTAGGAGGAAAAAAAGTAGTGGTCATGCAAGGCCGGTTTCATATTTATGAAGGTTATGACTTATTAGACGTTACCTACCCTATTCGGGTCATGCATGGATTAGGCATTAAGCATTTGCTTATTTCTAATGCCTCTGGCGCCATTAACCTCAACTTTAAAAAAGGTGAGATGATGCTTATAGAAGACCACCTAAACCTACAGGGCGGCTCCCCTTTAGCCTTTAAAAACGTGGCCGATTTTGGAGAGCGATTTGCAGACATGAGTAGGCCCTATGACGCCGGCTTGTCCAAAACCATCAAAGAGATTGCTATAGAAGAAAACATCCCTTTAAAAGAGGGGGTTTACGCAGCAGTAGTAGGCCCTCAATTAGAAACTAGGGCGGAATACAGGATGTTGAAAATTTTGGGAGCAGACGCCGTAGGTATGTCTACTGTACCAGAAGTGATTGTAGCCAACCACTTAAACCTTCCTGTAGCGGCTATTTCCGTTCTCACTGACGACTGCGATCCAGACCACTTAAAACCAGTAAATATTGCAGAAATTATTGCCATAGCTGGTGCAACAGAACCAAAAATGATCGTTCTTTTTAAGAAACTCATTGAGCGTTTGTAAGCCATCTAATACTTCCCATACAGGCCTTCAAGGGTTTGAGCGGCAGGCTTATTTTGAGGGGTAAATCTATTGTTTTCAGAACCACCTGCAGTGTCTAAAAACATAAACCATTTCCAAATAAAGCCTCCTTGAAACCATTCTTCGCTCCAAAATGTATCTACAATCGCACGAATGGCCCTAGACTGTGCGGCCAAATTCACTGCTTCTTTGTTCTTATCTACTAGCCAGGGTTTAGCCCCCAAATAATCTACACTTCTGTAGCCGTACTCTGTAAATACCACCTGCTTCTCGCAACTCAAAGCCAGTCCCTGTATTTTATTGAAATGGGGTTGCCAGGCCTGAATGAGCGACAAATAAGAAGGGTCTCTCTCCTCTGACAAGGGAAAATAAGCGTCAATTCCAATGAAGTCTAAGGCGTCCCAAAAAAAGGTCTCTTCATATTCATCCCAATTGGCCGCATAGGTGAGCTTTCCCGAATAAACTGCTCTGATGTCTTCAATAAGGCCTTTCCAAAATTCAGGTCTGGCACGAACAAATGCCTTGAGTTCCGTTCCTATGCAAAAAAGCGGAATGTCTAACTGCTGTGCCAAACGCGCAAAGCGTAAAATAAAGGCGCTATACTGGCTTTCAAAAAGCTTCCAATCTTTGGGAGAATTCATTTTGATACGACCCGTGAACGCGCCATCTCTGACCCATATTTGGGGTTTTAACATCACTTGAATATTGCCCTTTTGTAGCTGCTCAAAATACTGTTGAATGCCTGCCTCTGTCTCTCCATACCACTGACGTTCAGGGGTGTAATTGAGCCCAGGAGATGCTGTAGAGCGCATCATGGCAAAAGGCATAAGAGCCACCCAATTGGCATTTACCGCTTCCACACTTTGGACATGCTTTGGCAAGACTTTATTTCCTGAAGACACAAAACTCAGCCCGTTTATTTTTGACTGGGAATGTAAAAACCCAAGCCCAGAAATAACGAATACAAAAAGCAGGATTAAAGAGCGATTCATGGTTTTTTTATTTTAAAAGTAGGATATTTACAGGAACAATTCACGCTGTAAGGCAAGTTGGACCCTTAAAATGCAGTGCAGTGACAAAAATATATGGAACAAGTAGTTATTATAGGAAATGGAATTGCTGGTATCACAGCCGCCAGGCATATTAGAAAAAATTCTAATGCAGCCATTACTGTTATTTCTTCTGAGACCCCTCATTTCTTTTCTAGAACAGCCCTCATGTATGTGTATATGGGACACATGACTTTTGAACACACTAAACCCTATGAGGATTGGTTCTGGGAAAAAAACCGAATAGGGCTCGTACAAGACCATGTGAAACAAATAGATACAGAAAAAAAACAGCTGTTTTTAGACCAATCTGCTCCAATTTCTTTTGACAAACTCATTATAGCCACAGGCTCAAAACCTAGCTTTCACCAATGGCCTGGCCAAGAATTAAAAGGTGTTCAAGGCCTCTATCACAAAAGAGATTTGGATCTTTTAGAAGCCAACGCCCCAAATGCGCAAGTCTGTAAAAGGGCTGTTGTGGTTGGCGGCGGTCTCATTGGAATTGAATTGGCAGAAATGCTACACAGCAGACACATCCCTGTGACTTTTCTGGTCAGAGAAGCGCATTTTTGGGAAGGGGTATTGCCCACAAAAAATGCAAAATTACTCAATGACCACATTTTATCCCACGGCATAGACCTGAGGCTTAACACCGAACTAAAAGAAATTATTGGCGGGGACCAAGGAAAGGTGAAAGNAGTNTTAACAAGTNACAATGAGCTTATTGAATGTCAGTTAGTTGGCATCACTACTGGGGTACAACCCAATATAGATTTTATAAAAAANACCCCCATTGCATTAGACAAAGGGATTTTGGTCAATAAATACTTAGAGACCAATATAGCAGGTGTTTACGCCATAGGAGACTGTGCGCAACAGACAGAGGTGACAGGCCTCAGAAGACCCATAGAAGCGGTTTGGTACACCGGTAGGATGATGGGAGAAACCTTAGCCCAAACCATTTGCGGCAACAAAACGGCCTATAAACCAGGTCATTGGTTCAATTCTGCTAAATTTTTTGAGGTAGAATACCAGACCTATGGTTGGGTAAATACCGACAAAAGAAAGCAGGAGCACGAGCAGCATTTTCACTGGCAACACCCTCATGAGCCCATCGCTATTACTGCTGCATACCACAAAGAAACCAATCAATTACTGGGGGTAAATGTATTTGGAATTAGACTGAGGCATGCTGTTTTAGACGCTTGGCTCAGCCAACATAAATCTTTAGATTATTGTTTGGCCCATTGGGCCGATGCCCTTTTTGACCCCGAATTCAGTAACTCACATCAAAAAGACCTTTTAAACCATTACAACACTGTTTTTCAAAAAGCACTCAAGCCAGTAAAAAAATCCTGGACGAGAATATTTAATCCGTTTAGCGCCAAAAAATGAAACAATTACAACAGTTAGGAATCGTATTGTTTTTATTGGGGATTTTCACCTTTAGCAGTGCTATTTTTATGGGGACCTTTAGTCCAACAAAAGCACAGCTCACTGCCTTGATGACAGAAAAGGGAATTAGCTCTAAGGTGTTTGAGTCCAATGCCGTGGCGGCGCTTACCAACAGTTCATTTAATAATATTCATAGCCTTAAAAATGCTTTGTCTGCCGTAGTTTTAAAGACTAACGATGATCACAGGGCGGCGGCAAAAAAGAAAGGAATCTCTAAGGAAGCGCGAAAAGAAGCTTATGGGAATATTATTTATAGCGCACCAAAGGATTTGGCATTTATATTGGGAAAGGCATCGGCCAAAGGCCTAGTAGCAGAAAACAGCCTGCTTTTTTTCTGGCTTAGTTTTGGACTGGGTATCTTTGGAGCCCTTTTATTTATTGTTCCACAAGTCATTACGGAAGGCCCTAAAGGGATTAAAAACAACGGGATTTACAAACAAAATAGCACCAATAGAGGTTTTATTGCCTGGGGTGTTTTTGCCTATTTAATTGGCTTTTATTTAGTGCTTTACTTTGCGCCCCAATACACCATTCATTGGACCCTTATGCTAGACCCTCTATCCTACGCACTTAATGGAGGTCCTGCCAGCCAATGGTTTGTGTATGGATTTATGTATTGTGTAATTATGGTGGTTATGGCCATTCGCATGTATATAAAGTACAGGCATGTGAATTATCAAATCTTACGCACCACCTCTGTACTCTTTTTTCAAATTGTTTTTGCGTTTTTAATTCCAGAAATCATGACCAGGCTGCAACTGCCTGCCACAGATTTTAAAAACGCCTTCCCCTTAGATTATGATTTCTTTTTTAGCTGGAACCTCAACAAACTCATAGACTCCGGTGGCCTTGGATTGTTTATTCTGGTATGGGGTATTTTATTGACCCTCGTGGTGGTTCCTGTAATGGTCTATTTCTTTGGAAAAAGATGGTACTGCTCATGGGTATGTGGCTGTGGTGGTTTGGCAGAAACCTTGGGCGACCCTTATAGACAGCATTCAAGCAAATCCCTTTTTTCCTGGAGGGTAGAGCGGTGGTTGGTGCATGGGGTATTGGTCTTTGCGGTGCTCATGACAGCCGCAACACTTTACAGTTTTTTTACGGGAAACACCAGCCTAGTCGGAATTAAAACACAATCCATTCAAAACACCTACAGCTTTTTAATAGGCGCTATTTTCGCGGGAGTTATTGGCACCGGATTCTATCCTATTTTTGGGAACAGGGTGTGGTGTCGTTTTGGCTGCCCACTAGCGGCTTACTTAGGTTTTGTTCAGCGGTTTAAATCCAGGTTTAGAATCACCACCAATGGAGGGCAATGTATCTCTTGTGGGAATTGCAGTACTTACTGTGAAATGGGCATAGACGTTAGGGCCTATGCGCAAAAAGGAGAAAACATTGTGCGTTCCAGTTGTGTGGGCTGTGGGGTGTGTTCTGCCGTCTGCCCCAGAGGAGTATTGAAGCTAGAGCAAGGTCCTGAGTCTGACAGAATTAATCCTACGGAAATACTATTGGGGAACGACGTTTCACTGATAGATTTGCTCAATAAAAAATAAGTAATGGGTTTGGCAGACCAAAAACATTTGATATATAAAATAAAAATAGGTGTTTGTGACATTTGATCCTTTAAACCCACCCAAAATAGTAGTGATTATTCCTGCCTATAACGAGGCCCAATCCATAGGTTTGGTCCTGGCTGAAATTCCTGCTATAGTCAGCGAGGTGATTGTGGTGAACAATCGCTCTACAGATGAAACTGTAGCTGTAGCAGAAAAGGCAGGCGCGAAGGTGCTTACGGAAAATAAAATGGGCTACGGACACGCCTGCCTTAAAGGGATGGCATATGTGGCTCAAATGGAGAAACTTCCTGAAATTATTGTTTTTTTAGATGGCGATTATTCAGATTTCCCAGAGGAGCTGCTGGACTTGGTTGCGCCTATCACCAATGATGGCTATGACTTTGTAGTGGGGGCACGTAAAAAAGCCCTCAGAGAAGCAGGCAGTATGACCCCCCAACAGGTCTTTGGAAACGCCTTAGCCTGCACGCTCATGAAACTCTTTTTTAGGGCTACTTTTACTGACCTAGGTCCCTTTAGAGCTATAAAATACAAGCGATTATTGGACATGAATATGTCCGACACTACCTATGGTTGGACCGTAGAAATGCAACTCAAAGCCCTTCGCAACCGCTTAAAATACAAAGAAATAGGGGTGAGATATAAAAAAAGAATTGGGGTCTCTAAGGTGTCAGGAACTGTAAAAGGCACTATATTTGCCGGCGTAAAGATCCTGGGTTGGATTTTTAAATACAGTTTCAAATAACATGGAATACCCACTGGCCTATCTTATTATATCTCTTTACACACTTGCTTTACTGTTGGTATTCTTTTACAGTTTAGCACAACTCAATTTGCTGTTTAACTACTTAAAACACAAAAGAAGTGGTGCTCATGGCCCCTTGATAGATTTGAGTAAAAAAGAGCTGGTACCTTATGTCACCATTCAACTGCCTATATACAACGAGGCCTATGTGGTAGAGCGTTTGCTCGAAAACATAGCCCTGATGGACTATCCTTTAGACCGCCTGGAAATACAAGTCCTAGATGACTCTACCGATGAATCTGTAGAGAAAACAGCCCTTCATATTGAAGCTTTGAGAAAAAAGGGCTTGGACATTGTTCATGTGAGAAGAAGCAATAGATCCGGCTATAAAGCAGGCGCCCTTAAAGAAGGACTCGCCATAGCTAAAGGAAGTCTCATCGCTATTTTTGACGCAGATTTCTTGCCTCAAAAAGATTGGTTGTTACGCACAGTGCCCCATTTTGGCAGTGAAGAAATTGGGGTGGTTCAAACCAGATGGGGCCACCTGAACAGGAATTACTCTATACTGACCAGAATACAAGCTTTTGCCTTAGACGCACATTTCACCTTGGAACAAGTAGGTAGAAATGCGCAGGGCCATTTTATTAATTTCAATGGTACCGCTGGAATTTGGAGAAAAACTTGTATTGAAGATGCAGGCAACTGGGAAGGAGACACCTTAACAGAAGACTTGGATTTATCCTANAGGGCCCAACTCAAAAACTGGAAATTTAAATACCTTGAAGAAGTAGAGACTCCTGCAGAATTGCCCGTAGTGATTAGTGCTGCCAGATCCCAACAATTTAGATGGAATAAAGGCGGGGCAGAGAATTTCAGAAAATCTGTGCGCAAGGTATTGGCTGCGCCCCATTTAAGTTGGAAAACCAAATTCCATGGCGTTATGCACCTCTTGAACTCTTCTATGTTTTTATGTGTTTTTACTGTGGCGGTTTTAAGTATTCCCATGATGTACATCAAAAGTATTTTTCCTGAATTGGCTTGGGTATTTGAAGTCACTAGTTTTTTCATTGTCAGCACCATCATCCTTTTTATTTGCTATTGGTTTACCTATAAAAACACCCAAGGCAAAGGAATAGAGCACTTTTTACAATATATTGGATTGTTCTTTACTTTCTTTTCCGTAGCCCTAGGATTCTCATTACACAACTCATTGGCTGTATTGGAAGGCCATAGAGGGAAGCGCTCTGAATTTGTGAGAACACCAAAATTCAATATTAACTCTATTAAAGACTCTTGGAAAGGAAACCAATACCTGTCCAAGAAAATTTCCCCTAATGTAATTTTAGAGGGATTACTTATGTGCTATTTCTTTTACGGCATGTATATCGCTTTTCCTCTAAATGATTTTGGGTTATTTCCTTTTCATTTTATGCTGTTTTTAGGTTTCGGATTTGTATTTTTCAAGTCCTTAAGCGCTAAAATATAGGCATGTTCTCTTTTTTGAAGCTTTACGCATACCCCCTCACCCTTCTGCTAATAACAGGCCTAATGTACTGGAGTTTTGGCTATGATTTAGACCGAACAGATTCTGTTAAACTCATTGGATTAGCAGCCGCTTTATATGGCCTCAGCTATCAGGTATTAAAAACCACTAGCTCAAATTTTAAAAGCAATGGAAATAAAGAGGTCTTCCAACTGCTCGTGGTGGCTGGAATTGTATTCAGGGTTTTGCTATTTGGCGCTACACCTGAATTGTCTCAAGACTTTTACAGGTACCTCTGGGATGGTCATTTATTGATTAATGGCATTAACCCTTACATTTATCTTCCAAAAGAAATCATTGATCAAGTGAACCCTTGGATGCCTAATGCAGCATTACTTTTTGAGAAAATGGGTGATTTGAGCCAAAAGCACTATTCCAATTACCCGCCAGTAAGCCAATACGTCTATGGCCTTGCCGCCTATATTGGGAACAAATCCATAGCGGTTTCTGTGCTTGTTTTTAAGATAGTTGTATTGGTTGCAGACCTGCTTGTTCTGTTTTTTACAACACGTTTGCTGGGCTATTTTAACGAGCCCCTTTGGAAGTCTTTCTTTTATTTTCTAAATCCTTTAGTCATTCTTGAACTCAGCGGAAACCTACATTTAGAAGGCGTAATGGTGGCCTTTTTTTTAGCAGCCATTTGGGCATTGGTAAAAGTATCTCAGCGCCAAAGAAATTCATCTGAAGCGCCAAAGACAGAGCGCTACTACATATACAAGCTACAATCCAATCACTCCAGTGCTGGTGCATTTAAAGCCAAGCTTACATTAAGTGCAGGGTCTTGGCTATTTCTTGGCGGATGCTTTTTGGCTTTGTCTATTATGACCAAATTAATTCCCATTTTATTTATTCCTTTTTTACTGTGGCCTTTGGGCGTAAAAAGATTTCTCTATTTAGGGGCTTGGATATTGGTTTTTTGCGGACTGTTCTGGGGGCCACTTATGGTGGAAGGTTTCTGGAGTTCTTATGCAGAAACCATAGGCTTGTGGTTTAATAATTTTGAATTTAATGCTTCTATTTACAACCTGATCAAGTTTATTTCCATGGACCTTGGGAATAGTGCCTACAAAACCATTTTAACCTATGGGAAAGTACTGCCCTATATGATTGTTGTATGGGCAATAGTTGTTTTTTATTGGCAGTGGAAAAAAATGGGTGGGTTACAAAAGGCGCCCTATGCTTCCATTCCTAATCGATTAAAGAGCCTTTATCTTTCGAATATCGAAGATTCCCCTGCTGTATTAAAAGTTTCCATTAGCGCCATGCTTTTAATGTTTACCGGCCATTTGTTTATTGCCACTACCGTGCACCCTTGGTACCTTTGCTTTGGTGTTGCCTTGGCCATTTATACCCCATTTAGGTATATGTATTTATGGAGCGCCATGGTCTTTTTAAGTTATATTACCTATGCCAATCCCAGTTTTAAGGAGAACTTGTGGGTCATTTCCATTGAATACTCCGTAGTTTTTGGTTTTTTAATTCGTGAAATTGTTAAAATAACAAGCTCCAGACAGGAATCTGTTAAAAATGTTTCATTAAAGGATTGAAACTTGCCTTTAAAAGTAAACGTTTCTTTTTTTTATATACATTTGAAATGTGATTAACAGTACCACATATAAATTTTTATCCCCAACAGCTTCTTTTTCTGTTGGTTTCCATGCAGTTCACCCTTCGACTCGCATGAGTAGTACTGTGACTGCCCCTAGGCGCCGCCGCCCGTAAGGGTGTTCTCTTTTTTGGAATTAGGTGTGTCCAATTCCCCCCTAGCGCAATCATTTATCCTTATCATTTATTTTTTATTAATTGCCCATGAAAATCACAATGGCCAACGCGTCTCATTTTAAGTACGCGCCAATTATTTGCGACACTATTGCTGCCTCTGCTTTGGTCCGAGGCACCGGAATAGCCAAGCGAAGTACTGAATACATTCAAAGAAAACTTCAAAACGGGAATGCCATTATTGCCCTAGACGGAGAAATCTTTGCTGGTTTCTGCTATATAGAAGTTTGGGGGCATGAAAAATTTGTAGCCAATTCAGGCCTTATTGTGCATCCTGATTACAGAAATCAAGGACTGGCTAAGAAAATCAAAAAAGCGGTTTTAGAATTGTCTTTGCAAAAATTTCCTGAAGCTAAAATCTTTGGAATTACNACAGGCCTTGCCGTGATGAAAATCAATTATGAATTGGGCTATAAGCCGGTCACTTTNTCTGAACTCACCACTGATCCAGCTTTTTGGGAAGGCTGCCAAACTTGTAAGAATTTTGACGTACTTACTAGAACAGAACAAAAAATGTGCCTTTGTACAGGCATGCTTTATGAACATAAAATAAAAAAGAAGCCCTTAAATACAAAGGCGTTCGAGCGTTTAAAAAGCATTAAGGAACAACTGTTTTTAAAGAAAAAATAAAAACCTCTAGTATGTATAATAATGGACAACTAAGGTTGGGGAGTTAAAAACACTTAAATATAAAAAACATAAAATAACACCGCTTCATTCGAAGGTGTTAGACCTAAAAATAATACCATGAAAAAATTAGTTTTAGCCTATAGTGGCGGTTTAGACACCTCTTATTGCGCCAAATACCTCAGTGCAGAGATGGGCTTTGAAGTACACGCAGTTACTGTAAATACAGGAGGCTTTGACCCAGTAGACCTCCATGAAATGGAGGAAAAAGCAATAGCATTAGGTGCTCATGCATTTAAGGCCATAGATGGAGTAGAAATTTTCTATCAAAAAGTAGTGAAATACCTCATCTTTGGAAATATATTAAAAAACAATACCTATCCGCTCTCTGTAAGTGCAGAAAGGATTGTTCAGGCCCTTGAACTCATTTCGTATGCAAAAGAAGTAGGCGCTAGTCACATTGCACATGGAAGTACTGGCGCAGGAAACGACCAAGTACGTTTTGACCTTATTTTTTCTGTCTTAGCACCAGAAATAGAAATTATCACCCCAATAAGAGACCTGCAACTGAGTAGAGAACAAGAGATTGCCTACCTAAATGCTCAAGGTATTTCGTATTCTTGGGAAAAAGCAAAATATTCTATTAACAAGGGATTGTGGGGGACTTCAGTAGGTGGTGTAGAAACCCTGGGCTCTAAAGAACCCTTACCCGAAACCGCCTACCCTTCTGCCCTATTAGAAAAAGAAAAGAAAACCATTGAATTACATTTTGAAAAAGGAGAATTTATAGGCATAGATGGTGTTTATGGGGGCCCCGTATCTCAAATTCAAAAGCTAGAAAAAATAGCATCGGCATATGCCATTGGAAGAGACATACACGTGGGAGATACCATCATTGGAATTAAAGGCCGAGTTGGGTTTGAAGCTGCAGCGGCAATAATTCTCATCAAAGCCCATAGTCTTTTAGAAAAACACTGTTTGAGCAAATGGCAGTTACATCAAAAAGATAGCCTGGCTAGTATGTACGGCATGCTGCTTCATGAGGGACAGTATTTAGATCCTGTGCTAAGAAATACAGAGGCATTTTTAACAGACAGTCAAAAGACTGTGAATGGAACTGTTTATATAAGCCTGCATCCCTACAGATTTACCCTAGACGGAATTACTTCTGAAAACGACTTAATGGGGGCTGGTTTTGGCACCTATGGAGAAGAGAACAAGGCTTGGTCTGCTCAAGACGCAAAAGGCTTTATTAAAATTTTATCTAATGCAGGACGAATTTACAAGGAGGTAAACGATTTTAAATAGCGCTAGTATTAATGGAAAGACACCCCTATATCCAAGCAAAAGGAATGGGGTGTAAATTGAAAATGAATCTCCTGAGGAGGCTCGAAAAATAAAAAAGATATGATTCAAATTGGTATTATTGGCGGTTCAGGATATACAGGTGGAGAACTCATCAGATTACTCATTAACCACCCGGCGGCAGAAATAAACTTTGTGTATAGCCGCACCAAAGCGGGCGAACCTCTTTACAGGGCTCATGAAGATTTATTAGGCAGTACAGACCTGTGTTTTACAGACAGCGTAGATCCCACTATTGATCTAGTCTTTTTGTGTTTAGGACATGGTCATTCTAAAGATTTCTTAGAAAAAAATCCTTTTTCTGATGCCACGAAAATAATTGACCTGAGCACAGATTTTAGGGCCCAGGCGAATGCCTCATTATTGGGCAAAACATTTGTTTACGGACTGCCAGAAAAAAACAAATCTGCCATAGAAAATGCACAATTTATAGCCAATCCTGGATGTTTTGCCACTGCCTTGCAGTTGGCCCTTTTGCCTTTGGCAAAGGCCCAAAAATTGAGCCATCCGGTGCATATTAACGGCACCACAGGAAGCACAGGTGCTGGAATTATCCCAGGAGAAACCACCCACAATAGCTGGAGAAACAACAACCTTTCGTGGTACAAAGCATTTAACCACCAACATTTGGGCGAAGTGAGGGAACAATTGTCATTTGCAGGGACTGATGGCACTGCGGCCACTAGGACTGAATTACCTCCATTTTATTTTATACCAAACAGGGGTGCTTTTTCAAGGGGCATATTCGCCACGCTGTACACGGAATACCAGGATACTATTGAAGCAGCTAAAGCACTTTACAATGCGTATTACGAAGGAGCACCTTACACCCATCTTTCTGAATTCCCTATAGACCTAAAGCAAGTTACCAATACCAATCAATGCCACATTCACTTGCACAAACATGAAAATCAGTTACTGATTACAGTAGCCATTGATAATTTATTAAAAGGAGCTAGTGGGCAGGCCGTGCAAAATATGAACCTCATTTTTGGGTGGGAAGAAACACTGGGATTACAACTCAAAGCCAATAGGTTTTAAAAAAATCGCAAAGGGCCCTAACATATCATAGTAAAAGTAAAAAANTCATGAAAATAGGAATTATAGGAGCGGGAAATTTAGGCCAATCCATTGCCAAAGGAATTTTGCAATCGGACGGAGCTACAAGTATGTATCTATCCAAAAGAAATGTGGCTTCCTTAGAAGCATTCAAAGCGTTTAGTCAGGTAACACTTAGCACAGATAATGTAACATTAGTGAAACAGTCAGACATTCTCATTTTTGCAGTACAACCGGGACAGTTCAAAGGCATCTTAGCAGAGATTAAAGAATTTCTAACAGAGAAACATGTGGTAATCTCTACCATTACTGGCTTTTCTATTCAAAAGATAGAAGCGCTTATTGGCGCCCATCACTTCATTATTAGGGCCATGCCTAATACCGCTATTTCTGTGGGAGCGTCTATGACCTGTCTATGTGCAAACGAAGTGGGAGAAAAAAGAATTGCCATTGCCAAAGCTATTTTTGACAGGATGGGAAAAACCATGTGTATCCCAGAGACAAAAATGCAGGCAGCCACAGTGATAGGCGCTAGTGGTATTGCCTTTTGGATGCGACTCATCAGAGCCAATTCCCAAGGAGGTGTTCAGCTGGGTTTTGAAGCGCATGATGCTTTAGAAATGGTCGTTCAAACTGCCTTGGGTGCTGCCATTCTTTTACAGAAAAATAAAAGCCATCCTGAAGCCGAAATAGATCTAGTCACTACGCCTCAGGGCTGTACTATTTCTGGGCTAAACGAGATGGAAAACTGCGGTTTGAGTGCTGCGTTTATTCAAGGAATACAAAAATCCTTTGCTGCCATTAGCAAAATAACACAAGATCAATTATGAAACTTTTTGACGTCTATCCATTATATGATGTGACTCCTGTGAGTGCCAAAGGAGCGATATTAACAGACATTGATGGTACAGAATATTTAGACCTATACGGGGGGCATGCGGTTATTTCTATTGGCCATAGCCACCCCCATTATACCCAATCTATAAAAGACCAATTAGACAAAATTGCCTTTTATAGCAATGCGGTTCAAAACCCTATTACAAGACGCATACGCTCAAAAATTAGGGACCTTGTCTGGTTGTGAAGACTATCAATTGTTCTTGTGTAACTCTGGAGCAGAGGCCAATGAAAACGCCCTTAAAATGGCTTCATTCATCACTGGAAAATCTAAAGTAGTGGCCTTTAAAAACAGTTTTCACGGACGTACCTCAGCAGCAGTTGCTGTCACGGACAACCCTTCTATTCAAGCCCCAATAAACAAAGGGCACGAAGTGATTTTTATTGCCCTTAATGATGAAGAGGCATTAAAAGAAGTACTTTCTGGAGGCGATGTTTGTGCTGTGATTATAGAATCTATTCAAGGAGTAGGTGGCCTGGACCAACCCACGACTCCCTTTTTTAAAACCATTGAAGCCTTATGCCAAGAATACCAAGTAATGCTCATTGCAGATGAAGTGCAGTCTGGATTTGGAAGGACAGGTTTGTTTTTTGGTTTTCAACAGCACGGGGTACAACCTGACCTTATTCCTATGGCCAAAGGAATGGGGAATGGATTTCCGATTGGTGGGGTATTAATTCATACTAAATACAAAGGAATACACGGACAGCTCGGCACCACTTTTGGTGGAAATCACTTGGGCTGTAGGGCCGCTTTAGCGGTATTGGAGGTCATAGAGGAAGAGAATCTCATAAACCATGCAAAAGAAATGCATGAATATGTGAAAGTACAAATGGCCTCTTTACCTGCTGAAATTATCTTAAAAGGAAGGGGACTCATGCTAGGATTGGCCTTCCCTTTTGAGATTGCTGCACTTAGAAAAGAACTATTGTATACGCACCATATATTCACTGGAGCTGCTAAAGACAAGAAAGTCTTAAGAATTCTGCCCGCTCTCAATATTACAAAAGCACAAATAGCACAATTTTTTACTGCATTAAAAAAGGTGTTAGACAAACCCGAAAACCAGTCTTACTTTAAATAACCACTAAAGAAATATTAGACAAACCCGAAATTCAATCTTACTTTAAATAACAACTTATGAAGCATTATTTATCCCTTCAAGACATACCAGACTTTGACAAAGCTATCTTAGAGGCCATAGCGCTAAAAAAAGATCCTTTATCTGAGAAATCAATAGGCCGAGATAAAACCTTGGGACTATTGTTTTTTAACGCCAGTCTAAGAACGAGAATAAGTACTCAAAAAGCAGCTAAAAACTTGGGTTTAGAAGTTATAGTGATGAATTTTTCGCAAGAAGGTTGGCAGTTGGAATACGAAGACGGGGCAGTCATGAATACTGGAAAAGCAGAGCATATTAAAGAAGCTGCTGGGGTACTATCTGGTTATTGCGACCTGATTGGCATAAGGGCATTTGCTGAATTACAAAGCCGTGAAGAAGACCAAAAAGAAAAAGTACTTCTAGGTTTTGCCACACATGCTAGCGTACCTATCATCAATTTAGAAAGTGCACTTGGTCACCCCTTACAAGGGTTTGCAGACGCCATAACAATCACAGAGCAATTAGGAGAAAAAGTATTGCCTAGCTTAAATAAAGAAGGCCATGTCCCTAAGGTGGTCCTGAGTTGGGCGCCACACCCAAAGGCACTACCACATGCAGTAGCCAATAGTTTTATAGCCGCCATGAAACGACTCAATGTTGCTTTCAGTATTACCCACCCAAAAGGCTATGAACTAGATCCAAAGATTACTGGAGACACGCCTATTGAACACCATCAAGATACCGCATTAAAGGGAGCAGAAATTGTCTATGTAAAAAACTGGAGTAGTTTTAAAGACTATGGGAAAGTGATGGTTGAAGACCCCTCTTGGACCATCACTTCTGAAAAGATTGGAAATGCGCAGTGCATGCACTGTTTGCCAGTGAGAAGAAATGTAGTGATCGCAGACAATGTTTTAGATTCAGACAAAAGTTTGGTTTTGGAACAAGCCAACAACAGGACCTATGCAGCCCAGTGGGTGCTCAGAGAATTACTTAAAACAACGCCTTAAACCCGTTTTATGAAAGATCAAAAAGAAACATTATCGGTGGTGAAAATAGGTGGAGGGGTTATTGAAGACCCTCAAGCCCTAAAGTACTTTTGTAAGGCTTTTAGTCTAATACCTGCTCCTAAAATACTGGTTCATGGAGGGGGTAAATCTGCCACCGCCTTGGCAGAAAAATTAGGCATCCCTACCAAAATGATTAACGGCAGAAGGTGTACGCCTAAAGACAGTTTGGAGGTCATTACTATGACTTATGCCGGTACGGCCAACAAAACCATTGTTTCTCAATTACAGGCAGACCAATGTAATGCCCTGGGTCTAAGTGGCGCAGATGCCAATAGTATAAGTGCTACAAAAAGAAACCCAAAGCCTATAGATTACGGGTTTGTGGGGGATCATTTAAAAGTAAACGCCTCCCTTATAAAAACCCTTTTGTCACATGGGATTTGCCCCGTCTTTTGCGCCATTACCCACGACGGTAACGGACAATTACTCAATACCAATGCAGACACCATCGCAGCAGAAATAGCCATAGCCATGGCAGACAATTATGAAACACACTTATGGTATTGCTTTGAGAAACAAGGCGTATTGGTAAGTGAAGCACCCTTAGAAGTACTGGTAAGTTTGAGTCCTAATGAAATGAAGCAACTCATAAATGATGGGGTTATTCACTCAGGAATGATCCCTAAACTCTCTAATGGATTTCATGCCTTAGAAAAAGGAGTCCATAAAGTAGGAATTGGAAATGAAGATATGTTGGCCAACAAAGGGCCCTTTACATTATTAAAAAAGAATTAAATGGAGCACATAGACACCTATGAAAAAGAGGCCATTCAATTATTAAAATCAATGATTGAAACCCCTTCTTTTTCTTCAGAAGAAGCACATACAGCCAAGCTTATTGAGGCATGGTTTGAGCAAAAAGGAATCTCCTACCAACAGAGTGGGCACAATAGATATGCCTTTAACAAGCATTTTGATCCTAAAAAACCTAGTTTGCTATTAAATTCACATCACGATACGGTAAAACCCAATAGCGCCTACACACTAGACCCTTTCAAGTCCATTGAAAAGGACGGAAAAATTTACGGTCTTGGCAGCAATGACGCAGGAGGCTGCTTGGTTTGTTTACTGAGCACTTTTGCACATTTCTACGAGCGTAAAGATTTAAAATACAACCTTATTATAGTCGCCTCTGCAGAAGAAGAAAGCTCAGGCCCTAATGGCTTAAACTCCGTATTACCCCTGCTACCAAAAATAGATATGGCCATTGTGGGAGAACCCACCCAAATGCATTTGGCCATTGCAGAAAAAGGCCTCGTTGTTTTTGACGGAGTCATAAAGGGAACACC
>JGI26080J50196_1000421_pt1 | contig 19489 bp, 19 predicted proteins | sample SaaInl0LU_22_DNA_FD_50196 | JGI IMG/M metagenome (IMG submission 50196)
CTTTTAGTGAGTCGTCAAAGTTAAGTTGCCATTCAACAGTATCTTTTTCGATGTCAATGAGCATGTCCTCAGCGATCTTACGCATGCGCACCTCGGTGTAACGCATAGCCGCCGGACTATCTCCATCGATAGAACCAAAGTTACCCTGTCCATCAACGAGCATGTACCTCAGGGACCACTCTTGTGCCATACGCACCATAGTGTCGTATACAGAGCTATCGCCGTGTGGGTGATACTTACCTAAAACGTCCCCAACAACCCTTGCGGATTTTTTGTACGACTTGGTACTGGTCACTCCCATGTCATGCATTCCGTAGAGCACACGACGGTGAACGGGTTTCAATCCGTCACGTACATCAGGCAGAGCACGAGATACAATGACCGACATCGAATAATCGATGTAGGAGCTTTTCATTTGCTCCTCAATATTTACGGGAATAATGCGTTCTCCCTGCGCCATATTGTCAGTATTTAGTGCGGCCGAAGCCGGGTTTTTTCGTAATTTTCAAATATAGCTTTTTGATGGGCTGAAAGTCCCACCTGCTATGGGTTTACTTAGAGCATTTATCCACATTCGAATGTTAACAAACCATTGAATTGGACCACTGAAACTGCCGAAAAGAGCCATTAGATTTGAAAAGAACCCTTTGGCACGTATTGTGTTCTAAGAGTAGTACACCACAAAACAACAATTATGGAAGAGAACTTTAGCCCCAGAGTAAGAGATGTGATCACCTTTAGTAAGGAAGAAGCGCTCCGTCTTGGCCATGATTATATAGGTACTGAACATTTGTTATTGGGCATCCTCAGGGATGGTGACGGTACAGCTATTCAGATCCTAAAGGATTTGGGTCTCGATTTAAAACAAGTACGTAGCAAAATTGAACAGGTAGCGGCGCCATATGCCACCAATACTCAAGTAAGTGGAAAAAACTTGCCTTTGACGCGCCAAGCAGAGAAAGCATTAAAGACAACATTTCTTGAGGCGAAGCTGTTCCAAAGCCCGGTCATAAGAACCCCGCATTTGTTGTTGTGTATCCTTCGTAACGATAATGATCCTATCAGCGGTATCATGGGCCAATTAGGTGCAAGCTATGATGCNGTTAAAAGCGAATACCAGAGCAACTATATTGAAACGGACAGCAGAGGTGATTCAGACGATGCAGATCTTCCNTCCCCTTCCATGAGCTATGAAGAAGACGATANGGACGATGCGGGACGTTCTGGTGGAGCGCGAAGAGCGCCGCAGCGCGACCGCGGGAAAGAGAAAAGTAAAACTCCTGTTCTCGATAATTTTGGTAAAGACTTAACTAANTCTGCGGCGCANGGAAAATTGGACCCNGTAGTGGGTCGTGAGAAGGAGATTGAGCGCGTATCTCAGATTCTAAGCAGACGTAAAAAGAACAACCCTTTATTGATAGGTGAACCTGGCGTAGGTAAAAGTGCCATTGCAGAAGGTTTGGCTTTGCGCATAGTCAATAAGCAGGTGAGTCGCGTCCTTTTCGATAAGCGCGTGGTTAGTTTAGATTTGGCCAGTTTGGTTGCGGGNACTAAATACCGCGGTCAGTTCGAGGAGCGCATGAAGGCGTTGATGAACGAATTGGAAAAGAACGACGATATCATTCTGTTCATAGATGAATTGCATACCATCGTCGGCGCTGGTGGCGCAACGGGAAGTTTGGATGCTTCAAATATGTTCAAGCCAGCCCTTGCACGNGGAGAAATACAATGTATAGGTGCCACTACGTTGGACGAATACCGTCAATTCATTGAGAAAGACGGCGCCTTGGAACGCCGTTTTCAGAAGATTACTGTAGACCCAACTTCACCTGAAGAGACGGTACAGATTTTGAATAATATTAAAGATAAATACGAAGAGCACCACAACGTGCTTTATACGCCGGCAGCTATTGAAGCTTGTGTGCGTTTGACGCAACGCTACATTAGCGATCGCCATTTGCCTGATAAAGCAATTGATGCGCTAGACGAAGCAGGCTCTCGTGTGCACATCACTAACATTGAAGTTCCTGAAAACATCACCCAACTCGAAGGGCAATTGGAAGCGATAAAAGCGCAAAAGATTGCCGTGGTGAAGAGCCAGCGCTATGAAGAAGCTGCTCGCTTGCGTGATGATGAAAAAAAGATGGAAGCGCAGCTTGAAAGTGCTCGTGAAGCCTGGGAGGCCAGTATAAAGTTGAACAAAAAGACGGTCGATGAACCTGAGGTGGCTGAAGTAGTTGCCATGATGACGGGAGTACCTGTTCAGCGCGTAGCTCAACAGGAGCTTGAGAAACTGTCTCAGATGGAAGATCAATTGCGTTCAAACGTCATTGGTCAAGATGAAGCCGTTAAAAAGATTGTTCGTGCGATTCAGCGCAACAGAGCGGGATTGAAAGACCCGAGCAAACCTATCGGCTCGTTTATTTTTCTAGGACCTACTGGAGTTGGTAAAACACAACTCGCGAAGGAATTGACGAAGTTACTTTTTGACAGTGAGGACAACATGATTCGCATCGATATGAGTGAATACATGGAGAAATTTGCCATTAGCAGGCTGGTTGGTGCGCCACCGGGATACGTCGGATACGAAGAAGGTGGCCAATTAACGGAACGGGTACGTCGCAAACCGTATTCAGTGATTCTTTTGGACGAGATTGAAAAAGCACATCCTGATGTGTTTAACCTCCTCCTGCAAGCATTGGATGACGGGCAAATCACAGATAGTCTTGGCCGCCGCGTTGATTTCAAGAATACCATCATCATAATGACGTCGAATCTAGGTAGTCGTCAGCTGAAAGATTTCGGTACAGGTGTTGGATTCGGTACATCGGCTCGCACCCAACGCAAATCGGATATTGAGAATAGTGTGATACAAGGAGCTTTGAAAAAGGCCTTTGCACCGGAGTTTTTGAATAGAATTGATGATGTCGTCCTGTTTAACTCGCTATCGCGCGAAGATATTCACAGCATAATTGATATTGAATTGCGCAGTCTGTTTGGTCGAATCCAAGATTTGGGCTACCATATCAATCTGAGTGATGAAGCGAAAGATTTTGTAGCTGACGAAGGTTTTGATGAAGCTTTTGGCGCAAGACCTTTGGCGCGTGCGTTACAGAAACTCATTGAAGACCCGCTTGCGGAGAAGATTATTTCAAAGGAAATTACAGAAGGTGATACTATTCATATTGGCCTAGACGATAAAACTCTAGTGTTTAAAGTAGACAAAGCACCTCAAGTTGAGGCTAAGGATGCAGTTGAAGAACTTCCTGAGGCAAGTGCCGACGAAGAATCTACCGTAAAGGAAGAGTCCAAAGATTTAAAAGAGTAGCCTTAGAGTAGAAATACATGATCGGGATGCTGTTCTAAAAGCTTCATACCGATAGAATTGATAGTGGGCGAAGGACTGACTGGTATAAAGTTAGCTCTCGCCCACTCTTCATTTGTGAGGTAATCGTCATGAGTGTAGATTCCAGTAATACTTCCGCGTTCGATAAAAAGTGCTCCTGTATTTTCGTAAGGAAGTGCCAAAATGAGGCGCTGATGATTACTCGTAACTAATTGGTCCAATGCTTCTCTCTGAGTCCAGTCATTTTTACGGGCCAATTGAAGGTAATCGGCCAACCATTGCTGTCCCGTAACGTAGGAACCGAATCTGCGCAATGCCCCGCTTCCAATAGCTTTTTGAACCACCCATTTCACCTCTCCTCTACCATTCTCATAACTATACAAACCAAACTTCAAGGACTGCTTCTTTTGTGCCTTATTTAAGGGCGGCCAGTGTTGCCTTATCAGGTGATCCTCGTAAATAAGGCTCAATGTTTCGTTTGGGAACAGCTCGTAGGTCAAACTGTGGCATTCCTTCATGAGGCGCTGGTACTTTGTTGAACCTTGGTCCGTACTGAAATGCTGGGTAATACGACTTTTGATATTATTGGCTTTACCTATATAGAGGGGCATCCCGAATGCGTCTAGGAATTGGTATACCCCTGATTCTTTGGGTAAATCGTCATAATGATGCGCCGGCATAAGGTCAGGAAGTTGGATGCGCTTGAGCAAGCCCAATTTGGGGTCATTCAACTTTTGATCGTCATAATCTGCAGTGCAGCAATGAATAAGCACCTCTGCGGCACACAACGCATCACTCAACGCGCGGTGTGGATTATCATTGGCAACCTCCAAAGCCTGCGTAAGATGCGACAAGGAATACCTGCCAAACTCTGGAAACATGGCTTTCGCATATTTTACCGTACATAATTTTGGCATGCGCCAATTGACCCCGGCTTCCTTAAATGCCCGTTCAATAAAGCTGTAATCGAAATTCACAGAATGTGCAACAAACACTTCTCCATCTAATTCCTTGAGCAATTCAGGCACTAAGGATTTGAACGTAGGTGCATCAGCGACCATATCATCTGTAATTCCAGTTAACATTTGTATGTTATAGGGAATGCTGCGGTCGGGCTTTACGAACGAGGACCACTTGCGCACAATCTTATTATGTTCCACATGGACAATACCTATTTCGGTAATGTCGTTTCCATTCGGCCTGCCCCCTGTGGTCTCTATATCTACTACTACGTAATGCACCCTGTAAATCTAGGTATACGCGTCTTATTCCTTGTAGTGCAGTTCGTATATTTATCCAATGGAGAGTATCGCTTTTATTTTACTGATCGNCGGCGTAATTGGATCGGTTCTTCCGCTATTNCCCGGCCCTTTATTATCATCCGTAGGCTTGATTCTTTTTGCACANACAAATGACCTTTCGCAGAATGCTGGATTNTGGNTGTACCTCTGGGNAATCACAGGATTGTTATTTTTTATTGGCGATTATCTTTTGCCTGGTATCATAACGAAACGAGGCGGTGGGTCAAAAGAAGCTACACGCGGCGCAACGATTGGCTTACTCTTGGGATTAATAACCGGACCGGGAATGTTTATAGGCGCTTTTGTTGGAGCGTTTATCGGTCAATACCGCTCGAACACTAATATCGTCAAGAGTCTACGTAGCGCTTTATTAGCCACTCTAGGTATAGTCCTTGGTATCATTGGTAAATTAATCTATACCGTGGCTGCCGTTGCGTTGGTATTGTTACTAGTTTCGACTTGATGATAATGGATATACAGCTCAGCCCTTCCTTCTCGATCACCTACCCTGAAATGACGTTCCCCGATGGGATTACCCTGGTCACGGGCCCTTCTGGAGTGGGGAAAAACAACATTACTTCGTGCGCTTCACGGTGAGTTGGGAACAAGTTTTTCTTCAATCGTAAAAGGACAAAAAACATCGTTAATGCCACAACAGCAGTACTGGATTGGCTACATGACGATGTACGAGCAGCTTTCGATGACGGCAGGCGAACAATGGCAAACCATAGCGGAAACCTTGGGACTTCAATCCCACTTTCATAAATTCCCGGACCAATTAAGCATAGGCCAACAGCAACGTTTCTGGTTGTCTTGGGTACTGGCAGATAATGCGGATTGGATACTATTGGATGAACCTACGAGTGCCCTCGACGATGATTGGGCAACTGCAGCGATTAGTTTATTTGATCGGTTTCGCCGTGAGAATGTAAAGGCAAAAATGATTATCGTAACCCATGATGTTCGATTGCTTCAAGGAAACATCCACAACCACCGCATCGCATTATGAGGATTGTGCTGAAAATATGGAGGGCACAATTGCGCAAACGATGGGTAGTTCTAGGCATCGCCCTACTCCTCTCGTTTATAACTTCAATACTACTCCATTTACCCAGCGCCACGCAACGTTACATCTATGAACGTTGGCAAGAAAGCGCTTCTTTGGTGGACGTCGTGATCGGGTACAAAGGTGCACCGACGCAGATTATTGCGAGTTCACTTTACCGAATGGAAAACCCCACTGGAAATTTACCTAGCGCTACGGCTGAGTACTGGAGAAAACACCCGCTTGTTCAAGAGGCTTGCGCCATATCCCTTGGCGATAATATAGAAGGGATTCCCGTCGTGGGGACCGATTCTAATTACTTCGAATGGTTCGGTATTACTTTCGACCAAGGCAAACAACCCTCGAATCCTGATGAAATCGCCGTTAGTACTGTGCTTGCGATGCGAAACAACCTGAGTTTGGGGGCGACGCTTCACTCCTCTCACGGTAGTGACTCAAGGGGTGCTACACACGCACATCACGATCTTAAGGTTGTAGGAATATTCAATGCTGAGCGTTCATCAGATGAGCAAGCATATTTCGTGACTAATGCAGCATATGCCGGCATGCATAGTTCTGTTAAAGAAGAGTTTACATCATTATTAATGAAGTTAAAGTCTAAGTCTGGTTTGTTGATGTTGCCGGGAGTGATTTCAAAACGAACCAATGAACAAGGTGCCTTCCCCGTTTTCATCTTTGGCCAATTGCAAAAGCAGTGGCAGCCAACTTTAGATCGTGCCGCCATCTACGGAAGAATGGTGTCGATTTTTGTGGCATTACTTTTTATCGGGTTTCTCTTTTTTATTGGCATGACGGAACGATCCACAGTGTTGTTGCTTCGTATCAAAGGCATCGCAAAGTCGGTAGTTTTTACAGCTACTTATGGGCTATATATCTTCTCAGGGTTACTAGGACTGATCGCTGGTTTAACTTTGTTTGACATTATGGGACTTTCTTTGAGTCTTATNAATGCAGGCCTAGGCTTACTTCCGTTAGTAGTATCCACCATTTTATTGTACATCAATCTGAATAAGCAATGAAAAGAATCATACTCGCTACTGTCTTTAGTTTGATCGCCAGTCCTGCATTTTCCCAAAAGGTCGTCCCATGGGAGCTGTTGGCTGTGCCTTACTCCACAACCCCGGATGGACTGTATTCTCCACAATTTCCTTCCTATTTGGATGCTTATGAGTTGCAAGAGGTTGTACTCCAAGGGTATCTCGTTCCTGTAGATGTCGAAGGGAGTCAATATGCGTTAAGTCGTTATGCATTTTCCAGTTGTTTTTTTTGCGGAAATGCCGAACCAAATACCGTAGTCGAATTACTCTTCAAGGAACGCCCTGATGCGCTAATTACGGATCAGTTCGTAGTTGTGAAAGGACTACTAGTCTTCAATAAAAAGGACCCCTATCGACTCTTCTTTATTTTGAAAAATGTAGAATTCGCAGGATGAAACAGCGAGCACTTCTTTTTTTTACTTTCCTAAGTACTCTAGGCTTCGCACAGGAGCGATTGACGTGGAATACGTTTGAACGCCTGGTTTTTGAAGAAGTCTATGAACCCACCACAGCGAGCTGGGTTCAGGTACCCGTATGGTCAGATGAATTACGAAAATGGGACGGGAAACGGGTCAAAATCACGGGCTATGTTATCGCGTTAGATGCGGTAAGTGAGACTTATGCTCTAAGCGCCTTTCCCTTCTCAAGCTGTTTTTTTTGTGGGGCGGCGGGCCCGGAAAGTGTTTTAGAATTGGACCTGAAGTCTAGCAAAGTGTATCTGACAGACGATGTGATCACCTTTACTGGCCTGTTGCAGCTGAATGAAGATCCACTAAAGTTCCCGCTCACATTAAAAGAAGCAAGTGAATGAAGTATTTAAAAAGAATAGCAATAAGTGCTCTTGCCCTACTCCTTCTTGTCACGTCCTTCTATTTCACGGGCCCCACAACGAAGGCACCAACCTATGACCTCTCCTTTCCTTCCATACAAACGCCACTTGCGACTATTAATGACAGCTTAGCGAAGTTTGACGCTCAAGCTGGAGCAGAACCTTGTGCATTAAGCACCGTCGATTGGTTCGATAGCATTGTTCCTACCGAATATGTACTGCTCTATCTTCATGGTTTCAGTGCTTCTCAACACGAGGGTGATTCTGTTCGATATTGGGTAGCGGATCATTTAAAGGCCAATGCCTTTTACCCTAGGATTGCAGGTCATGGTTTAATAGAGCCTGATTCATTAAGATATGCGACCTACACAGCAACAGAGGCTTGGGAAAAAGCGAAAAAGGACTTTGCTTTGGCCACTACTTTAGGTCATAAAGTCATTATCATGTCTTGTAGTACAGGTACTCCCCTTGCCATCAAGTTGGCAGCAACATTTCCGGATAAGGTACATGCTCTAGTCAATTATAGTCCCAATATTCGATTGCATGATCCCTTAGCGAGNTTGACGAACGGCCCATGGGGTTTGGATTTGCTCAAATGGATATCGGGCCAGGAATATAGGGACCTGGCTCCTCGGGAAGACGGCGTCACTGAGGATTGTAAACACCGCTCCTACAGTTGGGAGAGTGTGATAGAAATGCAATGGCTACTGGAGACCACGATGACAGTCGAAACTTTTAAAGCCGTTAGAGCCCCGTCACTCACTATGATGTGGAATGAATCAGTAGAGGTACGCGACAAGGTAGTGAGCGTTGAAAAAGCACAATGGATGCATGCTAATTTAAGCTCACCTTTAAAACAATGGGCCAATTGCGCTTGCAAAGACCATGTGATTCATAACCACCAGACCAGCTCCGAAGCANTGAACGTTTATGAAACTACTTTGGTGTTTTTAAATAATTGTTCTACCCATGCTCTTTGATTCACCACAGTGGTTGTGGGGAACAGCCTTAGCTCTTTTGGTACCCATTATTCATTTATTGGGACAACGATCAATAAAACCCATCCCCATTCCATCTTTAATGTGGTTGGACAAATTCAAAACACAAGATCGGCGACGCAATAAGTTGAAAGAATGGCTGCTCGTTCTACTTAGAATGTTGGTGATAGCACTCTTCTTCTTTTCATTAGCAAGTCCGAGAATACCTCGAGATTCAACCACTATTTTGATTGATAATTCACCTGCACTTTGGTCTCGAAAGGCGTATTGGTTGCCGGAAGCATTAAAACAATTACCTAAGGGTACGTATACCGTAAACGTTCGTGGCGGGATTGGGATAGGAACCCTTCGAGCAGACGAAGTAGTTGAAGCCCTNAAGGATTGGCCTGCGTCAGAAGCCCCTCTTCAAGACTATGAAAACAGCTATATTCTGTCGGCCGGTTATTCTGTTTTACCAGAAGGAGCGTCAACGTACGTCCTACCTAAACGAAGCTCAGTTTTCAATGCTTTGGTAAAAGAAGTTCGAGCTAATGCAAAGGAGCAATGGTTTACAATAACAAACGGCACACATAGCGGTGAATGGGAAGTCCGTGACTCAAATACTTTAATTCTTCAAGAAGCCGATAGTATTGTTCGTGTTCCATGGTGGTCTATCGAGGCGGAAGAGTTGGTTCTATCCTATTCAGGCGACTCCATAATTGAAGATAATAACCACCTTCTTTACCGACCAAATTCCCTGCCAATCATTGAATTAATAACCCCTGGCGCTCCTGGCCTCGCTTCACTTCCGATACAGAACAAGGTGGTGTATAGGAATACAGGCGACCTTCAAAAATTGCCAACCTCCGCGATTCTTGTATTGAATGGATTTTCCTTCGTCCCTGAAGAGTTGAAAAATGAAGGGTATGTACTCCTGCGTTTTTCAAATGAACAAACAGCCGTGCTTGATCAAGAGGTTATCCCCGTGCTCGATGATCCCTTTTATACCGATTTCTTCATTGGGGCATCGGAGCGAAACCGTTGGCCATCTCCAAAAAAATGGTCTGGAGAAGCATTTACCGGCCTTACGCCATTTCTAAAAACGAAACGCGATGTCGTGCTGTCGGGATGGCGAAAACTCCCTGATGGCGCCGTACTCTACGAGCAATCCTTTCCCATAGCAGATGCGGGACATCCTTATTATAAGGCCCTGCTCCAGTGGGCTTCAGAACAGCAGCAGGAAGGAATGCGCTCTTCTCTCGTGAATTATGGAGAAGATGGATATGATTCAAATATTACCCAATTAGATCAGACGAAGGTCCAGTATTATAGCTGGGTGAAATCGGTCAAAGAAGTACAGAAATCNGTCCAATTTTGGACAGAAAGTAAAATAGCTTTGGCACTTGCATTGTTTTGCGCCCTAATTGCACTTATTTTTGCTAAAATTTAATCGAGATGCAACTCCTATTTAAAAATGCCTACGTAGTTGACGTTCATAGTCCTTACCATTTACAAACCGTAGACATTTTAGTTGAAGGATCTCAAATTACTTCTATAGGCGATCTCCCTGAGATGGATTGCCCATCCGTAGATTTAGAGGGTGCAACATTAACCACTGGTTTTGCAGAATTGCACAGTGATCTTGGAGAGCCTGGAAATGAGGAATGTGAAACGTTGGAGACAGGTGCTGCAGCGGCGGCTTCCGGTGGCTTTACTGCAGTAGGTGTGGTTAGTAATGGAACTCCGGGAATTGATAATAAAACAGGTATAGAATTCATATTAAGTAAAGGCGAAAGCACGGCGATCAATCTTGTACCTGTAGGATCGGCTAGTAAATCTAGTGCTGGTGAGGAGATGAGTGACATGTTCGATATGTACCAGCATGGCACAATCTTGTTTGGAGATTACAAGCAAGGCATGCGAAATGCGAATCTTTTAAAATTGGCTCTTTTATACAGTAAACCTTTTGGTCGCATCATGGTGCACCCAGAAGATGCGAATTTGGCGGCCAACGGTAAGGTTCATGAAGGTGTAACCTCTACGTATGTAGGCTTAAAAGGAATCCCAGATATTGCAGAATCTGTTCAAATAGCGCGCGATCTAAAGTTGTTGGAATATACTGAAGGCAGCATGCACATTGCCAGTGTGAGCACTTCCGAAGGAATTAAGGCTGTTCGTGATGCGAAATCAAAAGGACTCAACCTCACCTGTAGCGTTAATATCCACCACTTACTTTTCGACGAAACAGCAGTTGCAACGTACGATACGAACTTTAAAGTAGCTCCGCCCTTNCGCACTACTGAAGACCAGAACGCGCTTTGGGATGCCTTGCAAGACGGTACAGTCGATTGTTTAACTGTGGACCACCTTCCTAGCGATATTGAGTTAAAGGCATGCGAATTCGATAATGCATCTTTCGGAATGGCGGGATTTGAAGGCGCCTTGGTACATCTATTGGATGCGAAGAAATTGGATTGGGAACTCTTACAGAAACTATGTTCTTCCAATCCTAGAGATTTGCTTGGTCTGCCTGAATTAAAGATTGTCGAAGGAGGCATAGCAGAATTCACTATACTGGATGAAAACGGTTCGGATTTAACCGGATTTGCGTCTAAAGCCTANAATAACCCGTTCAAGGGAACTACGACTAAGCACCGAGTGGTTGGGGTTTATGTCAATGGAAAATACCTAGGTAACTAAATCGTAACTGGAATACGCAGCCCATCGAAACTAAGCTGCATCCCTTCTGGTAACTCTTTCTCCACATCTTCATGCTTCCCCATGTAGTGGCTCATGTGTATAAAGTAAGTNTGTCTCGCTCCTATTTTAGTTGCCCATTCTATAGCCTGTGTCAGATTAAAGTGGCTATAATGTTCCTTTCTGTGAAGCGCATCTAAGATCAAATAGTTTAAGCCACTCAACTGCTCCNTCGCTTCATCGGGAATGTCGTTAACATCCGTTAAATAGGCAGTGTCGCCAATTCTATAGCCTAAAATGGGAAGGTTACCGTGGTTTATACCAAGCGGAAGTACTTCTACCCCATTTATGGTAAAAGCCAATTCTGCTTCAATTGATGTAGTTGTAAAACTNGGGGCTCCAGGATACGGCTGTGCTTTGAAAGCGTAGTCGAATGCCTTTTTAATTCTATCTAAAACACGCTGCTGACCGTAAAGAGCCATTTCTTTGCGAACACGAAAAATGATTGGTCGAACATCGTCTAAACCCGCGACATGATCTTGATGTTCATGAGTGAACAATACGGCATCCACATGGGTCAATCCTTCACGTAACATCTGGGTACGAAAATCAGGGCCGGTATCTATTTGAAGCGAAAGGCCTGCNAACTGAATATGTACCGAGCTTCTTGTCCTGTTATCCCTGATATCCTTGCTCATGCAAACTTCGCAATCACAGCCAATCACTGGAACTCCTTGAGAAGTTCCAGAACCTAAAAATATCAATTCCCCTCTTTGGCTCATTCTTTGTTTGTATTTAGCGCTTTTACATTCTTAAGGATGAAGACTAAATGTTACTTTTGTTTCAGTGATTAACCTATCAGCTAACCGCATGAATGACCGCGTCATCTTAACCACCGCCCAAAAGGCACTTAAAATTAACCTAAACTCAGAGATTTATGGCACCTTCGCCGAAATAGGCGCAGGACAAGAGACCGTACGAGAGTTTTTTAGGGCCGGTGCAGCTTCTGGTACCATCGCAAAGGCAATGAGCGCCTACGATAAAGCATTTTCTGATGACATTTACGGTATAGAAGAAGATAACAGATACGTGACTGAAAGTAGGTTACGTAAGATGCTTAAGCACGAATACAATCTCATAGAAAAACGTTTAGACCGCAACCTTCATCCAGATAAAATGTATTTCGCATATGCAAATACAGTTGCAACCATAAATTTTACAAAGACCTTCAAAGGTCACGGATGGATGGGAATTCGTTTCCAAACGGATCCTTCAAAGGAAACGAACGAAATTATAATTCACTTCAGACTTGGAGAGAATGAGGCGAAGCATCAACAAGAGACCGTCGGTAGGCTTGGAACTAATCTCATTTTTGGTGCGTATAATTATTTTGAAGATCCCAAGTTCTTTTTATCTACGCTTTACGATAATATTGACAAAGATGCTATCGAGATTGACTTAATCAATTTTTCAGGCCCAGACTTCGAAGTGGTAGATAATCGTTTAATGTCTTTACAGTTGATCAAAAACGGCTACACTGAAGCTGTAATATTCGGGCCAGAAGGAAACAATCTATTGCCAGCAGAATTACTTTATAAAAAGAATATTCTTGCCATGCGAGGTTCATTCCGTCCTGTTACACGAGTAAACATGGACATGATCAAACGTGGCTACGATTTGTTTTCCAATGACAAAAAGGTCAATCCTGACCGTACAGTAGTATTATGGGAAATCACCTTGAACAACCTTTTGGCGGACGGCGAATTNGACGAACAAGATTTCTTAGATCGAGCAGAAATACTTTGCAGTTTGGGACAGACCGTGCTGATATCAAACTACCAGGAGTACTATAAACTCGTAGATTACTTTGGTCGCTTCTCAAAGAAACGTCAAGGATTGGTAATGGGAGTAAATAATCTTAGTGAGTTGTTTGATGAGAAATACTACCGCGATTTGCAAGGAGGTATACTTGAGGCGTTCGGTAGAATTTTCTCCAAGGATTTGAAGATACTGGTCTACCCGTTCCAAGAAAATGAAACCGTAAAAGTCCTAAGAAAGGAAGATGCAGAAGTTCATCCAAGGTTTAGACCCATTATAGATTACTTAAACTTTCACAACCGCATTATTGATATCGAGCACATTGACGAAGAGATAAAAAATATTTTCTCTCGCGACGTTCTGCGTAAAATCCGTTCTGGTGAAGAGGGTTGGGAAAGCTGTTTGCCGCAATACGTGGATCGCGTCATTAAGGAAAAGGAGCTTTTCGGCTACACAGCAGACTAATCTAAACGTTTGATAAGGCCTCCTTGTAAGTGGCAAGACAACGTTCACGTGCCCACTTATGCTCCACTATTGGCTTAGGGTACAGCTTGGTTTGCAATTCAGGTACCCATCTATTGACATAAGTGAGGTCTTTATCAAATTTTTCCAACTGCGAAGTAGGATTGAATACTCGGAAATAAGGTGCGGCATCTAGTCCACTACCACTCGCCCACTGCCATCCACCGATATTACTTGCTAAATCAAAGTCCAGTAGTTTAGAGGCGAAATAGGCCTCTCCCCACCTCCAATCAATCAACAAATGTTTAGTCAGGAAGCTGGCCACAATCATGCGAACACGGTTGTGCATAAATCCAGTCGCGTTAAGCTCACGCATTCCCGCATCAACGATAGGATAGCCGGTTTTTCCTTTACACCAAGCTGCAAAGTGCTCCTCGTTATTTGACCAAGGAATTAAATCATATTTTGGTTTAATAGCTTTTGAACGGCTATCAGGGAAATAGTATAGCGCCATTTGAAAAAAGTCGCGCCAAATCAACTCATTTAAAAAAGTTTCATTCGTTCTTTCACCCAATCGCGCAAGTTCCCGAATACTTATGGTGCCGAACCTAAGGTGAATGCCTAAACGAGTCGTACCCTTTTTCAATGCTGGAAAGTTTCGTGTGCTATCGTAGTTATTAATAATCTCTTTAGAAATAGCCGCGGATGGGATGGCAATGTTAGTTGGCTCAAACCCCATTTCTTGGAGTGAAATCAGTTCAGTGAATTCTTGAGACTTAAAAAAAGAATGAAAATAATCTATTGTTGGATGTGCCTTAAAATGATTTGCAGTGCATAGCTTCTTCCATGCTTTTGCATAAGGACTGTAAACGAGGTAAGGCGTTCCGTCGGCTTTGACAACCTCGTTCTTTTCAAAGAGAACGTGGTCTTTGGCACCAATACATGGTACGTTCAGCGACTCGAAATAGTCGTATACCATTTTGTCCCGCTTCCTTGCATAAGGTTCGTAGTCGCGGTTGAAGTATAGACCGGTTACTTCGAAGCGGCTCATGAGCTCCTTCATGCACTGTAATGGTTCATCGTAGAACACCAATAAATCGGAACCTAAGTCTTTTAACTGATTTTTTAACGCTTGTAAACGTTCGTGCAAGAAGGATACACGAGCATCTTTAGTATCCTCAAGTTTCGAAAGGATTGTTGGGTCAAAAATGAAAATGGGCACAACGGGCGCCTCACTTTTCAGTGCCTTCAAAAGACCGGCGTTATCCTCTAATCTTAGATCGCGTCTGAACCAAAAAAGAGTAACCTTTTGAGCCATTTATTGAACTGCGTTTAGGAAATACTGACGCTGTAATTCATCTTCAAACGCACCATGGAATGCCATAGTAATGGTTGAACTTCCGGCATCTTCTATTCCACGAGTCTTCACGCACATGTGATCTGCTTCTAAATAAACGGCCACGCTAGGGGTTCCTAAACCCTCCATTAATGCTTCTGCTATTTGACGCGTCAAACGTTCTTGAACTTGAGGCCGTTTAGCATAATGACGAACGATTCTATTCAGCTTGGACAAACCAACTACTTGACCGTTGGGAACGTAAGCGATGTGACAGGTACCTATAATAGGCACAAAGTGATGTTCACAATGTGAATGTACAGTGATGTTCTTTTCGATAAGCATGTCCCTATACTGGTACTTGTTATCGAAGAGCTTCATCTCCGGCTTATTTTTAGGATTAAGCCCTGCAAACGCCTCTGATACGTACATTTTAGCTACTCTAAGTGGCGTTCCTCGCAGACTATCATCATTTAGGTCTAAACCTAAAATTGTCATGATATCTTCAAACTTCGAGGCTATTTGTGTAATCTTCTCTTCATCACTCAAGTCAAAAGCATCAGATCTTAGTGGCGTATCAATAGCGCTACCCATATGATTGTCGAATAATTCGGCAAGCTCTTCAGTGGAATATTTTTGGTCGTGCTTTGTCATAATAATTTTATTCTCCGCAGTACTCAACAAAGTTCCTGGGGGTTTCATATAAGGTAACCTTCAAATCAAAGGATGTGTTCAATTTTACGCGCAATCTGTTCCATATCACATANGCAATATGCTCTGCAGTAGGGTTGAGTGTCTTAAATTCTGCCACCTGTACATTTAGATTTTTGTGGTCCATATACTCTTCAACCTCAGATTTGATAAGGTCCGCAAGTACCTTCATNTCAATTAGATAGCCAGTTTTCGGATCTACATCNCCTGTGACGCCAACTATTAATTCGTAGTTGTGGCCGTGGTAATAAGGATTGTTACACTTTCCAAAAATTGCCTCATTATCTTGATCTGTNAGGCTAGGTTCATGGAGTCTGTGCGCCGCATTAAAATGCGCTTTTCTATAAACCGTGATCTTCATTATTCCAATAGTTTAAGAATCGATCATAAATGATTTTGAACCATTCAGTATACCGATCAGGGTTGTTTTTCATATCTGTGGCCACCCACTCTACTGATTGCCAATCGAACGAATCAACTTCATCAGGATTTACATTAGGATCGTCATTCCAACGAGCGATAAGTACGTGATCTAATTCATGTTCTGTTAGATCGTTGTCAAGCTCGGCTTTGTAGATAAAACTAAAAATGCGCTTCACATCACAGGTAAAACCCATCTCTTCCATGAGCCTTCTTTTTGCCGCTTCCTCAACATTTTCACCATCACGAGGATGAGAACAACAGGTGTTGGTCCATAAACCGCCACTGTGGTATTTGTGTAACGCTCTGCGCTGTAGTAAAATTTCATTCTTGTCGTTCATGGCGAAAACAGAGAATGCACGATGCAATTTCGCCAATCGGTGCGCTTCCATTTTCTCCATCAGTCCGATGGCATTGTCGTGCTCATCAACCAGGATAACTTGTTCAGCCATAATTTAGATCCAATTAATGGTATGTCTTACGAAACTACTTAAGAATAGACCGTATTTCCTTTTGTTTGATATTCTAACACGTTGACTTAGAATGATATCGCAATGTGTTTTTTTAATTTTCTTAAATAAGCTGTAGTAGTATACATAGGCAATGTAAACTCCAAATCGAGCGCCTTTCGGTAATTGCTTTATTCCTTCGTAACCTGCTCTAAAATCGATATCAATATCAGCTTCGATCTCTGTTTTTACAGTCTCGTCGAAATTATTTAAGTCTACCCCTGGGAAATAAGTTCGACCTAATTTCTTGTAATCGGCGTGTAAGTCCCGTAAGAAATTAATCTTTTGAAAGGCACTTCCTAATTGCATAGCGGGCTTTTTCAATGTTTGATAGCGTTCCTCGCTCCCATCGACAAAAACCTTTAAACACATGAGTCCTACGACTTCAGCTGAACCTAAAATATATGCTTTGTACCCTTCTTCATCGTAATCATTCTTATAAAGATCCATTTCCATGGACTTAAGAAAAGTCTCAATCAAATCACGGTCTATTTCAAAGGTATTTACAACCTGCTGGAAGCTATTAAGGACAGGATTTAGACTAATTTTTTCGTCTAAGGCTAAATACGTGTCTGTCCAAAACCGTTCAAGCAGTTCTTTCTGGGGATATCCTTCAAAGGAATCAACAATTTCATCTGCAAAGCGAACGAAACCATAGATCGCATAGATGGGATCGTGGTACTTTTTGTCAAGGCCCAAAATTCCAAGTGAAAAAGAAGTAGAATATGCTTTAGTGATCATTCTACTTGCTCGGATACTTACGCTGTCGAATAATGCTTTCATACTGCTTTCTTTAAAGAATAATCCTTTACAATCTCACCACAGACCACTTCTCCACTAATGAGTGAAGGTGGTACACCGGGCCCCGGCGTGGTTAATTGGCCTGCGAAATAAAGATTCGCTACTTTTTTACTTTTAAGTCTTGGTTTAAAGATAGCAGTTTGGTCTAATGTATTGGCTAAGCCGTAAGCGTTGCCCTTGAAACTGTTGTATTCGCTTTTAAAATCACTGTAGGCAAAACTGCGCTTAACTATCACTCGGTCTCGAATAGATTCTCCAGTGTAGGACTCAAGCCGGTCCATCATGAGGTGGTAGTATTTTTCTCTAACTTCTTCACTGTCTCCTGATAAACCGGGTGCAGTAGGCATTAACAGGAACATATTTTCACATCCTTCAGGAGCGATTGACTCATCAGTTTTAGTCGGTGCGCTGGCGTAAAACAAGGGTTTCGTTGGCCATGTAGGGTCCGTGTAAATCTCATGAGCATGCTGATCTAATTCATAGTCAAAGAATAAGTTATGATGTAAAACATTATTNACTTTACCTTTTACACCAAGATAGAATAGCANCGAAGACGGGGCCATCTTGCGTTTTTCCCAATATTCAGGACTGTATTCTCTGTATTCAGGACTACTTATTTTTTGATCGATATGGTGGTAATCAGCTCCTCCTACTACTATATCTGCGGTAAAGCTTCCGCCTTTCGTGAGTACACTGATAATCCTACCATTAGAATATTTAAATCCGGTTACTTCAGTACTCGTTCTAAACTTCACACCTTGCTCCTTCGCAACGCTGACCATACCTTCAATGATCTTGTTCATGCCCCCCATAGGGTACCAAGTCCCAAGCGACATGTCTGCGTAATTCATGAGACTATAAAGTGCTGGGGTGTTTTGAGGTAAGGCACCTAAGAAGAGAACGGGAAATTCCAGTATTGCCTTTAGTTTAGGATGTGAACTAACCTCGGCGACATGCTTTCGAATATCTTTAAGCATATCCAGTTGAAATAAGCCCTTGAAAATTCTAAAGTCCATGAATTCTGTAAGGGAACGACCTGGTTTGAAAACAAGGTCTTGAATACCCACATTATACTTGTATTCGGCTTGTTTCAAAAATTTACGTAACCGCAGACCTGAACCAGGGTCGAGTCTATCAAACATCGCTTCGAGTTCCAACATGTTTGGACTTTGATCTTCATGTTCATTGGGACCGAAAACTACTCTGTAAGATGGATTTAAACGGACCAGATTGTAAAGATCTGATACCTCTTTATTGAATGAAGCGAAGTACCGTTCGAAAACATCTGGCATCCAATACCAGCTTGGTCCCATATCGAAAGAAAAGCCATCCTTTTCCCAGGTACGTGCTCTACCCCCAAGTTGATCATTTTTTTCAAGAACCGTTACATCGTATCCCTCTTTGGCGAGAAAGGACGCGGCACTGAGTCCGGCGAAGCCAGACCCTATGACTATTACTGATTTCATTAGAACGTTTTTGGCGGTTATAGGCTAGTGACGCTGGTCGGCGAGCTTTTCCATCATCTTTTTGCGTGCTAGAAAGATACGGGATTTAACTGTTCCTAATGGAATATTAAAATGTTCTGCAATCTCCTCGTATTTATATCCTTCATAATGCATGAAGAACGCCTCAGTGTAATGCTTCTCGATGGAACCGATTTGCTCCATGATGTACTGGTTATCGACGTTAGCGTCTGTTAGCGTAGTCTTTCCNGCCTCTTTTGAATTTAAAAAGTACTGACCTTCGGTTTCATCCACAAACGTATTTTGTTGCTTTTTGCGGCGGTAGTTGTTAATGAAAGTATTCTTCATTATGGTGTACAACCAACCTTTAAGGTTCGTCCCTGTGGCAAATTTGTCTTTATTCTTNAGNGCTTTATAATANGTGTCCTGAAGAAGATCATCAGCATCATCGCGACGCTTGGTAAGCTTCATAGCTAGCTGACTTAAAAAATCGTGCTCTCTATCGATAAGTTGTCCAAATTCAGCAGTTGACATGATACAGTTGTTTAACGTTTGTTTGGTAAAGTTAAACAATGTGTTCCAACAATTTGTATAATCTTTTTAGAAATTTATTAAACAAAGTGGATTTTTTAGGACAATCCTTCGCTTAATTCCTTTAAAGTGCCGTAAATGTTGATGTTGCGGAATTCTCGTTCTGGCTCGAAATCTGTAAATAC
>JGI26080J50196_1000429_pt1 | contig 19313 bp, 24 predicted proteins | sample SaaInl0LU_22_DNA_FD_50196 | JGI IMG/M metagenome (IMG submission 50196)
AAAAATTATTTTTTTCTACGCTTTCTTCTTTGAAAAGTTTCTGAAAAAATAAAAAAAGTTTTTTGTGTTTTTAAAAATGAAAAAACATGGTGTTGCTTCGCCTAAGTAATCACGAACCATGTCTAAATCAAACCAAAAATGGAGCTATATACACATCAGATAGAGGGAGTGAACTGGATGCTCGAGAGAGAGCATTCGACCTCCGGTCCAAAAGGTGGATTTCTCTGTGATGAGATGGGACTCGGTAAGACAGCACAACTCATCACCGTGATTACACGTAATCCACGGGGGAACACACTTGTCATCGTACCCAAATCTATCGTGACTCAATGGAAGACCGAGATACACAAATTCGCTCCACAACTCAGTGTGTTTGTGTACGATGGATTGAACCGCACAAAAGATCACACAGATTTCGTGAAATGTGACGTGACCGTGTGTCCATACAGTTTACTGACAGAGCACGACCCATTGATACACAAAGTTACTTGGGGACGCGTCATACTAGATGAGGCGCATGAAATTCGAAACCGGCGTTCAAAGAGGTTTAAATCCGCGATGAAAATTGCCACCGATACTCGCTGGCTCGTCACGGGTACACCAGTCTTCAATCATGTAGACGATTTCGTTTCACTGTGTGGGTTTCTCGGTATAGACCGAATGGATGTACAATGTCATATAGATGCTATTAGGCAAAAGTATATCATACGCAGAACAAAGACAAAAGACGACGTCCCCGCGTGTCACTTTGAAAACATTGAACTCGAGATGTACCATGAGGAAAAGGAAATGTACAAGTATGTGTTTTCTGAATCCCAAGAAATGATTCGAGAAATGATGCGTCGTTCTCAGTCTCACGGAAACANGAGTATGTACAATATGGACATTCTTGAATGTTTGCTTCGTGCGAGACAAGCTATGATTTGGCCTCAACTCTATATAGATGGAATGTCTAAGAAGACTGGCGAAGAAATCGCGCCGTGGTCGGGTCGCTCCAAGAAGATGGAAACACTTTTTGAGCTCATTTCTCAGCACCCCGATGAAAAGACACTCATATTTTGTCATTTCATGGGCGAGATGAATTACATACAAGAAACACTCACGTGTCCCGTGTTTAGAATTGATGGTTCATTCTCAAAAGAGCGTCGCGAGTCACAACTTGCCGAGTTTAATCGAGCTCCAAACAACAGCGTGTTTATCATCCAGGTCAAGGCTGGTGGACAGGGACTCAACATTCAAAGTGCGTCACGTGTATACATCACGAGTCCCTCTTGGAACCCAGGTACGGAACTCCAGGCAATTGGTCGGTGTCATAGAAAAGGGCAGACCAGAGATGTATACGTGAAGAAGCTCATTTACAAAGGTGATGAGAAGTTTCCGAGTGTAGACGAGTCTATAGTCGCGCTTCAGGTGAGGAAATCACACGAAACCGCGGAAATATTAGATGATGTACGCCTTAAAACACAGCTACCCGGGAAGTCAGAGGGGCTTTCGATTTCTGAGATTAGAAATATTTTCAGGGCATAGAGTATATACAATGAAGACATTTGGATCTCGCGCTGAAGTGTTCCACGGTACCGCGGAAAAGACTGCCGGTGGATTGAAGAAGAAGGACTTGTTCCAAGACAAGTACGGTGCTATCAAGAGCAAGGCCGCGTCCAAGGCGGCTCTTACTCGCATGGAAGAAGAAGGCAAGAAGGCGATGGTCAAGGTGTTCAAGCCAAAAAAGTCCGGCTTCAAGCTCCAACCAAAGGAGGGGACCGCGGCGTACAAGAAGCTCATTAAGAAAATGTAAATGTAATATAAGAAGAGATGACTCTCAAAAAATGGGACCAAGCGGTCAGACTCGCTAAAATAAAACAGGGTCTAGACCCCGATAATTATACGATGCTTCGCGGAAAATTGCTCAAGGAAGCTCAGGCTATTTACCAACTACTTATAATTTCTAAGTAAATATATAAATGGTCTCCTTTGTTAGTATGCTGGCTAAATCTGCGGCACGCAAAGCCAAATCAAGGGCGAAGGGTATGGCCTCTGATTTGAAGAAGGATGCTAAAAAACAGGCAACCAATTACTTGGATGCCCAAAAGCATAGAATTTATGAAACTGGACGTGGTGCGGTATATACGAATACACGCGGTGGTAATAGAAATTACAGACCCACACCAGTATATAGAAACGTACCGGGTTCAAATGTGATAACACCCGTACAACAAGTTCCACAGATGTTTAATCGACAATAAACTGAAATCCCTTCAGTGCTTGTGGTTCGTATGTCACGAGTTGGTACAATTTATAGGTAATTCCGAACTTTTTGTTCAAGAAATACACACTGTTTATCTCAACGATGGCAGTTCCCGAATTTCTTGAATATAATCCACTTTTACACTCCACGTTACCAATTGATTGCTTTTGTTCGTTATAAATATGCGGTTTGATTTTTTGTTCCATATTCACGTCGACCTTGACGCGGAACTTTGGTTCTCTGTCAGGTGATTCCTTGATATTCGAAAAGAAACACGATTTAAGTTCATCCATGCTCACTTTTCGTTTGAAAATGGCTTCGCTTTGTTCGTGCACGGCTTCAATCACTCTTTCTTCGAATGCGCGCATCGTTTCATAGAATGTCTTGACGTAATTGCCTTCTTCGTCGTATCCTTTCATGGCGAAATCGAGAGACCATTTAGTTGGACCAACTTCTGGTGTGAATCCTGAAATACCGAATGGGATATACATTCGAGGGAATTGAATTCGTAAGGGCTTTCCTTCTTTTGTACACAAGGATATCTTTCGCCCGTCGTGTTGTGGGATTTCAAGCTCATTTAGTAGATTCACGAATTTAGACATTTTATTAAAAAATATACGTTCTAAAACTTTAAGCTGAACAAGCCGCGCAATCGGCTTCGAGACTAAATTGAATGGGGCGCGCCTTCGCCTTACTTCTCAAGTAGTACATGCCTGTCTTGAGACCCTTTTTCCATGCGTAAAAGTGCATCGATGAGAGCTTTGAGAGTGTTGGACTTTCAACGAATAAGTTCATAGATTGTGATTGGTCGATAAATACACCTCTGTCTGCGGCCATATCAATGATAACTTTTTGACTGATTTCCCATACGGTTTTGTAGAGTTCTTTGAGTTCACTTGGAATATCAACGATATTTTGCACGGAGCCATTTGCTTTGATCATGAGGTCTTTCATTTCCTTTGACCAAAGACCCACAGCCTTGAGGTCATCGACGAGGTGTTTATTCACGACCACGAACTCACCCGCAAGGGTCCGTCGCAGATAAATGTTTTGTGTGTAAGGTTCGAAACACTCATTGTTTCCTAGAATCTGAGATGTACTCGCCGTAGGCATGGGTGCGAGTAAAAGACTGTTTCTTGTACCCTTCTTCACGCGCTCGCGCATGGCGTTCCAGTCATACCGCTCAGAAAGTTTTGGTGCATCCCACATGTCAAACTGTAAGATGCCTTGACTGAAAGGTGACCCTTCAAATGTCTCGTATGTACCGTATTTGTCGGCGAGTTCGCAACTCGATTCGAGAGATGCGTGATAAATGGTTTCAAAGATGAGACGATTCATTTCTCTTGATTTTTCAGACCCAAACGGTTCTCTCGACATGATGAATACATCGGCAAGACCTTGGACACCGATACCAATTGGTCTGTGTCTCATGTTTGATCGTTTCGCTGTATCCGTGGGGTAAAAGTTCTTGTCGATCACTTGATTGAGGTTCCGTGTCACCATCTTCGAAATGCGATGGAGTTCTTCATAATCAAATTCGCCCGTCTCTCTGTTGACAAACTTGGGGAGAGCGATGGAGGCGAGATTACACACCGCTGTTTCATCTTTGTCGGTGTGTTCCAAAATTTCGCAGCACAAGTTGGAGGATTTAATGGTACCGAGATTCTTTTGGTTTGATTTTTCGTTACATGCATCCTTGTAAAGCATGTAAGGTGTACCCGTCTCACTTTGAGATTTGATGATAGCCTTCCAAATGTCTGCGGCGGGAACAACCTTATTGGCTAAACCTTCGCGTTCATACTTTTCATAGAGCTCTTCAAACTCTTTCCCGTACACNTCGGATAGACCCTTCGCCTTATCCGGGCAGAATAAACTCCAGTTTCCACCTTCTTCGACACGTTTCATAAATAAATCGGGGATCCACATAGCAGAAAATAAGTCTCTGCATCTCGCTTCTTCATCACCTTGATTGAGGCGAATTTCCAAGAAATCGAGAATGTCTGTGTGCCATGGTTCTAAATAGACGGCAATAGAACCCTTTCTTCGTCCAGCTTGATTCACATATCGAGCAGTCGCGTTATACACTCTCAACATCGGGATGATACCATCGGATGTACCATTTGTACCCCGGATGTGTGATTTGTTCGCGCGGATGTTATGTACATGTAAACCTATACCACCAGCCCACTTCGAAATCTGTGCACACTCTTTGACCGTGTCATAAATTCCGTCAATGCTATCATCCTTATTCGCTACCAAGAAACACGACGACATTTGTGGTCTTGGTGTACCCGCATTGAAGAGTGTTGGTGTTGCGTGAATGAAAAGACCCTTGCTCATGGCGTCATATGTTTCGACCACGCGTTCGACATCTTCACCATGAATACCTATGGATACACGGGCGTACATATATTGAGGTGTTTCGACGATTTCATCGTGTATCTTTTGAAGATATCCCTTCTCGAGTGTTTTCAATCCAAAATATCCAAAGTCATAGTCTCTTTCGGGTTTGATATGTGCATCGATGTATTTTGAAACTTTTGCGACTTCTTCCGTGACGATATCCGCATCATACAATTTCTGCATGGCTTCAGAAAACGTAGAGGGTACACGCTTCTGAATATTACTCGCGACAATGCGCGTCGCGAGTATTTCATAGTCTGGATCACTGGTAATCATACCGATACAAATCTCAGCCGAGAGTGTGTCGATTTCGTGTGTCTTGATGTTATCATGCATAGAAGAAAACACCTGCTGTGCGATCATGGACGCATCAACATTTTCAGATAATCCATGTGTAAGTTTTGAGATCCTATTGGTGACCTTATCAAATTTAACGTCTTCAATACGACCGGATCTTTTAATAACCCTCATTTTATAAATATACTAATGAATTTTTTATACTCCTTTTTTACTTGAAGTCCCGACTTCTCACCGGGACTGGTCCAGCCAATTCGACCTTGCGTTCGGGCTGTACCAAGTAGCTGTTTACGAGAAATGCCCCGTATGTACCTGGCTTTGAAACTGGTGGGTACGACGCGACGAAGCAGTTATTGCCTTTGCATACAGGGCGATACTGTGGGCATGCTGCTGTAGAGTAGGCCTCGTCGAAATCAGAAACTGATATGTTCATTTATAATTACTGATAGTTTTTTTCCAGGACTATATTAAATGTGTGATAATCTTCACCTGAATTCTTTGAAGCAATGCCAGACACCACTGAACACACTTTTCTTTTCGTCGTTCAATGTGAACTTGCTTCAACGAGCCATACGTCAGGATTTCAAAAACAAGACAGGTATATCCATCGATTATCAAAGCGAAGATGATTTGTATGGTATCATGCGCGTCGTGTTCATAAACAATTCGGGTGACCATAACGTTCGTGTTAACGAACAAGTGAAAATGATGAACGAGATGGTGATAAAGACTGCTGTGTCACAAATTCAATCGGGCGTCTCTCAATACATGGGATATGTGCATGATATGGACAGAGGCTTAGAACCACTAGACAGACCGCAAAGTACCACGACTTACGGAAATAAGATTGGTAAGAGTGATAAGATTGGTATTTAAATTACCGTCATCACTGGTCCACGTCCATTTTGATCGCCAATGACTGGCTGCTCTTCNGACCCCACAATCGTTTCTTCGACGATATCATCGGGTTTGACGAGTTGTTTCTCTGGTGCAACTTTAACTTTCACGTTCNTTGTTTNTTCTCCTGTGGTTACGGGTTTTTTGGATGACACGAAATACACAACAGCCACCGTAATAATCGATATGGCAAAGAGTGTGTAGGTAAGATTACTCTTCTTCATTATAATATATCTAACATAAAGTTTTGTTGGCATGTAACGATATGAGTCTAAATTATTACAAATCTGAAACAGAGATCATCTGTAAGAAGAAAGGTTGGACTAATGCCACCGTAGATACGGTATGGCTTCTTCTCACTGAGGAGATAGGAGAACTCGCTTCGGCGATAAGACAGTACAAAAAAACGTATAAAAAGACTAATTTGAAAAAGGAACGAGGTACGGATATCATGATGGAAATGGGTGACGTATTTAGTTATTTATTTCAGCTCTCGTCCATGTTAAATGTAGACCTAGATAAGATGTGGTTAGAACATGGTAAGAAAATGAAGTATAAGAAATATAATCTGTGTTAGTATAAAGATGCTTTTGAGCGACGAAGAATCTATTGATCGAGTGAACCCATATGTTCAGCATGATTTCTTCATGCCAGGTACGAGTCGTCAAATCATAGATTTTGCGCCACACAAAGAACCAGTTGAAGAAGTTGTGCAACAAGAATACCGTAGTCCGATGTGCGACTATGGAGTGATGGTCGCAGGTCGAATTGGTCGAACGGATGTGTGTCCACTATCTAGAGAGTTGTATCCAGGAAGAAATATTCAATATGATGAAGAGCCATTAGTTGTTTCTAGAGAAAACAGCCCAAACAAGGTTCATAACCAAAAAGTTATGAATAATATGGTGGGTGCAGGGATTCTACTTCTATTAGTTGCAGCACTCTAAAGAATTTTTCCAGTCTCATATCGTTTGTACACGTTTTTATAATTTGAGGCATGTGTTGTTCGCACACAGCCTTTGCAAACTTTTTTTGCCATGTACAGTGCATGTTAATTACTGGAGGCGAAAACGTAGGGTCTAATATTTTGACCGCATTCATAGCGCGCACAATACTGCGCGTATTATTATTTTCGCACATCACACTTTCCAACTCAACTAAAGCCATCTTTCTCCTGACTTCAGTTGTTTTGTGTATCATGGTGTCCAGGAATTGTTCATAGCGAAGTGTGTCTGATATAGACTGTATTGTGGTCCAGGTTCCAATGGGCGTGGTTTTAAAGGTATCTGTTTTATTTTCATAACCAATTCCATTCGTATACTTTACGTATTCTATTTCTATTATTTGTGAATCACTTTCAATATCATGGGAAACACGAGCAGTTTTTACGAAGGAGGTCATGATTTTCTTTAACGTAAATTCTCTAAGTATTTTAAAAGCCTAAGTCGAACTGGACACACACCTAAATTAACTATGTTCAGCTCAATCGTCAATAACACGTTTTCGTATTACCTAACTCTTGATGAGTTTCGAAATGAGATTCCAGAGAATATTAGACCATCATGGGTAAAACTTACGACTATCACGATGGTATCGAGCTTTAATAAGCCACTTGATATACAACATCTTCGCAAGTGTTTTGAGAAAATATCGCCGATTCGCTTGAGAATGCGTGGACGAAAAGATGCAGGATGTGAATGGATACTGAAACCAACTTCATTTTATAACCAGATTACCCTCTCTTACACAGACATGTACAGTGTAAAATCTATCAAGCTTTTTCCAAACGGTAGTATCCAGGTGGCGGGATGTGCAGATTTAGTAAACTGCAAACACATTATCAGACAACTCTCACTTCTCATTGGTAAATTACTCAATGAATCGTGTATACCACCGATAGACACGTTTCGGGTTGTGATGATAAACTCAAATTTTAGCTTAAATTGGAATATCAATTTGATGCGTACAGCGGATCACTTTGAAAAATATTCAGATATATTCAAAGTGTCATTTGAGCCAGATCGGTATTCTGCTGTAAAAGTAAAGTTCAAGCCAGCTGAAGACATGAAAGAAGTGACGACGAGTATTTTCAGTACAGGGAAGGTTATCATCACTGGAGCCGAGACATTCAAAGAAATTGCATTTGCATATAACATAATCAATCAGCATATTAACACAGAACCATCCATCAGAGTCAGTGAAGTTGCACCAGACAAAAAAGAAATTTTTGATTCGTTATCAGGCGCAAACATAAATGATATAGTTAAAAAACTCAGAGGCATGAATGTAAAATCATGGAAACGTACGATAGAGAATAGACAAATTAATTTCTGATGTAATAATAAAAATGTCTCAGCGACTTGGAATGGCCGATGGTCGATGCTTCACCATCAACTCGTCTAGCCAATTGTACAACAACTACTTGATGAACAAGAACGGTGTGTCTTACGAAGACAACTACTCTTACCGCAAACTTTTGCAATCGAAGGGTCCAGAACTTTTCAAACTCGAACAAGAGACCAAGAAGTGTGCTTCGTGTGACAAAGCTTTGGTCGACACTCGCAACATTTACTAAATACGCAAAATTAGTGTTATTTTAATATACAACTCTTCTAGAGAATGTGTCAGTGTGCCATATGTCTCGGTGACGTCAGAGAGACACGGCATAATAAACCCATACGTTGTGGGCACTTATTTCATTCACACTGTCTAGAAAAGTGGAAAAATAAAGGTAAGCAAACTTGTCCTATATGCAGGAAAGTGTTTGATGGGGATAATTTCAGGGTGCAGATAACGATTCATAATAATTTTGAATNGACTTCAAACGNNGTGTTAGTCGAACCTGAGTTTATATTTAACGCACTCGATATATTCTTTGATGTTGAAAATGAGATTGATCTTTCAAGTCTTCTTTCTGACTTTGGTATGAGTGTGTCCGACTTTGATCCCCTTATTCTTAACACAGAATGAACTACAGTACGTTTTGTAGTTTAACGACCCATAATCTCTAGATGCTTTGCGTGGATCTATTATCACATTACCTTTCGCATCAGTAAGAAGTGGCCCTGTCGCCCAACCACGCTTGTGGGCAAATATATTAGCTTTGAAACGTATGATTTTACCTGGTACAATTTTTGGTGCAACTTTTTTAATTCGTGTGACCGGGACTTTGAAAAATTTTGCGATGGCTTCGTGTGTGTTACCCCTTTTCAATTTATACTCCACAACATTTACTTGCTTATAAAAGTGAAAATCACCTTGTCTGAAGTAATTATTTGGATTTCCGGGTGCAACGAACATCATAACTTTGTAATGCCCGGGTTTGCATTTTTCTTCAGCTTTTGCTATGTACACTTTCTTTGGGTTATCCGCAACGACACGTTGTGGTAATTTTTTGCAGTTTACATACGAATGGTTCATGTTCTTGATACCAGCACGTTCGCCGGGGACACTCTTATATGATCTCTTTTTTTCNTAATCACCGACAGCATACGCGTAACAATTGTTATTATTGATACCAATCGCTCGCCCCCATAATCTTTGTGTAAACCTAGGCTCCGACCCACTCAGGGGGAGACGTTTAGCGTCTTGACCCATTAATAATATTGGAGAAAAAAATATTATTAATAGATAAATGATCCAAGGCCTTGTTAACGCGCGCAAGACTCAAGACGCCATCACCGAACTCCTCACGTTTGTTCTCGTGATTCTCATCACGACCTTCGTGCTACGATTCTTGTGGAACCGTTCGCTCGTGAAGCACGTGACTGTTCTCAAGAAGCTCGATACTTTCCTTGACGCCTTCATCTTGTCGTTGGCGCTTGCCGTGGTCCGTGGTATTTAAACTTCGCGGTATCCCGAAAACATTTCACCTTCCGAACTTTTAAGAGTTGGGAATGACTTGATTCCGTTGCATTGCTGTTTTTCGCAGTCAACGAAATCGAACGCTTTACCATTCTTTTTCATGTAATCAAGTTGCTTTGTAGTCCAACCACACCAATTAGTCCCGTACACGGTCCATTTTTCCTTACACGCTTTGCAAGTGCACCCTTTGCAGTCGCAACACCCTTTTCTGCAGCCACATCCACATGGACACTTAGAGGGTCGCCCGGTGTAAAACAAAACAATTAAAGCGAGTATGGTCAGAACTAAGAAAGCAATCATAATTTAATTACTTCACATATTTTATTTTTAGAGCGTCGCACATCTGCTTNACNGTTTTTCCCTGAGTATNTATCCCCGCTCTTTTTGCCTTTTCGACAATCTCTGATTTTTTATACGTGGTACACTTCTTTCCATCTATACGCGTGTATCCTTTTGGTGCTATGGTTACTTTCGGTGAAGGCATGGATTTCTTTTTCAAAATTGCCTTTGCGCGTTCTTTCGCCGCTTCTTGGTTTAAGGGTGTCTTTACAACCACCTTTTTCTTTGGTTTCATTTGTGAAATTGGTTTTGCCTTTGGTATAAAGTTCAATGGATTCTTACGCGNCGTCACTTTTGACCGGTATGGTAAGAAGAATGCATCCGAGAATATATCTTCAAATGTGGGTAATTTAGTGTGATCGGCATTTAGTTTTAAACGGAAATTTTCAATCTTACTAGATTCTAAACCTATATATTCTTTTGGTAATATACGTTGAATAAAACGAATTACACTATTAGATGATTCCGTTCTTATTCGAGAACATATAAGAAACATGGCNTTCAAGAAGAGGTGCGCATCGTACATCATGTGGGATGTCGGGGCTATACCATAGTGTTTATCGAGTCCACGTATAGTTGGATTTTTTATAGTACCCGTCGATGATAAACCATAATCTGTTAACATTGTTTCTAAACCAATGTCTTCGACGTCCAACGTCATCTTACCTATTTTGTATTTGGACACATTCAACGTGGGTGTTCGGGTTCGCAAAAGTATATTTTTACCATGAAGATCGCTATGCCGGAAAGATGGGTACTTTTTGTGTATTCTATAAAGATTATATAACACGTCAGTGATTATAAACCTGAAATGTATAGGTCTCAACGCGTTCTTGTTTTTCATGATNTATGGCTCGAGTGCACCCCCATTCGCGTATTCACTGTACATGACGTTTCTATCTTTGCACTTTTCAAGAGCATATGGATTCACACCACCCAGTTTACTGAGTAGTTTTCCAATTTTATATTCCCTTGTTAACGATTCTTTTTGAATTTTTATCGCAATTTCATTTTTGCATCGTTTATCGACACATCCATAAAAAATCTCACCATATTCACCTTCGCCAATCTTTTTGGTACCTACACGCGTTCGAACCGCTTTCTTAATAGACAAATTCGGGGTCACATTACCGTTTATGGTATAAAATATTTTGTCTGGATTACAACCTAATTTCTTGATAGCTTCGGTGACCTCCTTACCAATCTTTTCGTGGTCTCTGGGTGTATTGGCTTTTCCAACTTTGCGCCTGATGACCGCTAAATTCTTGATGTGTTGTTCCACCTGCATCTTGTTTTAATGCTAGATTTTATTCATCGACTTGACATTCTTCTTCGTAATATTCTTCTTCGGCGCCTTCGTCAACCACGTCACCAGATGGGACACTTTCGACGCCTTGGAATGCAAAGGAAGGAAGCTTCGTCGATTGTTCGAAGAGTGCTTGCGACAGGCGCAAACTCACACCAAACTTATTATCGATGAACCAGATTTGGGTCACGTTTACGATGCACATACACCGTTGTCCCTTTTCGATGGAATCAATCGGAACAAGTTCTCGCTTCGGGTTGTATGCTTCGGCCATGAATTCGCCGGTTGGCTTGGTCATGACCTTGAGTTTAACAGTGTCTGGGTATTCTTCTTTCCCGGGGCGCACAAGTGGCTTATACAAAGCCTCCTTCATCACTTCAGGATTGTACACTTTTCCGAGCCATTCTTTGGAGTTTGCCGCAACCGTCTCGATGATTCTCGCATCAAGCTCCTTGAGCTTGGCGGCGAGTTCGACGGCTTGCTCGTTGTCCGGGTCAATAGACAAATCGAGCGAATACGACGTCTTATTAGTCGTCTCATCAGTAAAGGCACTAAGACCATAAGGGCTTCGCATGAACGGAAGTTGCAAGTAGAGCTTACCCTTACCATCGGCCGTGTTAATGTATACTGTCTTGCCACCGTTCTTGTTCTTCTTCATTTTACTGAAGACAACAGATGACGGTTCGAAAGTGTTGGAAAGTTGGATCATGTTAGTAGACGACATTTGGTTTGTTTTTGTATATCTTATGATGGTGTCCAAACTTTAAGCATGTTTTTTTTCTCAGTCTACAATATAAAAATTACACATGGGTATCTTTAAAGATTGTGGTTGTGGATGCGGGGGTGCGAAGGCCCAGCAGAAATTTTTGATTTCCGCTATGTCTTCTCTCGTGTTCTTTATCATCGCGAACCCAGACACATTCCGTTTGACGCGTTCTATTTTCGGCCGATGGGTTTCTGGTCCAACCGGTTGCCCCACTTTGCGAGGTCTCGCTCTTCACACCGTGGTGTTCTTGCTCATCACGTGGGCCATGATGAACATTAAGAAGGAAGGATATTCCATTGAAGAAGAAATGCCAATGATGGTTGGACCTTCCCCAGAAGAAGAGGAACCAGTTATCACCCCACCAATGGCTGAAATGCCAGAGCCTCTTCCAGGTTTTAGCGAAATGCAATACGATGCGGTCGATAGTGGCCTTGAACTCGCGCCACTCGATGTCATGGGTGACGAAATCGACAAACCAGTGACTCTCAAAGTTCATGTACAAAAGCAGGTCACTTGCCAATGCGACGACGGTAAGACTGTGACTATCAAGTAATTATTTCATTTGGTTTATTAATTAATCAATATAGTAAATGGCAAAATACCATTTAGTATATTGAAGTGTTTTAGAAATCTTCGTCGAACTCGATTTCACACGAATCCTCGTCCATCTTTCCATAATCACCCACCCTCTTTTCAAAGAAGTTTGTCTTTCCGTCAAGACTGATGGTTTCCATGAATTCAAATGGGTTTGTCGAATTCCAGATCTTTTCTTGACCCACTTGTTTTAAAAGTCTATCTGACACGTATTCAATGTATTGTGTCATTTTCTCGGAGTTCATACCGATGAGACTACATGGAAGTGCATCCAAGATGAATTCTTTCTCTATTTCTACCGCTTCTTTCACGATCTCCTTAATCGTGTCAGAATTTGGTTTAAATTTAAGCATGTTGAACAACTCAACCGCAAATTGTTGATGAAGACCTTCATCTCTGCTTATCAATTCATTACTAAAACACAAACCCGGGAGAAGTCCTCGCTTCTTAAGCCAAAAGATAGCGCAGAAACTCCCGGAAAAGAATATACCCTCCACACACGCGAAAGCGAGAAGTCTTTCCGAAAAAGGACGCGACGCGTCAAACCATTTCATCGCCCATCTCGCCTTTTTCTCGATACACGGCACTCTTTGTATCGCCGAAAACAATTCCTTTTTTTCCGAAGGTGAACGAATGTACTTGTCTATCAATTTACTATATGTTTCCCCGTGAACCATTTCATTATGTGCTTGATATGCATAAAATGACCGAGCTTCGGGATATTGCACTTCATCCGCAAAGTTGTTGTTGAGATTCTCAAATACAATACCATCCGAACCAGCAAAGAATGCCAATATAGTCTTAATAAAATGCTGTTCGTTATCTGTCAGTTTGCTCCAGTCATCCATGTCCTTTGATAAGTCGACCTCCTCCGCTGTCCAGTTGCTCATTTGTGCTTGCTTGTACAATGCCCATAAATTGTCATGTTGAATAGGGAACACAGTAAACCTACTCAGTGTCGGTAAGAGCATTGGCTCCGTGTCTTCGATGTAGTCCTGAAAGTCAAAAAATGTTCCGTGATGTTTTCCATCGATAAAAATTTGTGGATACGCGGCGATTGGTTTCCCGCATAATTTTTCCAAATCACCTTTCTCAATTTTTGTTTTCTTATAATCTAAGCACAAATCCTTGCATATATCTTCAGCTAGGTCGCAGTACTTGCATCCATCCTTCGAAAAAATTTCAATCCCCATGTGTGTTATTACCTGAAAATATTTTTGTCTCAAAACTTTAAGAATGATTAATTTTTCAGAGATCCAGCCTGGTGATCTCATAAAAGTTTTGTTAAATATTGACGATGTTGATGATGAGATGTACGCAACAACTATAGAGAACATGAACGACTATCTCACCGTCAATTATTACCTAGACACGTCTCTCGTGTATAAAGGTGCTCGTGTATATGAACTTGATGAAAATGAAGAACTTGTACAACCAGAAAACATGTGTGAGCATTACCCGGATGGTACATCCGTATTTTGTAAAATAGGTGACTCCATGTATTGTATAAAAGATGAAATAGACGAAGATATGGAAAGTGATATCATTGATGAATCGGATGAAGAAAGTGATTTAGAAGGGTTCATTGTCCCAGACGACGAAATCGATGGACAGGTCATACCTCCTTCCTCGCACAGGGAAGTCGATCGTGAATGGAATGAATGGGAACCCACGAGTCCCGGCTCTCGTAAATTTAAACAGGTGGTTGATTCTATTGAAGAGTTTGCCAAAATGCACGCGGATAATCTAAATTTTTGAAAACCTAAGTGCGCATTTTCAACTTTCAAAAAAAAGGTATTTTTGATATGGAAGGATTGGCTGCTATTTGGTCGGATGTCGACCGCTTATTAAATAAACCCACTGTAAGAAAGTCAATCAATACGCATATATGTATAAATTGTAACGGTGTAAAAGTATTTACCAGAGAAGGAATGCCCGTGTGTTCGCAGTGTGGGCTCACACAAGCGCATTTCGTAGATGATAGCCCTGAATGGACGAGTGGTCTCACCGAAGATGGACGTGTGAATGATCCATCTAGATGTGGAAACCCAAATCCGAATCCAGAATTGTTTTCGAATGCATGGGGTAAGGGAACTGTCATATCAACAAAGAATACATCGACGTATGAAAACAAAAGAATGGCAAAAATAAATTTTCATCAATCGATGAATCACACGGATAGGTCTCTATTTCACGCATATAAAGATATAGACGAAGCTTGCCCATCTTTACCTGAAAGTGTATTGAAAGATGCAAAGATGATGTATAGGAAATTTAACGTGGAAAAATTGACCCGGGGAGCTGTGCGTCTAGGAATAAAAGCCAATTGCGTCTTGTACGCGTGTAGGCTTTCAAAAATTCCCCGGACGACAAAGGAAATCGCAGACATGTTTGGTATTCAGTCAAAAGATATTAGTAGAACTACACAAATGTTCAAAGATACATTGCTTGGAAAGACCGAAAAGAATTACGTAACGAAACCATTTAACGTAATGCAACGTTTACTAAATTCGTTTGAAGTTACGAGAGCGGAGAGGTTAGAATGTAACAAGATGTGTGCAAAGTTAGAAAATTGTACAGAGCTCATGAGTAAAACACCTAATAGCGTGGCGTCGGTCGTGATTTATGTGGTGATGAAAGGGCAACTTTCTAAGAGTGAAATAAATGATAAATGTTCGGTATCTATACCGACTATAAACAAGATAGAAAGTATAATTAAACGATACTTAGAGGAATGAATGTAATGTAATGTAATATGGTCAAATTGTTTTTAGCTACACCATGCTATGGTGGTCTCTGTCTAGAAAAGTTTATGACGAGCGTCATTAAGCTTCAAATTGAATTGATTAAGGAGGGTATTCAGCTCATGATTGATACAACGGAAAATGAATCTCTCGTACACAGAGCCCGAAATGTCGCAGTTGGTCGTTTTATGCAAAAAACCGACGCTGATCTATTCATGTTTATCGACGCGGACGTTGATTTTAACGCAGACTCGGTTGTTCGCCTTGTAAGATCGGGGCACGATGTATCGGTAGCGATATATCCAAAGAAGGTCGTTATGTGGGATCAAGCGAAGACTGCGATTGAGCAAGGTGATGATAGAAATATGGCTATGCTTTCATCGAGTCTCGTAGCTAATATCGGCGCACATAGACGTTCAGTTGAAAATGGATTCGTGGAAGTTCTGGATGGACCAACGGGATTCATGGTTATTACCCGCAANGCGTTTGAAAAGATGCACGANCACTTCACNGATTTGAACTGCAAAAACGACCACCAAAACAGGGATTTTGATGAATATTGTGCCGTGTTTGATTGTATGATTGACCCNGAATCTCGGAGATATTTGTCTGAAGACTACGCGTTTTGTAGACGATGGCAACAAGTTGGAGGTAAGATTTATGCCGACATTCACACCACATTGGGACATGTTGGTAACTTGCCATTCTCTGGTTGTATGAATGATAGGCTTAAGGCTTAGAGTTTTATAGTTGTTAATGAAACTTGCGACTATCATCGTTACTCGGAGTAAATCGTGTCATGTGAAAACGTTACACACGGTTTTACGCTTAAACCTTATGTGCATCCAATCAAAGGGAGTCCAAAANGAAGTCGTGTATGTGAATGACGATCCATATGATAAGTCTGATATCATTCAAAGATACATGAAGACGTCCGACCGNATCTTGTTTATTGATTTCGGTGTGGCGATGGATGAAGGGTCAATTGCTCAAGTATTTAAACCACACGATGGTCTTGGTTGTTTAGTATTTCCAGGTGTAAAAGAGGGTATCGATTGGGAACAGTTTAAAAAGAGTGTGAATGAAAAAACGACTGAACCGGTTAGTCAAATTGGTCTACACTTCGACACCGAGGTTGGTAAAATGATCTCCGAAGACATCTACCAGGTTACGAGTTCAGAGGCGAGGTGTTGGTTAATGATGTGCAAGAATACGTGTAAGTGTGTAAGGGATAAGCGCACACACGATTATCGAGTTCCACCGAGAATGGGGCAGATGTTTTCCAAGTTCAAGGAGTTGGGTGTCAAAATTAACGCGTATACAGCATCTAAGTTGACAATGACATATACTCATGAGTGTGTAAGTAACTTGCTGAACGCTGCCGGCATTAAAGCTAATTAAAGATTAAATTTAAAATATTAAACAGATGTCACGAGTATCTGTAAAGAGGGATGATCCGCTTTACAAATACGCGATAAAATACATGGAGGACACATGGGGGACGACACCCAATCGATTTCCGGGATGTCAGCCGATATCTATCGAATATAAACATTTTGATTTACTTCGAAAAAANGATTACGTGGTTTGCGAAAAAACGGACGGTGTTCGATTTATGTTACTCGCATTCATGTATGGAAGTCACAAAGTGTGTGTTCTCGTGAACCGAGCTCTTGATATGTTTCTTTGTAAACTTACATTTAGGCGCACATTTTATGAAGGCACTATTTTGGAAGGGGAACTTTACAAGGATACATTTTTGATATATGACTGTCTGAAAGAGTCAGGTATCATTGTGGGTCACAAGAATTTCATTGATAGACTCGAGCATTGTGAAAAGGCGGCTAAAAAACTGCTCGCACTGAAAAGTGACGTGACCAAAATACAGGTAAAGAAATTTCATCTCATGTGTGACTACGAATACTTCTTAAATGAGTATTTACCTACCGTGACTCAAGAAGTTGATGGACTTATATTTACACCAATAAACTGCCCCGTAAAGATTGGTACTCATGAGACCATGTTTAAATGGAAACCATGTGAAAAGAACACGATTGATTTTCAGGCGCGGTCAGTGAATGGGAAATGGCGATTGTATGTTCAAGAAAAAGGTGAACTTGTATTTGAATCTATAATTCCCGAAGATAAATTCGACACTTCATGGATTCGTGAGAACATGATTCTCGAGTGTAAATACATGTCCGAAGATACACCAATGTGGTGGATGCCTATCATGCAGAGAACTGATAAAACGTACCCGAATAATAGGCGTACGTTTTATAGAACGTTAGTAAACATAAAAGAGGACATAAAAATTACTGATTTTTTAAAATGTATATGAGAATGTAATACCCATCTATTTCCTTCAAATTCACCTCTGCTATATGATCGTCATCTTGTACATACCACTTATCGTTGAATTTACACATAGAGTAATAATGGCCACCCCACTGTACACCTTCGTGTATTACACACGATTGTAGTGAATATTTAATATCATCTGTAAATGATAAGTCCTCTTCTATCTGTATCCGACTTTTTTTATCGAACGAAATGATCATTACNGGTTGNAGTTGTTTAAAAATAGTCCGCGTCGTCGCCACGTGATGAACCTTTCCATTGTCGTCTACGTATCCCTCGAGTGTATTCCAGTTCATACTTTTATTTATTAAATCACTCACCTTGCACACGTGATCATCGACAGTAAGTGTCTGTATGCTATAATCCGTGTCACTTGTATTTTTACCATCCGGTGATATAGTTATTTGTGTCTTTTTACCATATATTAAACGCTTTATTATTCCATATTCCTTTTCTAGAATGTCTATTATACAAAAAAGAGCATCCTGGGTGTCGTGGGGTTCGTGTAACTTGAATCTAGGAAACACTATTTGAAATTCTTTCAATAGTGGTGTAAGATCAATCTTATTAGATTCTTCTCTACTGAAGTACATAGTCACGAGGTCGTGGTACAATTTAGTAAATTTACAATCACCTACATATCTAGTCTTGTATATATGTTCAGATATTGGTAATATATGAAGGAGTGATTGTATCGCCGAATTAAAGTAGCAAGTGTTTCCTAGGTTCAAGAAGCCATGCATATAACATGTGTATGAAAAAATACTCACCATAAACTCGCGAATGTTATTAAAATAACTGGTTATATAAATGAGTAGTGCAACGAGTGCCAGAAACGTAAACAAAGAATTTAACCAAAAACTTGAAAATATGAGGCTTCTGGTATATAAAATGGTGAATACACTCAGCAGAGCGACACCAGTCACGAAACCAAAAGCAAGAAAAGCTACACCACAAAAGATGGGTACGTCTGCCAAATCCGCCTTCAAAAAGCCTCTACCAAAAACAAAAAAGGTCCAGCCAGTGAGAAGATCACCAGCCTCGGCATTCAAAAAATACAAAAAGTAACTTAAAACTTGCACACTTCAATTAACAAATGCCAGCTCCTACTATCCTACCAATCACTTCGGGTGAAGATGAGTTTAAGACTACGCGAATCATTGGCAATGAGATGTTCTTCTATAGCGATGTAACATCCGATGATATTCTGGAATTTACCGAAGAGTTTAAGAAGCTTGAAAATAAGCTACTCAAACAATCTATCGATTTCCCGGGTTTCAAACCTGAAATCAGAATCAACATCTGTAGTGACGGCGGAGAGATGTTTGCTGGTCTTAGCGCCATGAATATTATTGAAAAGTCGAGAGTTAAAGTTGTTACCATCGCTCAAGGCGCGTGTTGCAGTGCGGCTTCATTTATGTTGCTTGGTGGACATGAACGTCGCATGGGCAAGAATGCACATATCCTCATCCATCAATTATCGACGAATGGGTTCTG
>JGI26080J50196_1000433_pt1 | contig 19247 bp, 14 predicted proteins | sample SaaInl0LU_22_DNA_FD_50196 | JGI IMG/M metagenome (IMG submission 50196)
CCCATATCAGGCGTACGCGGACCTGTCTCCAGCACATGCTCTATTGTGCTCATCAAATGAGATGCCGCATTCACTTCCCCTAGGTGTTCAAGCATCATCACGCCACTCCAAATCATGCCAACTGGATTCGCAATATTCTTACCGAAGATATCAGGAGCAGAACCGTGCACAGGCTCAAACAGTGATGGAAACTTACGTTCAGGGTTAATGTTAGCCGAGGGCGCAATACCAATAGTACCGGTACAAGCAGGGCCTAAATCAGAGAGAATGTCACCGAACAAGTTGGAAGCGACCACCACATCAAATCGCTGCGGATTCATAACAAATTGCGCCGTCAGTATATCAATATGGTACTTATCTGTTTTAATCTCAGGGTAGCTTTTAGCCACCTCCTCAACACGCTTGTCCCACCAAGGCATAGAAATCGCAATACCATTAGACTTGGTAGCCGAGGTAAGATGTTTGCGCTCACGTGTCATAGCAAGATCAAAGGCATACTTCAAAATACGGTCTGTGCCACGACGTGTAAAAACAGACTCCTGCAGGACCGTTTCGTTCTCGGTACCCTCGGCAATTATGCCGCCAACGGCCGAGTATTCACCTTCGGAGTTCTCACGCACAACCATGAAGTCAATATCACCCACTTTGCGATTAGCAAGTGGCGATGGTACACCTGGCATTAGCCTAACGGGACGCAAGCAGACATATTGGTCGAATTGGCGTCTGAACTGAATCAACGAATCCCACAATGAAATATGGTCGGGTACTTTTTCAGGCCAACCAACAGCACCAAAGTAGATAGCATCATAACCACCCAAAATCTCTTTCCAGTTTTCGGGCATCATCCGCCCGTGCTCCAGATAGTAGTCGCAGGACGCGAAATCATAATGATCCCAGCGCAACTCAAAGTTATACTTTTTTGCCACTGCATCGAGCGCACGAATACCCTCAGGCATTACCTCTTGCCCGATACCATCTCCAGCAAGCACTGCAATTTTATAGCTCTTCATCTGGCCCTCACGGCTAAACACTGAATTAATAATACTCAATAATCCGCTCTTTGATCAGTTGGTTCAAGAAGACATTAACACTATCGATTTCAGATAGAGGTAGAGTTGCAACAGCCACCCCGTACACCAACTTAATTGCTATCTTGGCTTGTAAGGTACTTGTCCAATATAGATTGTAGCGCTGATAAAGAAAGCGGCTTTGCCAGTGTGGCTGATGCTCCTGCAGCCATCAACTGCTGTGTCTCTTCACCCACAGTCGCAGCGGTAACGCCGATTATCGGAACGTCAACCCCCTGCTCACGCAGTGCTTGGATAAGCCCAATTCCATCAAGATTNGGCATAAAGAGATCGGTTATAACAAGGTCAAATAAACCCGGCTCTTTAAAAATTTGCAATGCCTTCGCGCCATCGCTTGCCACCGTCACTTCAGCACCGGCTTTTACAAGAATAGCCTTGGTAAGCATTTGAATCGTTAAATTATCCTCTGCAACAAGAATACGACTGCCTTTTAACTCAAACCTAAGATTAGTTGCAGGTGGTTCCTTGTATTCAGCCACCTGCGCTAAACGCATATAGGTTAAAAAACCGGCACCGCCGTATTGACTCGGGAAATAATTAATCGATCCGCCCAAAGACTCAGCTAACCTCGTGGCGATATTCAAACCCAAACCCGACCCTTCACGATCAGTGTCTACGCGATAAAAGGAGTCGAATAGGCGTGACTGATGCTCTTCTGCAACCCCTCTACCGTTATCTTGAACAGTTAGACGCAGGATATGATGGCCAGCTTCAATTTTTACTTCCATCAACCCAACATAGGCCTCGCTAGCATCGCTATGAACTGCAATGTTGTTTAATAAATTGGTCATCAATTGGCGCAAAGCCTGAGCATCAAAGGCACAAACCACAGCCGTATTAGGATCCGTCCATATACTCAGCTTAACACCGCAACTACTTAGTTTAGGCTGCATCATACTAGTGACTTCCCGCACGATTACAGACGGGGAGACGTTCTCCGGAAAGTGTTTAACCTGCGCCTTAGTTTGGCTAATCAATTTTAAATCATCGATAACGCGTAACAGCTGCGCGGAGCTTGACTTCAGGGTAGCAGCCGTATCACTTAAATAATCTGACTCTGTACTGTCTAGAATCATACTAATGGCGGCAGCCGGAGTACGTAATTCGTGCCCAATAACGGCGAACATCTCCGCCTGACGGGTGTTCATCTCCTCCAATTGATCGCGCGCCAGCTCAGCCTCAGTCAGTGCCTGCTCACTCGTTTCCAATAGCTCAAACATCGCTGTGTTGTCGGCAATTGCACCCACAACAATCATCTCTCCCTCAGCATTGGTGGTCATCGAAGCGTTGAACAATAGATGCCTGGTGTGTTCAGTCAACGTCAATGAGGCGACGTTTAGTTCTAATGGTTCCAAAGAATCTCCAGTTCCAAAACCGTCTAAATACCGGTACAACTGGCGAAAGGCTAGCTGATCAATACACGCTTGCAACATCGATATAGGAATGGACTGATTCATATCATGCGTGATAAACAGAAAATCGCGCGCAGAGCTGTTACACCATAACAACTCAGAGCTTAGATTGAACTCAAATATGCCTACACCGCCGTTTTCAGTTGCAGTTTTTAGTCGACGGCTTTGGCGCTCAAGTTTAATGCGATGGTAAACCTCAAGACTAACATCCCAGCTCAAAACAAATCGCCGACGCCTGCCATCTACTTCCCGAACCTTAGCGTACTGAACACGAATCCATCGGCTATTAGAGCCGGAGCTTGGACTGAAGACGTTGAAGTCTTTGCGCTGGCTGTTAGATTGATCACGTAAATTAGCAATAAAGAGCTGAAAATCCGATGGACTCAGCCCCATCCGCAAGCGATCTATCACTGTATCGTTAATATTGGACAACTGTTCAGTGAGATTAGTGCTAACTAAATCCGCGTCAAGAGTCGCTATATCAAAATCATAAATGGTTAGCTCAATCGCTTTATCTGCCTCTTCTCGCAAATGCAATGTACGCTTCAACTCTTCAGCTAGCTGAACCTTTTTCGTCACAATCTGGCGCACGATAAACTGATGCTGCTCACCGTTATAAACGTAAGGCTCACCAAATGAGAGCCTTGCCCAGTATTTTGTGTCGCCTGAATCGGGGTCGACAAACCTAAATACCGCCGACGAGCTAGGGATATTAACCAGCGCTAACGCATCTTGAACCTCCTCTTTGGAAATCATCTTGTGTAGAAGGTTCTTATAGTGAAATTCGCCCTCACCCACGATCATCGCTTTTCCTTGAAAAGTACGGGCCATACCTGTTTTAAGGTTGATATCCATAATATGAACATCCGAACCATCCAAAACATCTTTGTAAGCGTGACTCAGACGATCGAATTCAATTGTGCTTTGTCTCTGCTGCTCTATAAATAGACCCACAAAAAGAACCGACAAACCTGAGATTACGAAGTTAACCGAGTAGCTAAGCGAGGTGTAGAGTTCAAACCCGACAAAATCATTAGCAGACATAATTTCATTAGAGTGGGTAAATGCTTCAAATAAAAATAGAAGAGCCCCAAAGGTTAGAGCGGTGGGTAATGGAGCGATAACAAACAGAAGAAAAGAGCACGCAAAAAATAGCTGGTAACTACCCATAAGCGTAAAGGTACCGAACTCACTTATCGCTATAAATAAAAACAAAATCGCATAGGGCGCTAAGCGCACCTGCCATGAAACCGATACTTTTTTAACACCGGCAATAACGTATACAGCCAATACTGCAAACAGATAGGGTAAAACCCTTGCTAAACTTGCATGCAGAGAGCTTTCTATTAAATCCGCATGTGTAGAGCCTAAAACCAGCCACCGTCTAAACAGCGTAAGTACTGTAATGAAAAAAAGTAATCGAGTGACTGAGATCAAAACAGACTTATAGTCGTTGGCTTTGTCTATAGTGTGTTCTGACCACTGCCGCCTTAGTAGCGCAGCGACTACCCCAATTTCTAAAACCTCAAGAAAGGCAAGCAATAGCGAATAACTTTTCATTTCAAACGTCGTCAGTAACACGAGGCTGATACCGGCGAATAGAAGAACCAGATAGAGCCAATAGATGCGCACATTGTTTTGTAACAACGGGTTCACCGTTATGAATAAAGCCGCGCAGGCGGAGAAGAACCAGAGGGACACAAGTCCTGTCGATTGATTGACATAAAAAGAGAGGTTAAATGCCGCTACTAAAGGAAATACAATAAGGCTAAAAACTAGCAATAGAAGAGAGCCAACAGCAGGCGACTCTGTTTTAAATAACGGATTTATCAAATCATCTATTTTCAAGAAAGCCCCATTATGCATCGCAAATTGCGATGCGATATTAAATTCTTCGCCTAAAAACAAAATGCGAAACTGAGCGTATTTAAGCATAAGCAACAATTTCAGTATCTAGAGCATTTAAAGGGCTATAGTCGAACTTAGGCCATTAAAAAGCAAAAAGCAGCCTAAGTAACTGAGTTTTTAAACCGGCGCACCATAATTAAAAAAGGCCAGTAACCGTATTCGGGAACTGGCCTTTACTAATAAGCAGTACGATTATATTGAAAAGGACGAGCCACAACCGCATGTTGTAGCGGCGTTCGGGTTTTTAACCATAAACTGCGAACCCTGCAAGCCCTCTTTGTAATCAACCTCTGCTCCTACCAAGTATTGGAAAGACATTGGATCAACGACAAGTGTAACGCCAGAATTTTCAACGACAGTATCATCTTCCGCTACATCTTCGTCGAAGGTAAACCCATAGGAAAAACCAGAACAACCACCGCCTGTGATGAACACACGCAGTTTAAGATTGTCGTTCTGTTCCTCTTCAATAAGCGAACGTACCTTGTTTGCTGCAGAGCTGGTAAATGTGAGATCAGTAGACACGGCCACAATCCTCGCTAAATTCTATTGGGGTGAGTGTTACAAAACCAAGTAATTTAGTCAAGAATTATGGCATTAAGCCCAGGATGCCTAATCCGGCCTTTTCATCTAACCCGAACATGATATTCATCACCTGCACAGCTTGCCCTGACGCACCTTTTACCAGGTTATCGATAACTGAAAGCACCACAACTGTATCATCATTCTGAGGACGATGGACGGAGATTCGGCAAACGTTAGAACCCTTAACACTGCGAGTCTCAGGGTGCGCACCCTTTGGCATAACATCAACGAACGGCTCATTCGCAAAACGCTCTTCAAACAGTTGCTGTAAGCCGCTATCAACTGGGTCTTTAAGCACCGAGTAGAGCGTCGCGTGAATACCGCGAATCATTGGAGTAAGGTGCGGTACGAAGGTTAATCCAACTGGACGACCCGCTGCGAGTGATAGACCTTGACGAATTTCAGGAAGGTGCCTGTGCCCAGGCACACCATAGGCTTTCATGCTCTCGCTGGTTTCACACAACAAGGAGCCGACACTTGCACCGCGTCCTGCTCCGCTTACACCCGATTTACAGTCAGCTATAAGGCGACGAGTATCAACCAGCCCCTGCTCTAGAAGTGGTAAATAACCCAGCTGGGTTGCAGTTGGGTAACAGCCAGCACAAGCAACTAACTGAGCATCCCTTATAGAGTCGCGATTAACTTCAGGCAGTCCGTAGACAGCTTTCTCAACTAGATCTGGACAACTGTGTTCTAGCTTGTACCACTTCTCCCATAGGGCTATATCTTTGATTCTGAAATCAGCACCCAAGTCGATAATACGTACACCGCGTGCAACCAACTCTGGAGCCATCGACATGGCCACACCATGTGGCGTTGCAAAAAAGACAAGATCACAAGCCGCTAAACGTTCAATATCAGGTACTGTAAATGCAAGATCGTAGTGCCCACGAAGATTTGGGAACATATCAGCTACCTGAATCCCCTCCTCGGAGCGCGAAGTAATAACCTCAACTATTACATTTGGATGATTCGCTAAGATTCTAAGAAGTTCAACACCTGTATAACCTGTTCCACCAACGATACCGACTTTAATCACTGTGCTATCTCCGGGGTATGAAAACTACGGGGGCTGTATAATACGCAAGCTCAGGGTATAACTCCAATAGCGAAACTAAACCGAATCACTCACTTTTGAGTAACCTAAGCGCCAAAGAGAGCTAGAACAGCTTGGCTAGAATTTATAATAAGACCTATTACCGAACAGACTGTGCACTAGCGCAACTATTAAGGACAAANAATTAGATGCAAAACGCCGACGCAATGGTTCATCGTTTTTCTCGCATGCCCATTCTAAGCATCATTGGTTTGGCAACCGGTATAGCTACAGCGCTTCTAATAGCGCTGTTTCGCTGGTTGATTGAGCTTCCACAGTGGGGCTTAGGGGTCGCTAATATTGCTGACAGTCTATCGGCACTGCCTAATATCTGGCGTTTCATGGTGCCGGTACTGGGCGCGCTGTTACTTTGGGCTTTCTGGTCACGCCAAGCAACTGATGACAGACGTGTTGGAATTACGCATCTACATGAACACCTTTCGTACAAACATAGGCCGCTACCCTTACGCAATTTATGTAACCAGCTCATTGGTGCAGCGGTTACCCTTGGTTGTGGTCACCCTGTAGGTCGCGAAGGACCGGGCGTTCACCTAGGGGCAGCAATTAGTAGCCAATTGGGGGAGCGAGTTGGGGTGGGTGCGAGCCATCAGCGACTATTGATCGGCTGCGGCTCGGCTGCCGCTATTGCAGCACTTTTTAACCTCCCACTCGCCGGCATTCTGTTCGCCATGGAGGTTATTCTGCTTGAGTACAGCATCATTGGGTTTGTCGCAGTTATTGTCGCGGCAGTGAGTGCTAATACACTCACTCAGATTTTATTTTCACACGCCAGTCATCCAGAGATCCTTGCTGAACCGATCAAAATGTCACAAGAACTGCCACTGCTACTGCTTATGACGCTGGCAATAGGACTTCTCTCGTTTCTGTTTCAAGAATTACAGGTTCGTACTGCACAACGTCGCGCCCCCCTACTGACGCGCATGCTATTCGCCGGCCTACTGGTGGGCAGTGTGGCACTCGTGTTCCCTGAAGTACTGCTACCTGTCCATCTGACCACACTAGGATCAATAAGCGGCAGCTTTGATCAGTTACAGATGATCGGATTACTCGCCTGCTATCTAATCTTGACGCCCATCATACTGGGCTTGGGTGTACCCGGTGGGGTAATAGGTCCCGCTCTGGCAGCCGGTGGGCTTATTGGCGCACTGCTGGCCGGTTATGCTGATCAAATGCAAATTGACGCCGATGCGAGTAATTACGCACTGATCGGGATGGCCGCCATGATGTCGGCTGTTATTCACGCACCATTGGCGGCGCTAGTCGCTGTGTTCGAATGGAGTAGTAGCAGTCATATTCTAACGGCGGCCATGCTGGTCATTGTCGGTAGTGAACTCCTCATGCGCTCAGCCTTTAAACGACGGTCAATCTTTGAGCGCATGCTGAGCTTACAAGGGCTAAGCCGAAACACCCAAATCTATCGCCGCGTGATGATGAACGCCAGTATTACAGAGGTTATGAGTCGTAACTTCGCACTCAATCGACCCGACCTAGATGAAACGGCACAAAATACGATTGCCGGTCAGCATAGTTGGATAGTACGACAGGAAGGTTCCGTATTTAGCCTCTCACGCGGGGGGCAGCCGTTAATTGATGATCTTGCACCCGCGGTGCCCGGCTGGGAATTTCCGGATGAATCTCCATCAAACTGGATTGGCGCAAGCTCTATCAAAGATAAGTCTAATTTGCTGCAGACGCTGGACCTAATGCGCGAAAAAGAGACCGCTTTTTTAATTGTTCTTAGCAAGGGCAAACCCGTTGGGGTTGTAACCCATGCAGGCATTCAAGCCTACTATGCCCGTCACAGCGACTAGAATTACCACAAAATAGTGACCGCAGCAGGTTGCTTTGATAGCAGAGCGTTGATGCCTGGCTATTTCGACTGGCACTCAGGCAGTGGCTGTGGATAATTAACGCTAATTTTTTTGCGAACAGGAAATGACCCATGTCTAGATCTGAACAGCTATTTGCAGCCGCACAACAACACATTCCCGGCGGCGTTAACTCTCCGGTACGCGCATTTAAAGGGGTTGGCGGTACACCGGTNTTTATAAAGCGCGCTCAGGGTCCTTATATCTTCGATGAAGACGATAAACAGTACATTGATTACATAGGCTCCTGGGGGCCAATGCTGTTTGGCCACAACTTTCCGCCCGTTATCGAAGCTGTGCGTGAAGCACTAAACTACGGTCTCTCGTTCGGTGCACCAACTGCAATCGAAACTGAAATGGCTGATTTGATCTGCGAGATGGTCCCCTCTATCGAAATGGTGCGCATGTGTAGCTCAGGTACTGAAGCAACAATGAGTGCGATCCGCCTTGCGCGCGGCTACACCGGACGCGATAAGATCGTTAAGTTTGAAGGTTGTTACCACGGGCACTCAGATTCACTGTTGGTTAAAGCTGGTTCAGGCGCATTAACGCTGGGTGAACCCAACTCTCCCGGCGTACCCGCCGCACTCGCTGAACACACTATCACGCTCGACTTTAATAAGATCGACAGCGTAAAAGCGGCCTTTGCTGAAGTTGGCGAACACATAGCTTGTATCATTGTAGAACCCATTGCTGGCAACATGAATTGTATCCCGCCTGTACCAGGCTTCCTTGAAGGGCTGCGTGAGGTCTGTGACCAGTACGGCGCACTCCTGATATTTGATGAAGTTATGACTGGGTTCCGCGTTGCTCGTGGCGGCGCACAAGAGCTCTACGGTGTAACACCCGATATTACAACCTTAGGTAAAATTATTGGTGGTGGCATGCCAGTTGGCGCATTTGGTGGCAGACGTGCGGTAATGGAGATGATCGCGCCGCTAGGACCTGTCTATCAAGCTGGAACACTATCAGGTAACCCGCTTGCCATGCGTGCAGGTATCGCTATGCTGAGTGCGATGTCACGTGAAGGCCTGTATGAAGAACTAAGTGCTAAGAGCGAATACCTTACTGAAGGTATCAAAGCCGTTGCCGCAAAACATGGCATAGCGATAGCGACGGCAGCGGTGGGCGGTATGTTCGGCATATTTTTTACTGACAAAGAGTCCGTTGACTGCTTCGAAGATGCGACGCATTGCGATTTAGAAACATTCAAAAAGTTTTTTCATCTAATGCTTAACGAAGGTGTCTATCTTGCGCCCTCTGCATATGAGGCGGGCTTCCTTTCAGCAGCTCATACAGAGGCCGACCTTGACGCCACTATTGCCGCGGCCGATCGCGCTTTTGCAACACTTTGAAACAGTCGCTGAGGCAGTAGATGTTATTAGTTAGCAAAATATTGATCCTCTTGGCGAGTGGCTTTCTTGCTGTTATGGCAAAAAACCAAGCGGACAAAGCGCCTGTAGTAAACCATAAAAAGGTTCAGGCGCAGACCAATAGCAAAGTGAATGAAGGAGCGGGTTCAACCGCCTCTGCTGCAGCCGAAAAGGGTACCGAATACCTTGTCATAGCTTTGGCTGCTGTGGCGAGCGCTTTGGCTGCCTTGGGTGGGCTGTTACTCGACAAGGCAGGGCCAAACTCGGGTACGCTGCTGCGCATGCTCTATAACCTAGCTTTTTATGCAGCTGCGCCCATGCTAGTAACAGCGCTATTAGCGCTGGCACGCAACTACCCAATCAGCCGTCCCGCATGGGGGCGTTGGCTTTTAGCACTAATCGCGCTGTATGAGCTTTTGCGCCGTATGAGTTATGGCGAGCAATACACTTTGATACTAGCCACTGTTTTAGTCGCAGGTTTTGCGCTCAGTTTGATCTGGTTTCAAGGACGCCGACTCAGACTTGTGATGGGGCTATCGGCGGCGCTCTTTGTGGCAGCCGTTGCCGCTTATGCCTTTGCAACAATGACGCTTGCACTGCTGGTTACCGGCTTCGCTATCGCATCATTGGGTGTAGGCATAGGTCTGGTGCCAAACAAGCCAGAGGCTTGAGGCCTTCAAAGACCCTAGATATTCTCGAACTCGAACTTAAACAGCATTGACTAGCGCCTTTAGGGGCGCTCTGACTCTGCTTGCGCTTGTGCAGCACCACCGAAATCGCCCGCTTGCGTGCGAATAAGGGCAAGCTCACGCCAGAGTTTGCGCTTAAAATCCGGTAATCCAGCAGACAGTGCAACACCACGAAGGGCGACCTGCTCTGCTTGAAGATACTCACGCTGCTGGCGTTTAACTGCTGCGAGCTGCAAATAGATTTGCGGGTCACGCGGCGAAATACGCAACGCACGCTCGACCTGAGATTCAGCTGCTGCAAAATCACCACGACCCGCAGACTGTTGTGCATCGCCCAAAAGCGCAACCACGGCTGTGTTTGAACTTGACTCTAACCTAGGCATTGAAGGGTCTGCCGCTGGACTCATCGGCTGCATAGACTGTTGCACCGCTTGAGGTACAGACCGTTGTTCAGAAGGTGTCTGTGCACGCGGTTCAAAGCTTGGCGCATCATAAATAGGTGCCACGACTACCTGTTCGGACTGTTCAACAGGAATAACCGTTCCTGATGGGGGTGCGATTACAGGCGCTAGACTCCGCTCTTCAACAGGCGTAACAAAATTGTTAGAACCAGCGCACCCTACGAGCAGTGAAAGCGCTAGTGACAACGATAAAAACTGATAATTCATAACCATATCCTGATATTCAGATGCCTATTATTCAACGAAACCACCCTTTAAACCAATCAAGAATATTATCATCTGCAGTACGATCACTAGCACTATGGTCAGATGAGGGGGCCCGTAGTTGTCCAGTACAGCTAACGCGCTGTTTCGGCTCAGAGCCACGAATAAACGGAACCGAACGAGAGCCAGAGCACTGTGGATCGGTTAACACCTGCGCCTGCGGATCTACCCAAAAGTACTCAATATTGTCTGGTTTTAATGCTATGTAGGGTTCTGGCTGCTCTTGTCGCATTAGCTCGGTCCACACAGCTAGAGCACCGCCTGAGCCAGTAAAGGGCAAGCTGGTATTATCATCACGACCGACCCAGACAACCGCTAACCGATTACCCGTAAATCCTGCAAACCAGCTATCGCGCTGCTGGTCTGAGGTACCCGTCTTTCCTGAAACATTTAAATCGGCTGGTAATGTTTGATAGAGCGAGCGTGCTGTACCTTCACGCGCAACAGCTTGTAAACCATAATTCAACAAATGCACAGCCCCTGGATCACTGATCTGCTCTAGGTTAAATGGATAGCGTGATAACTCTCTATTATCGGCATCGGTTACCCTGCGTATTGAGCGCAGGGGCATACGAAAACCGTTTGCAGCTATGGTTTGGTAGATCTGTGCCACTTCAACAGGTGACAAAGCAAGCGCACCCAAGAAAAGTGACGGGAAGGGGGCAATAGATTTCTCAACGCCTAGCCGTTGTAGCATTTTAACGACCCTTTCAACACCCAGGTCTAACCCTAAATGGGCGGTAGATAAGTTATAAGAGCGTGATAACGCCTCATAAAGCGGCACCTGCCCCTTTGGCTGTCCATCAAAATTCTGGGGCTCCCAGAATGATCCATCTGGCTGCTGTAGTTTAACCGAGCGATCATTCAGTGGGCTGATAAGCGTATAGCCCGTCTCTAACGCACTCAGAAACAGCGCTGGCTTCACTAACGAGCCAATCGGACGATAGGCATCTAAAGCACGATTAAATCCATCGAAACGGGCATTGCGATCACCAACAAGCGCTAACACCTCACCGGTCTGAGGATCGGTCACGACTACACTGCCTTGAAGGTTAGAGCCTTTGGCCCCGTAGCGTTCTTGCAACCCATCAAGCTTTGACTCTAGCGCCCTAGCCGCGTGCATATGCACGATTGGATCAAGTGTAGTGAATACCCTTACACCCTCAGAGTTAAGATCCTCTTCGCGATACTCTTTGCGCAGTTGTCGCTTAACGATATCCAAATACGCAGGGTAAGCTCCTTTATGCCGACTGCCCTTCTCTACCACGTCAAGTGGTTGTGCAATACCGCGATTGTAGTCGGCTATATCAATAAAACCCTGATCCAAGAGAAGCTTCAGCACTAGGTCGCGACGTTCAGTCGCGCGCGCAGGTTGACGCCTTGGATCGTAGTAAGAAGGCCCTTTGATAAGGCCGGCCATAAGCGCCAGCTGATGCGTCTCTAATTCAGCGAGTGGGCGCCCGAAATAGAACAACGCTCCCTGCGCAAATCCGTGTATGGCCCGTGCACCATCCTGCCCAAGATAGACCTCGTTTAAGTAGGCTTCTAATATCTCCTGCTTCGAATAGTGCAGCTCGAGAAGTATCGCCATCGGCAGCTCAAGCAACTTACGCGCAAGACTGCGATCAGATGTTAGGTAGAAGTTCTTAATCAGCTGTTGGGTTAGCGTACTGCCGCCCTGAGCGAAGCGCCCCGCCCGCAGGTTAACCCAGATTGCACGGGCAATACCCTTTAACGAAATACCGAAGTGGTTATAAAAGTCGCGATCCTCAACTGCAATCAGTGCATCAGGCAAGAGTTGCGGAACATCAGCAAGACGCACGAGCTCACGATCTTCATTGTCGCCAGGGTATATCCCACCAATTAAAATGGGCTCCAAGCGTGTCAACGTGAGTGAGCCGCCACGGCTATCGGTAATGGACTTTAGGCTGCCTTGAGCAAAACCAAGCGAGATACGCCGAGCGGGTTCAGCACCATCAGGGAATTGAAAACCACGGGTAAAGAGATCGACGCGCCCCTTTCCCCAAGCCGCAGTGCCGGGTTGATCTGCACGATTCGTCAACTTGTACCCGAGCCCTTGAAGCTCTGATTTGATCGCCTCTTGCGATAGTTGCAGCCCCGGATATAGCTCCAACGGACGTGCGTAGACCTTAGCGGGAATAGCCCAGCGTTTGCCCTCAAATTTATCTCTGAGCTGCGCATCTAGATAAATTAGGCCAGCACCCGCGAGCACTGAGCCCACAAGACTAAGTTTAAATAGGAAGAGTGAGAGCGACCTTAACCAGCTCGATTTTCGTTCACTCTTTTTAGAAACGGCTTTTTTTCTCTTTTTGGTCATCTTGTCAGTATAATCGTCGGCCTAAACTTCAGGCGCATAAATATCATGGATTCGAAACTGGTCACTAATCTGCTTAACGCCGAGTGCTTTGCACATCCGGTAAGCGAGCTGAGCGTAATCGAAACCCATATCGCATGGTTAATTAAAACCGGTGAATACGTCTATAAAATTAAGAAGCCTGTCGACTTCGGTTTTCTAAATTTTACCACTCTTGAACAGCGAAAGTTCTTTTGTGAAGAGGAAGTACGCCTCAACCAACGGATGTCAAAAGAGCTCTATGTAGGGGTCGTACGTATCTGCGGATCGCAAGATACACCTTTTATCGCGCCAGATTCGAGCACAGACGACGCTGAAGTGATCGAATATGCAGTAAAGTTGCGCCAATTTGAGAGTGGCAAGCTACTATCAGAACTACTGGAGCAGGATCAATTCGACCCAGCATGGCTCGAGCAACTGGCAGACAAGATAGCTGAATTTCACCAACGCGCACCGATTGTCTCGCCAGACTCTAACTGGGGCGAAATGGACAGTATCGGCCAGTTGGCAAAGGATAACTACCAACAGATTAATACTAGCTTGCTATCAGCGGCCGATATTGATGAGCTGAAGCGCCTAGAGATCCACTCAGCTAAGCGATTTACGCAATTAGAGCACCTATTGAGAGCTCGCAAAATTGAAGGTTTTGTGCGTGAGTGCCACGGTGATTTGCACCTTGGCAACATCACGCTCAGTGACGAGCGCCTAGTGGTGTTTGACTGCATCGAGTTTAACCTAGAGTTCCGCTGGATAGATCGCATGGCTGATCTGGCCTTTTTACTGATGGACCTAGAGGCACGCGGCCATCAACGCTGGGCGAACCGTTGCCTTAATCGCTACATAGAGCAGACTGGCGACTATAGAGGGTTCCTGTTGCTGCCTCACTACAAAGCCTTCCGTTCTATGGTGCGCGCAAAGGTCGCCATGCTGGGCGAGCAACCGAACATTGAAGAGTTTAGGCGCTACCTCGACCTAACCCGTCAGTATGCGCAACCCGCCAAACCCCTGTTGGTTTTGATGCATGGCCTAAGTGGCTCAGGGAAATCCGTGCTAGCCAACGCACTGGCACAAGAGATAAACGCAATTGAAATACGTTCGGCGGTGGAGCGACGTCGTATTTTTCGCGAACTGTCGCTACAGGGAGAGAGCGTTGAGCTTTATGGTGCTGACATGAATATGCGTACCTTCCACCGTATGTCAGAAGTAACTCAAGTACTGCTGCGCACAGGACAGACGGTTATCCTAGATGCGACCTTTATAAAACAGCGCGCAAGACGCCATTTTGAAAAAATGGCTGAAAGCCTTGGCTGTCCGGTTCGAATAATTCATTGCGATGCACCCGATGCTGTGATTCGTGAGCGCCTAAACCGACGCATGATTGAGAAACAAGATAGAACCGATGCTGATGAGAGGGTCATGGAGAAGCAGATGAGCATCGCAACACCTTTAAGCGAAAACGAGCGACTCATCACACTGTTTGCGGACACCACAAACACCGCCGTGCTGGATACCATTATTAGCGCGCTCAAAGATCAATCGTTAATTATTACTGCATTAAATTGAAGCGAGCCATCCGGTGCTTCGGTGCGCCGAATTGGAATTTCATATACGCGACCTAACAGCGGTTCTGTTAAAACGTCTAAACCACCAAGCGCTAAAAGCTCACCTTCAAACATCAGAGCAAAGCGGTCTGCGAAGCGTGCAGCGATATCAAGATCGTGCAGCACAAGCACCAGTGTGTGCCCATCATTACACAGCGTCTTAAAAAGCTGCATAGCATGCTCTTGATGACGCAGATCAAGGGCCGTTAAAGGCTCATCAAGCATAATAAGCCCCGGGGCAACTGAGCGTTGAATCAGAACCCGCGCTATTTGTGTGCGCTGTGCTTCGCCACGCGAAAGCGTTGGATAGGGGCGCGTTAACAGCCCGCCAAGATCAAGCGCTTGCACCAGCTGATCGAAACGCTCTTGCGATTCAAGGGGGTCCAGTTGTAAGGGGTGCAGCCCCATACGAATCACCTCCTCAACCGTAAAATCAAATTCAAGCCCTTGGCGTTGCGTCAGTACTGCCACTGTTTGAGCATGCGCTTGTGGGCTTAACTGCTGAAGATCAAGTCCGTTGAAGGTTAGCGATGAGCCCTCGGGCTTTTCCAAGTTAGCCAAGATTGAGATCAGGGTAGACTTACCTGAACCATTAGATCCAAGAATCACCGTTATCTCACCCGACTGAGCACTGAACTCGTTTACCGATAAACGACCATCAAGCTGCAGTGAAACTGCTTTAAGCATGTCCGACCTCGCGATAGCGATAGTGAATTAACAGAAGAAAAAATGGCCCGCCAGCTAGCGCTGTGAGTATACCGACCGGCAGTTCAGAGGGAGAAACCAGCGCACGCGACAAGGCATCGGCGGCCACCATCAAAAGAGCCCCTACAAGGGTGGACTGCAGCAGTAGACGTCGGTTATCGGGACCACTCCAGAGCCTCACAAGATGCGGCACCATAAGGCCTACGAAGCCGATCAGCCCCGCAAATGCGACGACAACACCCACGCCTACGCTTGCACTAATAATTAATAGCCAGCGTGTTCGAGCGATGTTAACCCCGAGGAGTTGAGCCTGCTCAGCACCTAAAAGCCAGATATTCAAACGCTGTGCCCGAGGCTGTAGCAGCGCCAACGTCATCATAAGCACAAAGGTTAATATGCCGACCTGCCACCAGGAAGCATCACTAAAACGCCCCATTAGCCAAAAGCTGGCATCACGCAGAGCCTGTGTATCGGCCACATACTTAAGTGCGCTTATACAGGCCCCTACAATGGCATTGATTGCCAATCCGATGAGCAAAACCGCTGTCATAGAGATACCCCTATATCGGCTTGCCATACGAATGACTAGGAGCGTAGTCAGCACACCGCCAATAAAACTGGCGAGGGGGACACCGAAGCGTGCAAGAAGCGGAGAGCTTTGCAGAAAACTGGCGCCCAACACAATAATCGAAACAGTCGCCAGTGCAGCGCCAGCCGATACGCCAATAAGTGAGGGATCTGCCAGGGGGTTGCGAAAAAGCGTCTGAGTAGCGGCACCGGTTAGTGCAAGCAATGCGCCTGAAAGCGCCGCCAGTAAAATACGTGGCATACGCAACTCCCAAAAGACGGCTGCATCCGTACTGCCCGCACTCCAAATTTGTGACCAAACCAGATCAACCGGACCAATACTGAGACTCACCAGCATAGTCACCAGCAACAAGGGCAGTATCAGCACTAACAGTCGTTGGTTAGACATAATTGAACCTGCGCGCTAGTCTAGCGTCTATTATGTGCAATCGAATCTGAGCTGGAGATACACACAGGTGCAAGCCGAACTCTGTAAACTGACTGATATCGACGACCCTGGCGCGCGCGCGTTTGAACTTGAAAACCGATCTATTTTCATCGTTCGCCAAGGATCGGATGTACAGGGCTACATCAACAGTTGCCCGCATCGCGGGGTGCGACTGGAGTGGCAACCTGATCAATTCCTCGATTATGAAAAGCAGTATATTCAATGCTCGACTCATGGTGCACTGTTTAAAATTAGCGATGGCCTGTGTGTCGTAGGCCCCTGTAACGGCCAACGTTTAGAAGCGATCGAATGCCAGGTTATTGCCGGCAGTGTCATGATCAATCAGCCCGACTGATCAGCGATAAAGCGCGCTATACGCTGCAACGCCTCACGAATACGCTCTTGTGAGGTGGTGTAAGCAAAACGTACAAAACGCTCTGCATTGTTGTGACCAAAATCAGCACCCGGCGAGGCCACCACACCGGCCTCTTCAAGTAGGCGCCAACACCAGCTAAAACTATCACAGGTCAGTTCACTCGCGTCAGCATAGATATAGAACGCGCCCTCAGGTGCTAGAGGAACCTTAAAGCCAAGGTCAAGAAGACCCGATAACAAAAGATCCCTTCGCGCTTGTAGCTCCAAACGACGCGATTCAAACAGCGCCATCGATTCCGGCTCAAAGGCAGCCAAGGCGGCGTACTGTGCAAGCGTAGACGCTGATATGAATAGGTTTTGAGTCATCTTCTCCATCTCAGCGATAGCCTCAGTTGAGGCTACTAGCCAACCCAAGCGCCAGCCCGTCATACCAAAAAACTTCGAAAATGAGTTAATAACAATTGCGTCTGGATCAATACTTATTGCTGTCGGAGCCGACGCGCCATAAGTAAGACCGTGGTAGATCTCATCAACGATAAGCTGACCGCCTTTCGCTTTTACAAGCGCTGCAATCTTTACTAACTCGTCGGGATCGATAACCGCGCCAGTCGGGTTGGCAGGCGATGCGATAAGCACACCCGCAGTGCAGCTATCCCAGTGCTGCTCAACTAACTCAGCATTGAGTTGGAAGTTATGTTGGTGATCAACGGGAACTAGCTTAGCCTGCGCTTCTACTAATCTTAAAAACTGGCGGTTACAAGGGTAGGCAGGATCCGCCATTAAGAAGTTTGTCCCTTTTTCAGCAACTAGGGCAAATGCAAGCATTAAACCAGCAGAGGCGCCTGCCGTTACCAGCACCTGTGAGGCACTGATTGTGTGACCGTATCGTTGTTGGTGAAACTGAGCGATCGCTTCGCGTAGCGGCTGTATACCGCCAGCCGCGGTATAACTAAGTGCTTGGCTATCAAGCAGTTGCTTGGCACGTTCAATCACCATTGGCGATGCACCGAAATCGGGTTCACCGGCCCCTAGATGTACTATATCTCTGCCGGTCGCGCTAAGTTCACTCGCACGTTTGAGCAGATCCATCACCTTGAAGGATTCCATCTCACGTGCACGATTTGCCCAATTTTTTGCCATGTAAGTCTCCATTTTCGACGCCTATTATAACCAGCTAAGGGTCGCTATGCTCGATTAGACTTATCTGCTTCTTTTCCTATTACATATTAAGGACTAGCCTAATAGACAGGCATCTGATAAGTTCACCGCCTAAATTTAATGTACAGATCAACACTAGGTACTCGGCTAACGCAGAGATCCTATAGATAAGAGGCAGTCACTATGCCAACTAGCGCTGATTATAAACAGACTCAGATAGCTCCATACGAGATAAACGACTCAGAAGAGTTCATGAACACGGCACAGAAAGACCACTTTCGTGCGATTCTTCTCGAGTGGAAACGCCAACTCATGGAAGAGGTTGATATGACAATCAGCCATCTGAAAGAGGAGGCCACTAATTTTGCCGACCCTAGCGATCGCGCCAGTCAGGAGGAGGAGTTCAGTCTTGAGCTACGCACTCGTGACCGTGAACGCAAACTAATTCGCAAGATCGACAAAGCCCTCGATCGCCTAGAAGATGACGACTTTGGCTTTTGTGATGACTGCGGTGTTGAAATAGGCATTCGTCGCTTAGAAGCTCGACCTACTGCCACTCAGTGTATCGATTGCAAGACGCTTGCAGAGATCAAAGAGAAGCAGATCGGCGGATAAGTGTATTTGAGCTGCTCGATACTATCGCGGCAGCTCAATCGATAAACGAGATGAGCTATCGTGGTCGATTCGCGCCCTCCCCTACGGGCCCTTTGCATCTTGGATCTATGCTTACGGCGTTGGCCAGCTATATCGATGCCCGCGCAAGTCAAGGTTCTTGGTTAGTCCGCATAGAGGATTTAGACCCCCCACGTATACAAGCCGGTGCTGAAAAAGCGATTCTGCAAGCTTTAGAAGCTCACCACCTGGAGCCTAGCGAGCCCATTATTCGTCAAAGCGATCGCTTAGATATTTATAAACAGGCTCTTCAACACCTGATCGAAACACAAGAAGCCTTCTGTTGTAACTGCAGCCGTACCGATCTTAGAACNCGACAGGCTCTACATCACTATGACGGCTTCTGCAGAAGACACATCCCCCACAAACAAGCAAACTCAGCGATTCGTGCCACAGGATCGTACAGCCCGGGTTTTAATGACTTCATTCAAGGGGCGCAAGCTAGCCAGGAAGTCTCTGACTTTATAATTTACAGACGCGACGGGCTCATCGCGTATCAGTTGGCAGTCGTTGTAGATGATCATTTGCAGAACATAAGCCGCGTGGTACGTGGTATGGATTTACTGCACGAAACACCTAAAC
>JGI26080J50196_1000443_pt1 | contig 19058 bp, 11 predicted proteins | sample SaaInl0LU_22_DNA_FD_50196 | JGI IMG/M metagenome (IMG submission 50196)
GGCTTGGCAGCTAAATATGTAGCAACCTCAGCATCTGAAACAGCCGAAGCATTAGGATATAACATACTAAGCATTTGCATGGCTGCTTTAACACCTGCTTCGTAATGCGCTTTAGCATCTCCTGAAGCCCAGCCTTTTGTAATGGCTTCTGCCATCATAAATTCAACCTCAGCATAGGTTTGGAATACCATTGGAGCGTCTTCTCCAGTAATTACTCCTCTATTAGGTTCCGCATATATGGCTGATGTTGTTCCGTATTTAGCCTCTAATGCCCCAGTAGTTAATCCATTTGGCATACCAATAAGATCTGCGGGATTAGTACTACCATCACTTCTTCTAGCGCCTAAAATGGGTAATCTTGGGTCATCTTTTAAGAAATCTACAAAAGTCTTAGACAGTCTTGGGTTCCCATCTGCCATAAATACCTCTCCATTACCATTTTTATTCCACCCATCAGGACCTAATAAATGCTGTATGTAAGCAATGTCTGCATTTGAAGTCATAACGCCTCCAGCAATAGCCTTAGTAGCCCATGCTTGAGAAGTTGATGGGTCTGCCTTGGATAATCGTAAGGCCAATCTCAACATAAGAGAATTTCCAAATTTTTTCCATTTTCCTAAGTCACCTTGAAATAATAAATCAGAGTTTCCTAAACTCGAAGTACTACCTAGTTGAGAAACCCCCTCTTCAAGTTCTTTCAACATATCCATATAGATATCTTGCTGAGCATCATACTTAGGTTTTAAAACACCATCTATATACCCTTTACCAGCTTCAGAATAAGGAACATCTCCATATAAATCTGTAAGTCTGTGGTAAATAAAGGCACGCCAAATTCTTGCTATACCCATCTGATCACCAGTAACACCATCATTAGTGAGCTGGTAAATAATATCTTCAATCTCTTTAACTTGCTGTGGATATGCCTGATCAAAAAGAGAGGTAGCATAACCTTCATTTCTAGTATAGAAATTTCCAGTCCAATAGGTGGCTGTAGAAGACATATGCTGTACAATCTGAGAAGAATAAATAAAAACTAGCCCTCCAGTTTTCATAACGTTCCCCTGAGGTTCTTAAGAACACAGAGGCCAGCTTATTATTCACATCTAATTGTGCCGCCTTTGTAGGATCTACATTCATCTCCTCAAAATCCTTGTCAAAATCACAAGAAACTAATACCAGAGATGAAATCAATACAATCGATAATAATTTTTTCATCTTAATTAAAATTTAAGGTTTACATTCATACCTATAGTTCTTGGAATGGGCATACCAAACCATTCTAATCCTTGTGAATTACTCACATTGTAACCAGATTCTGGATCTATATTTTCTACACTATTAGATAAGAAAAATAAGTTTCTACCTATCAATGAAATAGAGGCATTTTTTATAAAAGTATTTTCTAATATGGCTCTTGGAATAGTATAACCAATACTCATTTGTCTCAATCTTAAATAATCAGCGTCGTACACAGATTCCTCTGCAATTTCATAGGTGCGTCTCCAGTAATCTTCAATCCTATCTGGAGCAATAGTCGTTGTAAAAGCAGCGCCGCTGGCATCTACACCTGATACGGTGAATCCATTTTCACGTCCATCTGCATCTATAGTGGCTTTGTGAGAGCCAAAATACTTAGACATTGCATTTGTACCTGAGTACATTTGTCCTCCATATTTACCCTCTACTAATACACTCATATTAAAGTTCTTATAACGGAAGTTATTGCTAATACCAATAGAAGTTGGAGAAACTCCGAAACCTAATATTTTTCTGGCGCCTACTTGTGGTATTGGCGTTCCGTCTGGATCAAGNTCGTGAATAATTCTTCCTTGAGCATCTCTGTTATAAGAAGTACCGTAAAGTGCTCCATAAGTCTCTCCAACTATATGAGTGACGTTCAAATTTCTTGAACGAGGCTCNTCCATTGTGATGTTCGTATTTTCATCATTGGTAGAAACAATTTTTGAATCGTTATAAGAATAATTTAAAGTAATGTCCCAAGCAAAATTATCAGTTCTAATAGGGGAACCACTTAAAAGTATTTCATAACCTGTATTAGATACCTCTCCAAGGTTGGCCAAAGCACTGCCATATCCAGAAGTTGGTGAAGCACTAACTCCAACAATGTCTCCTACTGTTGCGTTGTCGTAATAAGTGAAATCTATAGAAGCCCTGTTATCGAACATTCTCAAATCAAAACCAAGTTCAATTTCATTTTTTTCAAATGGTGTAATGTTTGGATTTGGAATAGATCCATTAGAAATGGTTCCCAATGAAGCACCTTGGTGTCCTTGTCCATAAATTCCGTAGGTTAAATTCAATGAGTAAGGTCCGTCTGCTCCACCAGCTACTTGAGAATAACCTGCTCTTAGTTTAGCAAAAGATATTACCTCTGGTAATTTAAACATATCTGAAAGCACTAATGAAAAACTTGCAGAAGTATACAAATCATTGTTAGGCGCTTCTTTTCCTGGTAAAGATAAAGTAGAGAACCAGTCATTTCTTGCTGTAAGAGTTAAGAACATAGCGTCTTTGAATCCAACTTCAGCAGATCCGTAGGCTGAATTAATTTGTTTTTCATTAAAACCATAACCAGCAGATTGGTTTTGTGTGTTACCTACAGTATATAAATAAGGTACAATAAAATTACCTCCACTAGCCGTTACTGACTCAGCATTCTGATAATTTTTACCTACACCTACAAAAGCAGTAACAGATAAGTCCTCTTGAATTTTTAAATTGTCTGTTCCCAAGAATAAATCTGCATCTCTTTGAACATTGGTGAGTTTATACTCACTCATTCCTCCCAAAGGAGAAAAAGCTGTTCCATAAGGCGTAATATCTCTTCTACTATAATCAAATCTATCTTGACCAAAACGTCCTGATAAATATAAAAAGTCTGTCATATTCCATCTTAAATTAGCAGAAGCAATAACACGCTCTTTTACAGAATTATTAATAAACTGATAGGCTGCAAACCAAGGGTTTTGAGAAAATGTATTGTCTGAAGTTCTAAATTCAGAACCGTCTTCATTGGTTCCAAGACCACCAGCTCCTAGCATATCGTTCACATCAATATTTGGTGCAAACAAGCGAATTCCAAAGTTGGCGTTACCAGGTGAATCTGAAATCTTAGGTGCTCCAATAGCGTCGTCTTGGATATATTTAATATTAATGTCTGCTACAAAGTTTCTAAATTTCTGAGAAGCATTAATACCTAGTGTGTTTCTATTTAAAGTAGAATTGGGTATTATATCAGTGTTGTCTAAATTAGAATAAGATACACGTACATTAGACTTCTCTGTTGCAGAAGAAATGGCTACAGTATTGATAAATGTCTGACCACCATCATAAAATTTCTTTAAATTATTGCCTTTGTAAGTATATGGTCTAGAAACACCATCCCATTGTTCTACAGAAGAACCATTTAATTTTGGTCCCCAGTTGGCATAGGTGTCTAAGTTGTCAGAGGTAGTAGAAAAATCTCTACCCTGCCCATATGTTGTCTGAGGATCATAAGGATCATTGTTAATATCATCAAACTGAATAGAACTACTAATATCTACTGACATTCCATCTGATCCAGCTCCAGTCTTAGTGGTAATGATAATTACCCCATTAGAGGCTCTTGAACCATATAAGGCTGCAGCAGCACCCCCTTTTAATACAGAGATAGACTCAACTTCATCTGGGTTTAATGCTGAAATTCCATCACCGGAATCGGCTCCACCCCAAACTCCAGCAGAACCAAGGTTTGAATTATTAATTGTAATCCCGTCTATCACATAAAGTGGTTGGTTATTACCAGTTAAAGAACTATTACCCCTTATAATAACACGGGTAGATCCTTTAGCTCCGGCAGCATTACCTGAGATTTGAACCCCAGCAATCTTTCCTTGAAGTGCATTGATTGCATTAGTTTGCTTTACTGTGTTCATTTCTTCACCCTTAACTTGTGTTACAGAGTAACCCAAGGCTTTAGTGTTTCTTTTTACACCCAAAGCGGTTACAACTACTTCTCCAAGTTGCTCTGCGTCTTCACTCATAGAAACATTCAGAGTAGATTGGTTTCCTGCAGGCACTTCTTTGGTTGTATATCCTAAAGAGGTGAATACTAGAATGGCATTACTGCCGCTCACTGAAATGGTAAAATTACCGTCAAAATCTGTAGAGGTACCATTATTGGTTCCTTTTTCTACCACATTTACACCCGGTAATGGGACACCAGATTCCGACTCGGTTACCGTACCGGAAATGGTTTTGTTCTGTCCATACATGCTGTTCATACAGAGTACGGCAAAGAACATTAATAAATAATGAATTTTTCTGTTCATACTAATTTAGTTTAGTTAGTTACTTATTAGTGTTTTAAATTAACACTTGGTTAGCATAGTAAATATGTCACTATTGTACGAATTTCAAAAAAAAATTCGACATATAACAACAATTAAACGGCAAAAAACAGAAAAACTCAAACGTTTTCGAAAAAAAAATAGCGGCAAACGCGCTTATTTAAAGATATAACGACGTAAAACGGCAAAAAAAAGCAAGTTGCTATAAAAATAATGTTTTTCGACTAACTACAAAAATAAGGACACAAACAACACTTTGATCCTGTAAAAAACTATTTTAAGTTGATGGCTTTTAAAAGAAAAATCAACTCTTTGCTGTTTACCAGATCTTCATGGGAGATAAAAAAGCGGCTTAAAGAACTTCCATCCAATGACACACTATCTATAAAAGTATTGTCTTCAGGCATATTAGAGCGAATGGTAAGCGTTTCATTTGGATAGTATCTGGGATCTAAGCGAATTTCTATTTCGCTAAAACTTGGTGAAGTAACTGCATAAACCGGCAAAGATGGTGTTACAGGATACAATCCCATCATGGAAAATACTGCCCAAGCACTCATAGTGCCTGTGTCGTCATTACCAGGAAGGCCGTCTGGACTGTTTTTAAAGTAGGTGTCTAACAGCTCCCTTACCCGCTTTTGGGTTTTCCATTCTGCTCCTTTCACAAAATTGTAGAGAAAAGGATAGGCAATATCTGGCTCATTGGCCATGTCAAACTGATTGTTGTTAAAAACTTTATCTAATTGACGCACAAAAGACTGTCCTCCACCCATTAAATCAATAAGCCCTTTAATATCGTGAGGCACCATAAAGGTGTATTGCCATGCATTTCCTTCAATATAACCAGGGTTTTTTACAAAATTAGCCCCTGTATCTGGATTAAACGGACGGAGCCAAGATCCATCTGAATTTTTTGGCCTAAGCAAATTATATGATGGATCGAATAATTTTCTGTAAGACTTAGATCTTTCAAGAAAAAGCGCATGAGATTCGGTATCGCCCAAAGTTTTGGACAAGGCTGCAATAGCAAAATCTGCTAGGTTGTACTCCTGAACAATAGACACAGAACCACTTTCATATAGCTCTGCTCCTAAATAACCCTTTTCTAAATAAGTGCCTAATTCAGGGCGTAATGGATTGTTATAAATCTGACTAGCACTTTTTTTCATAGCTTCTAATCCCAAGGCAACGTCAAAATCACGAATTCCCCTGTGATAAGTATCTGCAATAACAATACCAGCTGGGTCTCCTACCATTGTGGTGGTTTCAGTGGCGTTTAATTCCCATTTGGGGAGCCAGCCACTCTCCTTATAAATCTCCAACATACTTTTCACCATATTTGATTGTTGTTGGGGATAAAGCAGACTCATTAATGGGTGTAAATTTCTATGGGTATCCCACAAAGAAAACACCGTATATCTGGTGTCTTTGGTACTCAAAGTTTCTCTTGACCCCATAGCAGGGTAAGAACCGTCTACATCATTAAGCACATTGGGGTGAATTTGTGTGTGGTACAAAGCCGTATAAAAAATTTCTTTTGCATTTGGTTTTCCTCCTTTTACACGAACCACAGAAAGNACCTCTTCCCAAAGTGCCGTGGTATTTGCCCTAATTTGATCAAAAGATTGCCCACCTACCTCTGATATTAAGTTGGCTCGGGCATTTTCAATGCTTACATAAGATACCCCAATTTGCAAGACCACTTCGGTGGGCTTTTCAAACTGGTAAGTAAAATAAGCGCCAATACTGTCTCCAACAACTGTTTGCCTGAAACCTTTCATTAGTCTGGTTTTGCCATTGTATCCCATCCACTGCGCTTCTTCTCCATGGTATTTAGTGGGTCTTTTCCAAAACCCTTGTACTTGGGTAGGCTTAGAAACCCTTGCCACAAAATAGACAGGATAAGCTTCTTCTGGTTTGTAGTAGCAAAAACTGCCTACTTGTCTCATCCCTTCAATTTCAGTATCAGACACTCTTTTTAAACTAGCCCCCTGCTCATTAGTCAGACCCAAGCCTAGGTTTAATAAAATATTGGCCTGACCAGCTGGAAAGGTATAGCGACTCACTCCTACTCTTGTGCTTGCTGTAGTGGCTACCTTAATCCCATATCGGTCCAGCTCATTCTCATAATATCCCACGGAAGCTTTTTCGTTGCTATAAGTAGTACCGTATTCAGATGGACTCGTTTCTAAAGCGCCTGCTGTTGGCATTGCAATAATTACACCCAGTTCTGGACAGCCAACACCAGATAAATTAACATGGCTAAAACCAGTTAAAAATTTATTTTCGTTTACATAGGGCGTAGAAAGCCAACGGCTGTCTTTTTCCATAGGAAAATTTTGAATTCCAGCCACATTGAAGGGGCTCACACTTACCATCCCTCTAGGGGCAATAGGCCCTGGATTTGTAGTGCCAAAATTTGAGCTTCCAATAAAAGGATTTACAAAATCTACTAAGCTGCTGCTTTGTTCTGCTGCTGTGGGTGTTTTTAAATCAGTTGCATCTTGGCAAGAATAAAAAGACAAACTCACAAATAGCAGCGCAGTGTAATATGTTTTTTTAAAAGGGTTCATGAGCAAACATTATTGTTTCTGTGCATTCTTAGATGCTTTAATCACTTCCCATTGGGCTGCTGTTATGGCATTTCCGTCAAAAAAAGAAACACCGTTGGCCCCATTGTTTTGGGCCTCACTGATAGCTAAACCTACCTCTTCAGCACTCATAGGGGGTACGTACACCCCTGTGTGCAAACCTACCCCTTTGCCCTTTAAATCATTTACTCCTTGGGCGGTAGCAAAACCAATCCAATCTACCCCTTCGTTATAAAAACTGTTATAAATCATAGGCAAAACCGCATCTATATTCCATTTGTCCCACCTTTGGCGCACCATATGGTCTGCCATCTCTGGATAAGGAAACACGGCAGCAGTGAGCATTTTATTGTTTTTATGGGCAATGTCATAAGCAGCGTCTACAATACTTTTTACTTTATTTAACCTAAACTGCTTCCATTCTATATCAATTTCAGGATGCGCCATTTCTAAAGGATTTCTGTGGTGCTTCTCTTGGAACTCCGCCACACAAACCTCGCAATAACAAAAGTCAAATTCTGGCAGTTCCGTATCTTGAACCAAGTTGTATTTTGGCAAAAGTCCCACGGGTAAATAAATGTCTGAATACCTTATATAATCTAAGTGAACACTTGCCACCCCGCTAACTTTAGCCAAACCAGCTACAAGAGAAAGCACATGGTCTCTGGATTCTTTTCTAGTGGGACACATCCATTTGTAATAACCCACATAGGGTGGCTGGTCAAAGCAAGATTTACCGTCCCTACTCACTGCATACCACTCTGGGTGCTTTTCTGCCTCCTTATCTCCAGGCCTATTAATCGCCATAATCCAAGCGTGCACTTCCAATCCTGCTTTTTCAGCTATGGGCACCAAACGCGCTAGAAGACTAGGGTCTGTGTTGGTATTTATCAACACTGCATCTATGCCATTTTGGGCATATTTTTCAAACTCAGCCACATAAGAGGCATCTGTCCTTTCCGGGTTAGCTGTAGTCCAAGTCCAATATTTAAATGGCGCTTTAACAGGCGTTTCCGCCAAAGTCTTTGGCTTGTTTTGACAGGCACTCAAAAATACGAGGGCCAAAAGCCCAAAAATCATAGGGCGTTTAAGGGTGGTTAGTTTCATAACGTATAAATTTACCATAGGGGTTTATTTCTAAAGTTTCAGGACCAAAAGGACTGTCGCAAAGCAGGCTAAAACCTGTGGCGTGAAGGGCTATATTTAAAACTACTTCAGTACCTTTCCACACTACATTACTTTGTATGAGGGATTTATTTAAAGGCAGCCCCGCTTTATGTGCCGCCAATAATTTTCTGTATTCCTGGTACATGAACCATTTTAAATGCTCTTGTTCAGGGGGCGTAAATTCTTCCGTTTCACCAGGAGATCTAGCACTGAAATACACATATCCCCACTTTTCTGGTTCGTGCATATTCACCACCATTTGAGGAGACCACACCCAATTGTATTCAGGCAAATAGGATCCGTTGGGGTCTTTTTTACGGCTGTAACGGCCCTCTTTTAACTCAAATTCCCAATTGACCCTAGAAAAACCCATACGCCAGAAAGTTCCAGCTACAGTGGCATTCATTTGAGTCACTTCATTAAAAACAGTCCATGGTATGGCTACTTCTAAAGACCAGCCTTGGTCTGAGTCAGAAGCATCGTTTATGGTACCCGCTACATGGACTGCAGACAAAACCCCCTTCATGTCCCATTGATTTAATACTTTAGGATTGTTTCTATAAGGTGCAGTCAAAAACAAATCCCAAACCGTATTGAGCACATTCATTTCAAATTCTACATAATTATGGGTATCTCCGTCTGGATCAATGAAAATTTCGAAATCATTGTTGTAAAAAATAACCGTATCCCGCTGCTTTAATGTACCCCAAACATGTGGCTCTTCAAGTCTAGCCATGAAGTACAAATATTTCTCATCCCATAACATTTTCATTTGGGTATTGTATTTTGGCTTTTTTAACCCTTCAATATCAACAAATGGAGCTGTCCATGGCGTGCTGTCCCAAACAGATTCCTCCGCCATACCATCTATTAAAATAGTCTCAGACGTCCTGTAAGCTACATAAGAATGCGGTATGGGCGTATTGGATTCAAATGGAAGTGATTGCCCTGAAGAATAGGCCACAAAGAAGAAACTCAGACTAAAAAAAAGGCAATTTTTTAAAATTATTTTCATGAATAATACCTAGTAAATGTTATTCTAAAATTACAAATTGTATTCTTATAGCAGAATTTAAACTAAATTTCACCCCACAAGGTATACTTATAATCTGATCCAATTTTGTTAATTTTAAAAGAATTTTAAAAGAATTTAGACCAATGACAATGCATTTAAGGCATACAACATCCTTATTAAAACAATAAAAACTTCCTAAATTCATTTTTTTGATAGCACCGCTTAAATAACCTCCATGATTGCAGATAATCAAATAGACGCCCTACTTAACCAACCTTCTTATTCGAAGAAATATCAAATTACAAAAAGGCATCATGTGATCTTTTGGACTATTTACATCTTATTTAACACCATTAGATGGGGGAGTTATTTTGACGATTATAGCTACTCTTTAAAAACAAATTTACTGGGCTTTCCCATTCATATGACTTTGGCTTACCTTAATGTTTATTACCTCATGCCAAAGTTTGTATACAAAAAAAAATACTGGAGTTACGCTGGACTAGTGGTGCTGTCTTTATTTTTAATGCTGATTTTAAAATACTACCTCACCTATTATTTGGTGAGCACCACCAATGTATGGCCCGAAGGACCCGAAGAACCCAATGGTTTAAGTTTCAATTACGCCCTTCAAATGATGCTGGGCGAATTTTACGTAGTAGCCTTTGTCACGGCCATTAAAGTGACCATTGACTGGCTGGGAGAAAACAATCGATTTAACGATTTAGAAAAAAGACAATTGGCTACTGAGTTGCGTTTTTTAAGGTCCCAAGTGTCTCCCCATTTTTTCTTTAATACCCTCAATAATATTTATGGCCTCACCCTAGAAAAGTCAGACAAAGCACCTGAAGTGGTTCTTAAACTCTCCGAGCTGATGCGCTATTTATTATACGCCACCAAAAAAAGAAAACAAGATTTAGTGAGCGAACTCCACTGCATTCAAAATTACATAGACCTAGAACGCATTCGATTTAGTGATCACTTAAAAGTAACGGTAGATATTAAAGGAGATTTAGAAGGCAAAAAAATTGCACCCATGCTACTGATTCCACTTATTGAAAATAGTTTTAAACACGGTGCAAATCAAAATTTAGGCGCGGTGAAAATTTCTCTAAGTGCTCAAGTAACGGGAGATTTTTTGTACTTTGAAGTTTGTAATAATTTACCCGTAAACACGCAAGACGCCAAATCGCTAATCCATGCAAACAAAAACAGCAGTGGTATTGGCTTGGCCAATGTAAAAAAAAGACTAGAACTGGGTTACAAGCCCCAAGAGTATCATTTAGAAATAAACCAAACCGACCAACACTTTACCGTAAAACTCAAATTAAAAGTATGAGTCTGAAAACCATCATTATAGACGACGAACCCTTAGCAGTAAGCATTCTGGAAAAATACTGCAAAGAAATTAATGACATTGAACTTGTGGCTAGTTTTAATAATGCAGTAACAGCAGCAAGTTTTGTTCAAGATAATCCTTTAGANCTTATTTTTTTAGACATTAACATGCCTGTACTAGATGGCTTGTCTTTTCTAAAAAGTTTGGAGGTAAAACCCATGGTCATTATGACCACCGCCCATGAAACCCATGCCCTAGAAAGCTTTGAACTTCAAGCCATTGACTATCTGGTCAAGCCCATCCCATTTCCGAGGTTTTTAAAATCTGTTCAAAGAGTCATACAGCTAAGAAAACCCCGAGAAGTTCTAGACCATTCAACTACTGAAACGAAGAGTATTTTTGTGAAAATTGACAAAAAGAAATTGCAAAAAATTGAACTGAACAAAATAGTCCTTATTGAAAGCCTAAAAGACTACATCAGAATCAAAACAGATTTAGGAAAATACATTATCCACAAAACATTGAGCAGCTTTACAGATGAGCTTCCTCCAGATAAATTTATCAGAATACACCGGTCTTTTACAGTAGCCATAGACCGTATAGAATCTGTAGAAGGAAATAGTATAGAAATACAAGGAGANCGGTTTACAATAGGCAGAAGTTATATTACGGAAGTAAAGTCTAAAATTCTTCAAGACCTTATTAGTTAAGGCGTGGCCAAATGGCTAAGGTGTTTGTCTTGTAGTACAATCTATTAAGCCACAGGGCATTGTCGTTTGTCTAAATTAATTGCACAAAGGGTTTTTTATNTAGACCTTAAGTNAGTTAAACAAGAAATGCCATGCGCCTACTTTATTACTTAAGTAAAACACAAGCAGCTACTGCAAAATTAGGGGTGTTATTTTCTATAATACTGTTATTTGTTGTGGTGGCATGCCAAACCAAAGGGCCCAAAATAAAAGACGTCAATACTGGAATGCTTTTAGAAAAGGTGCCAGATTCCGTAGACTTTACTTTTCACGTGAAGCCCATACTTTCAGACAGGTGCTTTAAATGCCATGGGCCAGATAAAAATGCCCTTCAGGGCGGTCTTTCGCTGCATACTGCAGCGGGGGCCTATATGGCCCTTGGCAAAGCCAAAGACCGCCAAGCCGTAGTCCCATTCAAACCAGAGGCAAGTGAACTAGTGGTGCGCATACACAGCACAGACCCAATCACCCAAATGCCACCTCCAGAATCCAATCTAAGCCTTAGTGAATACGAGAAAGAGGTCCTGGAAAAATGGATTACCCAAGGAGGTAATTACCAAGAACATTGGGCATTTAGCCCTCCAACAGCAGAAAAAGTTCCAAATCTAAACCCCAGTTGGGGAGCCAACGAAATAGATGCTTTTGTNTANAAAAANCTCCTTGAAAAAGGCCTAGACCCCTCTGAAGCAGCATCCAAAGAAGTGCTTTTAAGAAGGGTATTTTTGGACCTTACAGGATTGCCGCCTAGCCCAGAAACTGTAAAAGCATTTGTGTCCAATACAGACCCTAACGCATATGACAAAATAGTAGATAGTTTACTTAGCACCGCAGATTACGCGGAACACATGGCCTCTGAATGGTTGGCCATTTCAAGGTATGCAGACACCCACGGCTATCAGGATGATTTTGAGAGAACCATGTGGCCGTGGAGGGATTGGGTTATTCACGCTTTTAAAGAAAACATGCCTTACAATACTTTTGTGACCTATCAGTTGGCTGGAGACCTATTGCCCAACCCTACCAAAGAGCAAATTTTGGCAACAGGATTTAATAGAAACCATAAAATTACTTTCGAAGGGGGTGTTATACCAGAGGAATACCGAGTAGAATACGTAGAAGACAGGGCAAATACATTTGGCACTGCTTTTCTGGGTATGACTATGGAGTGTGCCCGTTGCCACGACCACAAATACGATCCTATCTCTCAAAAAAATCACTTTGAACTCTTTAGTTTCTTTAACAATCTAGATGAAAAAGGATTGGTTTCTGACCGCAATGAAGTCCCGGCGCCCACCATGAGAATTACACCAGAAGACCAAAAAGGAGTGCTAGCCTTTTTAAACTTACAAGAGCGCCAAAAAATGCCTGACAACAATGGTATAGACAAAGGGCATGGAAATTATGGTCATGCAAGACATGCCCATTGCCAGAAAAACATTCATATTAAACCGTGGGGCTTATGACCAACCCACCACAGAGGTCTTTCCTAATACCCCAGAAAAAATATTGCCTTTCCCAGAACATTTTCCAAAAAATAGGTTGGGGCTTTCTCAGTGGTTGTTTGCAGAGGAGCATCCGCTAACAGCGAGGGTAGCCGTCAATAGAATATGGCAGCGTTTTTTTGGTCAGGGATTGGTAGCCAGTAGCTATGATTTTGGTAACCAAGGGTCACTTCCTACCCATCCTGAATTACTGGATTTTATGGCCCTTAAGTTTAAAGATGAGGGGTGGGATTTACATAAAATCATGCGATTCATTGTTCAATCAGACACCTACAAACAAAATAGTGCCGTAAGCGAAAAAGCCCTTCAGTTAGACCCAGAAAATAAATGGCTGGCCAGGGCACCAAGATTGAGATTGTCTGCAGAGAGCATTAGAGACCAAGCCTTAGCGATTAGCGGCTTATTGGTCAGAAAAATTGGTGGCCCGAGCGTAAAACCGTATCAACCAGAAGGCTTGTGGAAAGAAACCACCGGCGGAGGCGGCGGAAGTACAGCCAACTATGTGCCAGACACTGGTGCTTCTCTCTATAGAAAAAGTATGTACACCTTTTGGAAAAGAACCGTTCCTCCGCCGAGCATGCTCACCTTTGATGCCTCTAATAGAGATTTATGCAGTGTAAAAAGCCAACAAACCAATACCCCACTTCAGGCCTTAGTATTATTAAATGACCCACAAATCATAGAAGCATCTCGGGTATTGGCAGAAAAAGCTACTAAAAAAGAAACCAAAGTAGCCGCCCAGTTGGCCTATATATACTTGGCAGCTACTGGCCAATTTACCACTGAAAAAGTAGCCGAACAATTACTAGCGCTTTACCACGACATGGAGCAACAGGTATTAGAAGAAGGTGTTTTACCTGAAGCGTATTTAGGCATTGGAGAAAAAGAAAGGTCTTTTAAAGAAAAAGATACTGCATTTACCGCCCTGTCCCTAACAGCTCACACCATTTTAAATTTAGACCTAACCATTACCCGCAGCTAATCATGAGTGAAAAAAAGATTATAGAAGAACGCTCCCTACAACTCAACAGAAGGGCCTTTCTAGGTAAAACTGCTCTTGGCATTGGTGGGATTGGCTTGGCCTCATTATTAGGTACGCCATATTTTAACACCACTAAAAACGGCGTAATTACTTCTGCTACACCAAATGCAGGTGTTAAGGGATCCCTAGGAGGGCTCCACCATCCTGCCAAAATAAAAAGGGTCATTTATTTGTTTCAAAGTGGTGGCCCCTCACAATTAGAATTATTTGACTACAAGCCCATGCTCAATAAAAGGCGTGGAGAAGATTTACCAGAATCTATTAGAAACGGACAAAGGCTTACCGGAATGACCTCTGGACAAGATAAATTTCCACTAGTAGGTTCCCAATTTAATTTTAAACAATACGGCAACAACCCTGCNTGGATCAGCGATCTTTTGCCTTATACCGCAAAAGTAGCAGACGACATTTGTGTGATAAACTCCATGTATACAGAGGCTATTAACCACGATCCTGCAGTCACTTTTTTCCAAACAGGCTCCCAACAACCCGGGCGTCCAAGTATTGGGTCTTGGTTGAGTTATGGCTTAGGCAGTGAAAATGACAACCTTCCTGCTTTTACCGTTTTACTTTCTAGGGGAACAGGAAGGCCCAATGGTCAACCTTTGTATACCAGGCTTTGGGGGAATGGGTTTTTACATTCCCTACACCAAGGGGTGCAGTTTAGGGCAGCCAAAGATCCTGTCTTGTATTTAAATGATCCAGACGGCATGAATAAGGCTACTAAAAGAAACATGCTAGACCACTTGGCAGCATTAAATGACGCTGGTTATGAAGACTACGGAGATCCAGAGATTAAGAGTAGGATTGCCCAATATGAAATGGCTTATAGGATGCAAACCTCTGTGCCAGATGTAATTAGCACAGAAAAAGAGCCAGACTATATTTATAAAATGTACGGAGCAGANGCTAAAATCCCCGGTACATTTGCTGCCAACTGCTTGTTAGCTAGAAGATTGGCAGAAAAAGATGTGCGTTTTATACAACTGTATCATATGGGATGGGACCAACATGAAAACCTTCCTGGTGCCATTGCCAAACAAGCCAAAGATGTAGATCAGGCTTCTGCTGCACTCATTATGGACCTCAAACAGAGGGGTTTATTAGAAGACACCTTAGTGGTTTGGGGTGGAGAGTTTGGAAGAACCAATTACTCACAGGGACTACTCACAGATACCAATTACGGAAGAGACCACCACCCAAGATCCTTTAGCATGTATCTGGCTGGAGGCGGAATAAAACCAGGATTGTACGGAAAAACAGATGATTTTGGATACAATATTGTAGAAAACCCCGTACATGTTCATGATTTTCAAGCAACCATGTTACATTTATTGGGTATAGACCATGAAAAATTCACTTACAAACATCAGGGAAGAAGATTCAGACTTACAGATGTAGAAGGAAAAATTGTCAGAGATATTTTAAGTTAGCATGAAAAGAAAAGAATTTATAGCTACATCTGGTCTCGGATTTNTAGGCTTGGGGCTCTTTGGATGGGACACACTTGGGGTTAATGTCCTAAAAGATGCCGTTATAGGACATGGGAGCCACCAATACAAAATAGACTTAAACTGGGGCGCATTGAATCCCAATTTCTATCCTGTAAATGACTGCCATGAAATGGTACAGGACCGCAAAGGACTCTTGTACCTATTGACCAACCACACTGCCAATAATGTGTTGGTTTACAACACTTCTGGCGNCTTAGTAAACAGCTGGGGAAACGAATATCCAGGCGCACACGGACTGAGTATTCACGATGAAAACGGCACAGAATTCTTGTATATTTCAGACAACAACAGGCATGAGGTGATCAAAACAACCCTAGATGGAAAAGTGGTTCAAATTTTTCCCTTTCCTGTAGAAAGTGAGAANTATCTTAGCCCCTCTGAGTATATTCCTACGGAAACTTGTGTGGCCGCAAACGGCGATGTCTTCGTGGCAGACGGCTATGGCGCACAATACATCCTTCACTACAATGCCAAAGGCGAACTTTTAAACGTATTTGGCGGAAAAGGGACGGAAAAACACCAGTTTTTAAATGCCCATGGCATTTGTATTGACACTAGAAGCAAAAACCCCAGCCTGCTCATTACTGAAAGACAGGGAAACGAACTAAAACGTTTTGACCTCAACGGGAATTTTTTAAGCACTACCCATTTACCAGGGGCATATATATGCAGGCCAGTCATTCACGAGCAAGAAGTGTATCTGGCCACTATTTGGTCTGGTGATGGGGCCGCCAATAGTGGTTTTATAGCTATTTTAGATCGAGACAATAAACTTACTTCTGCTCCTGGTGGTATAGCACCTTCTTACAATGAAGCGGGTGAGCTGCAAAAAATGCGCCAAGGTTTAAAAGTTTTTAAACACCCCCATGATGTTTGTGTAGACAAAGACCACAATGTTTATGTAACCCAATGGAATGCCGGAAAAACATATCCTATTAAACTCATAAGGATATGAGAAGTCTCTGTCTAATAAGGGAAAAACACTTTGTCTTAGTAGGGTGTATTGTGGTTGGTTTGCTGGGTTGCTTAGTGGGTTGTAAACAAGCGACTGACCAGTCAGTGACACTTAGCAGCTCCAAGACTTTTCAACTCTCTAATCCCCTGATTATAACAAAAAAAAAACTCTTTAAAGACAGTACAACAGTCCGGCTGGAGCGCCCTTATCCTGGCGCTATTTTATGGTTTCAATCAGAAGGAATAAATACCCAACTTAACAGTACACCAAAGGCGTATTCCTCCCCTATTATACTTAGTGAAAACACTAAATTACTTGCCTANGCCACGCATCCAGACTATAAAACCAGCGATACCGTGGCTTTAGAGGTATACAAAATAAAGCAACCTTTGAATCAAGCACAAATAAGTGTTTTTCCTCCGGCAAACGACGCTTATCCTGGAAAAGGAGCAGCCACCCTAATCAATAGTACTAAAGGGCCGCTGTCTTTTAGAAATAGTGAAGAATGGTTGGGCTTTAACCAACCGGTTGTAAGGATAGATTTGGTGTTTGAAAAAGCCATTGTCATGAATAAGGTGTATATCAGTAGCTTGATTGATCAAGATGCATGGATTTTTCCACCCACAAACATTATTGTAAAACACAATAATACCGCTATTGGAACACTTTATAATAAGGAAGCAGGTCAACCATTGATGGCCCAATTAAAAACTTTTATAGTAGATATTCCAATTAAAAGCTACACCCAACTCTCTATTGAAATAGCAGCCTTAAATAATATTCCTGAATGGCATCCTGGAAAGGGAACACAATCTTGGCTTTTTATAGATCAAATACTCGTAGAATAATATGTTTTTAATATTTCAACAAGTCAACATCTTTGGGGTTTTTCAACTGTTAAGCGTCCATTTTTTAGCCCTTTGTGGCANCTTTCAATTATTGAATTTCAACCTTTGGCAAATGATGGGAAATTTTCACCCACTTTTGGTGCATTTACCCATTGGTATTTTTCTATTTGGTTTTGCGTTGGAGTGTTTTAGTAGGTTTAAGAAAATACCGTTACCACAACAAATTAGCGCATTTACCTTAGCTACTGCAGCAGGTTTTGCACTCTTCTCTGTTATCTCAGGTTTACTTTTAGCCCAGGATGGGGCTTACAACCAAGATAACTTGTCCTTACATAGAAACATGGGAATAGCCTTTACCCTAGGGGCATTTGGCTTGCTTTTCATACAACAATATAAAGCTGTTTGGACCACNAAAGCATTCCTTCCCCTCTATGCTATATTGGTGCTTTTATTGAGTATTACTGGGCATTACGGCGGAAACATGACCCATGGTGAAGGCTTCTTATTTGGGCAAAATGATTCCAGCTCAAGCCTTTCCATTGCCTCATTGGAAAATACCATGGTTTATAACGATTTGGTGAAGCCTGTGTTGGACCTTAAATGTGTGGCCTGTCACAACGAAAAAAAAACAGAGGGTGGTCTATTGATGACATCGCCAGAATGGCTGCTAAAAGGTGGGGAACATGGTCCCATTTTTCCAACAAATAAAGATACTTTAGGTACCCTTCTTACCAGAGTACATTTACCCTTAGAGGAAAAAGAGCATATGCCACCAAAATCCAAAAAGCAACTCAGCAGTCAGGAAATAGTCCTGTTAGAATGGTGGATTCAAAACAAAGCCTGTTTTGACTGCAGTACAGCTAATTTAGAAGCCAATGAAAAAGTGGCGTTGGCATTGCAATCCTTTCTAGAAGACAACAGTCCTATTAAACAATGGGAGAAAACCATAGATCCTGTGCCACAAGATTGGATCCTCGCATTAGCCTCCAAAGGAATTACGGCCTATCCAATTACTTTTGGACACCCTATGGTAATAGTCAACGCAAGAGGGAAACAAAATCTGACTAAAAAAGACTTTAAACTCCTGAAAAAATACCAAGAAAATATTGTAGAAATAAACTTGGGTGCTAGCAATATGAATGACACTTTAGCGGTGTTTTTGAAAAACTTTGAGCATCTTTTGAAATTGCAAATTCCACAAACCCCAATTACAGACAAAGGGATGGAATACGTAAAATCTCTAGACCATCTGTTGACCATAAATGCTTTTGCCACCAATGTGACCAGCAAATCATTAGATATCATTAGTGAAATAAATACCTTAGAAAACGCNTACCTCACAGACACGCAAATCAATAAAAATACAATGGAGGCCTTTGTGGCTAAAAACGGAAAGCTACGCTTGCATTATATCTCTGAAGACACTTTTGCCCAAACCGCATTAGACCCGCCTACTATTTTATCCAAAACAGATTTTTTTAGAGATTCTCTAGCCATAGAAATGGCCTATGTGTTTGAAAATGCAAGTCTCTTTTACACCCTGGATGGAAGTACTCCTGACNCGACTAGTATAAAATACAACCGTCCTTTTTCCATAGACAAGACTACCGTTCTAAAAGCGGTTACTTATATGGAGGGATGGGGACTAAGTGCCGTGGCAGAGGCAGATTTTAAAAAGTCTAATATAGATTATTCAAAGGTGGAGCTNTTGGAAATACCCAATGAAAAATACACCGCTAATGGAGGGAAATCNCTGGTNGATTTAAAAAGAGGTTCTACCAATTTTGTAGACGGCATGTGGCTTGGATTTGAAGGGAAAAACAGCGAGGCAATACTCACATTAAGCAAAAGTGAAAAAGTGAATTCAATGGCAGTTGGAACCTTGTCTGCTCCTGCAAGTTGGATTTTTTACCCTATTGGTCTAGAAATCTTCAGCAGTAACAATGGGATTGATTATAAAAAAATAGCCCAACAAAGTTAT
>JGI26080J50196_1000455_pt1 | contig 18930 bp, 22 predicted proteins | sample SaaInl0LU_22_DNA_FD_50196 | JGI IMG/M metagenome (IMG submission 50196)
AACGCCATGCTCCGCAGAAACAGATCCCCCCAATTCATGCGTAAGGCGATGCACCTCTGCCTGCAAATCTGCGCGCATGTCGCCGTAGTTTGAGGCCGGTACACCCTCAGCCGGGAAAAGGTTGTAATGCAGGTTCCCATCCCCAAGATGACCGAAACAATTAATTCGGATGTCGCCAAAACGAGCCAGCATTGCAGGCATCTTGGCGATAAACCCGGCAATTTCTGACAGCGGCAAAGAAATATCCGACGANCAGATCGCGCCAATTGCGCGGTTNGCAAGAGGGATGGTTTCTCGCAAGCTCCACAGATCCTGCGCCTGCTGCGCAGATTGGGCGATCACCCCATCACGGATCAANTCGGATGCCTGCTCAAANAGNGTTTCAATTGCCTGTTCCGCCCCTGTGCCATTCGAAAGACCGAGATGCAGCAANACCGACCAATTGGGCGGCGAAGACCATGGCTGACGCATCTGCGGGTGAGTCTCGGCCAAAAAGCGCAAGCCCTGTCCAGAAATCAACTCAAACGCAGAGATGCTCTCACCCAATAGGCCCCTAGCCCGCCCCAACAGATCCAGCGCCGCGCTTGGACTGTCTACGGTCAAAAGCGCCGTGCCCTCAGATTGGGGCCGGGGCGCCAGCTTGAGACTCGCTGCGGTAATAATGCCTAAGGTGCCCTCAGACCCAATGAGCAAGTGCCGCAGATCATAGCCCGTATTATCTTTGCGCAGTCGTTGCAGGCCGTTGAAAATCCGGCCATCTGCCATCACGGCTTCAATGCCCAAAACTTGGTCGCGCGCCATGCCATACCGCAGGACATTTACCCCGCCGGCATTGGTCGCAAGCAAGCCGCCAATCTGCGCCGTGCCTTCAGAAGCCAGCGATAGTGGAAACAATCGATCGACATCGGCCGCGCTTTGTTGAACCTCCGCCAACACCGCACCAGCTTCAGCCACCAGAACATTCTCCTCAGGGTAACGGGCCCGAATCCGGCGCATTCGCCCAAGGCTCAAGATCAGCGGGCTTGGGGCGCCAGTCTTGGATTCTGGCAAGATTTGCCCCCCAACAAGACCGGTTCCGCCTCCATAGGGCACAACACCGATCCGAGCCGCCGCCGCCGCCGCAATGACCTGCGCCACTTGAGCCGTGCTTTCCGGCGCCACCAAAAGCCCGGCAGATCCCTGGTAATATCCGCGCGGCTCGGTCAGATATTTATCGCTCAGCTCTGGAAAGGCTGCGGCCGGCAGGAGGCGTTGCAATTGGCTTGTAAATTCTGCCGTCACTGGATTTAACATAACGCCCTTGCCCTCTAGTCGCCCACCGTGCAAAAACGCCGCGCTGCCCCCGTGTCAGTAATGACAGACCTCCGCTTTGGCAATTTTTTTCTCCATGGTCGCCATGCAAGCCCCGGCACATGCCGCGCTTGACTCTGGACGCGGGACACGTGTAGACGCAGGTAAATCCCGGAAGTTCTAGTCTTCCGGTCCTCAGGCTTTTGCCAGGATCGCCATCCGTCAGCGCGTTGCGCCCACGGGTGCTTTTTCGGTTTGGGACTTTGGAAATTTACGCGGCCTGCGCTATTGCGGGATCGTGTGCGGAGCGAAAGGGGCGGACCCATGTTTGAAAATCTATCCGAACGCCTTGGCGGTGTATTTGATCGGCTGACCAAGCAAGGTGCGCTGTCGGAAGAGGATGTGAAAACAGCCCTGCGTGAGGTGCGCGTTGCGCTCCTAGAGGCCGATGTCAGCCTGCCNGTTGCCCGCGAATTCATTAAGAAAGTTCAAAGNAAAGCCACNGGCTCGGCTGTCACAAAATCAATCACCCCCGGCCAGCAAGTGGTNAAGATCGTCCATGACGCTCTGATTGACACGCTGCGCGGTGAAGGCGAACCGGGTGATCTGAAGATCGACAACCCACCCGCTGCGATTTTGATGGTGGGTCTGCAAGGCTCCGGTAAAACCACGACCACCGGGAAGCTGGCCAAACGCTTGGCGGGCCGCGAAGGTAAAAAGGTTCTGATGGCCTCGTTGGACATCTACCGCCCCGCCGCGATGGAACAACTCGCGATTTTGGGTGCGCAGGTGGGTGTTGATACCCTGCCCATCGTCGCCGGTGAAACCGCTGTCCAAATTGCCAAACGTGCCAAACAGCAGGCCACATTGGGCGGCTATGACGTCTATATGCTCGACACTGCCGGGCGTCTGCAAATCGACGAAACCCTGATGCAGGAAGTTGAGGATGTGCGCGATGCGGTCGAGCCGCGTGAAACACTCCTCGTCGTCGATGGGTTAACAGGCCAAGTGGCCGTAGAAGTCGCCGAAGAATTTGACGGCAAAATCGGCATCTCTGGCGTGGTTCTCACCCGTATGGATGGGGACGGTCGCGGTGGTGCGGCGCTGTCAATGCGTGCGGTCACCGGCAAGCCGATCAAATTTGTAGGCTCCGGCGAAAAAATGGATGCGTTGGAAACTTTCGAGCCCGAGCGCATCGCGGGACGCATTTTGGGCATGGGCGATATCGTCGCTTTGGTCGAAAAGGCACAAGAAACGCTTGAAGCTGAACAAGCCGAACGGATGATGCGTCGCCTGCAAAAGGGCATGTTCAACATGAACGACCTGCGCAGCCAGCTTGAGCAAATGCAAAAAATGGGTGGTATGCAGGGCCTGATGGGCATGATGCCCGGCATGGCAAAAATGAAAGGCAAGATTGATCAAGCCGGCCTCGATGACAGCCTGTTAAAGCGCCAAATTGCCTTGATCAATTCCATGACAAAAAAAGAGCGGGCCAATCCCGCTTTGCTGCAAGCCAGCCGGAAAAAGCGGATCGCAGCGGGGGCGGGGCTTGAGGTGAGTGATCTCAATAAATTGCTCAAACAGCATCGCCAAATGTCAGATATGATGAAGAAAATTGGCAAAAAAGGCGGGTTGGGCGCTCTCAAGGGCATGCTCGGCGGCCAGGGCGCCCCAAGTCAAGCAGAGCTTGCCGCAGCACAAGAGCAAATCGCCAGTGGCGCTATGGGCGGCCTGCCCAAAGGCATGAGCTTGCCCAAAGGAATGGGCGGATTGGGCGGCGGTTTGCCCGGTGGCCTGAGCGGTTTGGGAAAAAAGAAATGAACCATTCAGATATGACACCCGGAGGCCTGTTATGACGGACGATACCACACGCGCCGCAGAGCTGCTGAAATCACACCGCGAGAGCATTGATCGCTTGGATGCCATCTTGGTTTATACTCTGGGCGAGCGTTTTGCCCACACCCAAGCCGTGGGGCAGCTCAAAGCCAAACATGCTCTACCACCATCGGATCCCGCCCGTGAGACGCAACAAATTACCCGTCTGCAAGATCTGGCGCAACGCGCCGATCTCGACCCCGAATTCGCCAAGAAATTTCTGAACTTTATTGTTCAAGAAGTCATCCAGAACCACAAAACTTATCAAGAATAGACCGCAATATCTGCTGCCTATTTGCCATTTTCAAGGAGATTAACAATGGCTATGAAAATCCGTTTGGCCCGTGGTGGGTCCAAAAAGCGCCCCTTTTACCGTGTTGTTGCAGCTGATGCGCGCATGCCGCGCGATGGTCGCTTTATCGAAAAACTGGGCACATATAACCCACTTTTGGCCAAGGACAGCGAAGAGCGCGTAAAGCTCGACCTTGAGCGCATTCAGCACTGGCTCGGTCAAGGCGCACAGCCAACAGATCGTGTGTCCCGTATGCTAGAAGCCGCAGGCGTGATCCCGGCCAAAACACGCAACAACCCAATCAAAGCCAAACCTGGCAAGAAAGCCATTGAGCGCGCTGAAGAAAAAGCCGCAAAAGCGGCCACTCCAGTGGAAGAAGCGGCCCCTGCAGAAGAAGCCGCCGCAGAAGAGTAATCTTCCGCGCAGCACGGCCTGCGCTTCGAAAAATAATGAACCCCGCCTCTTTGGCGGGGTTTTCCATTTTAAGGTTTCGCATTAAGGGTAAGGCATGTTGTTGCGCCCTATTCGTTCTTTGATGCTGATCGGAACATGCTTTTTGGTTGGGTATTTTTACGCCCGCCATCAAGCCAGCGAGATGTGTATCGAGGATGGTGGCAAAATGAAAAACGGCTATTGTTTAGGAGTGACCCAATGACAGCTTTGATCTGTGTTGGCATGATTGCAGGTGCTTATGGAGTGCGCGGCGAATTGCGAGTGAAAAGCTATTGCGCCACTCCAAGCGATATTGAAAGCTACGCACCTTTACTCGATGAATCCGGGACTCGCAGCTTTGAGCTGTCGTTGATCGGCCAAATCAAAAACGGGTTTTCAGCCCGAATCATTGGGGTGGAGACCAAAGAACAAGCCGATATGCTGCGCAGCACACAGCTGTTCGCCCGCCGCGAAGATTTGCCGGCTTTGCCAGATGATGAATATTATTATTCAGATTTGATCGGCCTGCAGGTCTGCGACACCGGCGGGGTTGAAATTGGCCATGTGAAATCCGTGATGAACCACGGCGCCGATGATTTGCTTGAGGTGACAGTTCCCGGTGCGTCAGATACGGCCTTAATCCCCTTTACCAAGGCGATTGTGCCCACTGTAGATCTGGCGGCGCGGCGAATTGTTATTGACCCGCCTGAAGGGTTGCTATGACCGCACCCAGCAAATCTCATGGACGCAAGTCGATCCGTGCAACGCTCAAACCCCGGACCCTGGACGGCGAAACGCCAGATTTGGCCGGTGTCTGGCGTGCGGATGTGATCACACTTTTTCCTGATCTATTCCCTGGCGTTCTGGGCGCCTCCCTCACCGGGAAGGGTCTAAAAAACGACAAGTGGCAATTGCACACCCATGATCTGCGCCCCTATGGCGAGGGCAAGCATCGCAATGTTGATGACACCCCAGCCGGCGGGGGCGCAGGTATGGTCATGCGTGCCGATGTATTGGGTCGCGCCTTGTCGGATATATTGCTGCGTCGCCCGCCCTGCCCAATCATCTACATGTCGCCCCGCGGCCGTTCCTTGACCCAAGCGCGCGCGCAAGCTCTGGCCGATGGGCCCGGCGCTGTGGTCCTATGTGGCCGGTTTGAAGGAATAGATCAAAGGGTGATTGATCACTTCAAAATCGAAGAAATCAGCATTGGGGACTATGTGCTCTCCGGTGGCGAGTTGGCGGCGCAGGTGATGCTCGACGCCGCTGTCCGCCTCATTCCCGGCGTGTTGGGCAACCAGGCCAGCACAGAGCAAGAGAGCTTTTCCAACGGCCTGTTGGAGCACCCGCAATACACACGCCCGCCCGTTTGGGAGGGACGTGAAATCCCGCCTGTGTTGCTGTCTGGTGATCATGGCAAGGTCGCACAATGGCAGGCCGAACAATCCGAAGCCCTCACCCAAGACCGCCGGCCAGATCTTTGGGAAAAATATCGGAAATAAGGCACGCTTGAGCGCCACAGTCCCAATCTATCCTCTTGCTTTGCCCGCAATCTCGAAATATACGGCGCAGGTCTGGTCCAGAGATGGATTCGGGCGGCTGTGCTATTGCGTTTTCGATTATACGTGCACCCTTTCTTCGGGGCCTGCGGATCCACAAACCCATTCGTACAGCAACAAGCAACGACGACCTGATCTCTAGCGGGCACTGCGGTGGACCCGGAAGAAGACTGAGAGCTCTGAGGTGGTATCAAACTTCGTGGAACAACCACGAGCAACCAAAGGAGCGTCAGATGAATCTGATTGCACAATTAGAGGCGGAACAAATTGCCGCCCTCGGGAAAGACATTCCCGATTTCAAAGCCGGTGACACCGTGCGTGTTGGTTTTAAAGTAACCGAGGGCACCAGAAGCCGGGTTCAGAACTACGAAGGCGTATGTATCGCACGCAACAATGGCGTCGGCATCGCAGGATCGTTCACTGTTCGTAAGATTTCGTTTGGTGAAGGCGTGGAACGTGTGTTCCCTCTGCATTCTACAAACATCGACAGCATCACCGTTGTCCGCCGTGGTCGCGTTCGTCGCGCCAAGCTGTATTACCTCCGGGATCGTCGTGGTAAATCCGCACGTATCGCAGAGCAAACCAACTATAAACCCAAGTCTTAAGGAGCGGGACCATGAAAAAAGATACCCATCCAGACTATCACTTCATCAATGTCAAAATGACCAATGGCGACATCGTACAAATGCGCTCCACCTATGGTGCAGATGGCGATCAGCTGTCTTTGGACATCGACCCCTCCGTGCATCCAGCTTGGACCGGTGGCGGCGCGCGCTTGATGGACACTGGCGGCCGTGTGTCAAAGTTCAAAAAGAAATACGAAGGTTTGGGCTTCTAAGCCATTCCCCTTCACGAATTCAAAAGGCCGGCTTCTTGGAGCCGGTCTTTTTTGTTGGCTTTGGTCCATAAGTCGAAAAACATCGAAAGGGGCAGAGGTCTTGCGCAAGGTGCTTTCCTTGATCGCGTTGCGCGTCTATATCCGGGGCAAAATACACTAAATTTGTGAGGCATGAGATGGCGCATATTATTGTCGTGGGCAACGAAAAGGGTGGTTCCGGCAAGTCGACCACAACCATGCATCTGGCCACGGCTTTGGCGCGTATGGGTCACCGGGTAGGCGGTCTGGATTTGGACTTACGCCAGAAAACATTCGGCCAATATGTCACCAACCGTATCCGCTATGCAGCCCAAAGCGACATCACGCTCCAATCGCCCAATTACATTGATTTACCTGAAATTGCCGAAGGCGATCTTAACCCAGGTGAAAACCTGATGGACCGCCGCCTTTCGGCCGCTGTAGAACTGCTGGAGCCAGAGTCTGATTTCATCGTGATTGATTGTCCAGGCAGCCACACGCGCCTGTCTCAAATGGCCCATGCTATGGCCAATACCCTTATCACACCGCTTAATGACAGCTTCGTCGACTTTGATCTTCTGGCAAAAATTGAGAGTGATGGGATCACGGTAAAAGGCCCATCTGTCTATTCCGAAATGGTGTGGAGCGCGCGGCAATTGCGCGCCAAGGCCGGGTTGGCGCCCTTGGATTGGATCGTGGTGCGCAACCGCCTCGGCACGCAAAACATGATCAACAAACAAAAAATGGGAGATGCCATCGCGCTCCTCGCCAAGCGAATCGGGTTTCGCGTGGCGCCCGGATTTGGCGAAAGGGTGATCTTTCGCGAATTATTTCCCCGCGGTCTCACCCTGCTTGATCTCAAGGATGTGGGGATCAATCAGTTGAGCATATCCAATATCGCCGCAAGGCAAGAGCTGCGCGAATTGGTCAAGGCCCTAAACCTGCCCAATGTGTCGGTTGCTTTTTAAAGCAATTCCGCGCTGCTGGGCGGATCACAGCCTTCACGTCCACAGTTGATCGCAGCCGCTTTGGCAGCCCGGCTCAAAAGGTCTTGCAGCCCGTCCTGCGTCAGCTCTGACAAGGCGGTTTGCGTGAGCAGATCTGCACCGTTGAGGCCGCTTAATACCGTTCCCATGAAGGTATCCCCAGCGCCAACCGTATCGATCAATTTCCCCACCGGATGAGCCGGCACGATGACCCGGTGACCATTGCAATATCCAAGGGCGCCCTCGGCACCTTTGGTAATGATGGTCAGCTTAGCTGTGGCCTTGGCCAACAAGGCCTCGCAAGCCGCTTCAAATGACAACTCAGGATAAATCCACTCCAGATCTTCATCACTGAGCTTGATGACATCCGAATGCCACATCAAATACCAAAGGCGCGCAAGGTAGGACTCGCGGTCCTCAATCAGCATTGGGCGCACATTGGGATCCAAAGTGGTGACGATACCCGCTTTGTGTTTCGCAACAAAAAATTCAGCCCAAGCCTCCGCATCCGCCCCAGCGATGATTGACAAAGAGGTCAGGTGAAACGCGCGGCCATTTTTCGGGAAATGGGCGTTGAGAGAGGGTAAATCCACCTGCCGTTCAGCCGTATCGCCTCGGTAAAATTGATAACTGGGCTGGCCGTTGACCAAAGTTACCACCGCCAATGACGAGGGTTTTTCTGATCGCGGGCTGAGCAGCGCCACCCCATCAGCCACCATTTTATCCGCCAGAAAATGCCCGAGATTATCCTGCGCTATGGGGGTAATGAAGCCCACATCTTGCCCCTGCCGCGCCGTCGCGCGGGCCGTGTTATAACCAGAGCCGCCACGGGCACCCGCGAATGAGACCGCAGCATCGTCGCGCGATATCTCGATGAGATCAATTAAATTGTCTCCCCCAACAACCAGCATAAGGCCCCCTTTGGAACACATTCGCGCCACCCTAGTGATAACCTGGGATGAAGCGAAAATATATTTTTGACTTTTACTAGTGTTTTTTTGCCATTGCGCAATGGGCGATTGCCCTTGCACTGCCCAGATGTCTCGGTGCTTGAACTCTCGCTCGGATTGGACCACTGTTTCACGGGCGCGTCTAATGCGTAGATTTGATCATTGCGAGACAGGTTATGAGTGAGCGTAGGACACAAATTGTCATCATCGGCGGCGGCCCTTCCGGGCTGCTTTTGTCGCAATTGCTGCATAAACGCGGCATTCAATCGGTGGTATTGGAGCGAAAATCTAAAGACTATGTGCTCAGCCGTATTCGCGCGGGCGTCTTGGAACGCGGGCTGCTCGGGCTGATGGAGGAGGCCGGGATCGGTGGCCGTATGGCCAAGGAAGGCTTCGCCCATGACGGCACGCTCATCTCTTACGGCGATGAGATGTTTCGCATCGATTTCAAAGAGCTGACTGGGCATTCCGTCATGGTTTATGGGCAAACTGAGGTCACCCGAGATCTTTATGATGCGCGCGAAGCTATGGGCGGTCAGATTGAGTATAATGTGGAAGAGGTAGAGATTCACGATCTTGAAAGCGACGCGGCCACTGTCACCTATCGCAAAGACGGGCAAACCCATAAGATCAGCTGTGATTTCGTGGCCGGCTGTGATGGGTATCACGGGGTTAGTCGCAAAACCATTCCGAGCGAGATTCGCAAAGAATATGAGAAAATCTACCCCTTTGGCTGGCTTGGAATTTTGTCGCGCACGCCTCCGGTCAGCCATGAGCTGATCTACGCAAACTCCGAACGTGGATTCGCACTTTGCTCTATGCGCAACGAAAACCTCAGCCGCTACTACATTCAATGCGACCTCACAGACCGACCAGAGGATTGGAGCGATGCGGCCTTTTGGGCCGAATTGAAGCGCCGGCTACCACCAGAGGTCGCGGAAAAAATGGTCACGGGTCCTTCGATAGAGAAAAGCATCGCACCTCTGCGGTCATTTGTCAGCGAGCCAATGCGTTGGGGCCGCTTGTTCCTCTGCGGCGATGCGGCCCATATCGTGCCGCCCACCGGCGCAAAAGGCCTCAATACAGCCGCCTCTGATGTGCATTATCTTTATAATGGCTTGCGGCAGTTTTACGAGACAGGCGATGCGGCGGGGATTGATGGCTACTCCGAGCTGGCCCTGGCCCGGGTTTGGAAGGCCGAACGCTTCAGCTGGTGGTTCTCATCGCTCATGCATCGCTATCCAGAACAAAGCGCCTTTGATTTTAAGATGCAGCTGGCAGAAATAGAATTCTTGCGCAGCAATCGTGCCGCGCAACAAGCTATGGCTGAAAACTATGTGGGCCTACCCTATTGATCGCACCAGGTGACTAAAGATAATAATAGGTTACCGATAGCTTAAGACCGAGAGGGAGACTCAATGACCGATTTTGCGAAGACCCGACAGATGTTCGATATTCCACACGGTGTGATCTATCTCAACGGAAATTCCCTTGGACCTATGCCAAAAGCGGCTCCCAATGCGATCAACAGCTTTTTAATGGATGAATGGCGCACGGAATTGGTCCGGGGCTGGAACACGAAAAACTGGTTCATGCAGAGCAATACGCTCGGTGATAGGTTGGGGCGTTTGATCGGTGCCCCTGCGGGCAGTACCGTGGTCGGAGACACGCTCTCGATAAGGGTCTTCCAAGCGGTCGCCGCGGCGCTCGCCTTGGCCCCCAAGCGCCGTGTGATCCTGTCAGACAGCGGCAACTTCCCCACAGATCTTTACATGGTTGAAGGGCTCATGGGTTTGCGTGATGTGGGCTACGAACTGCGCACCCCTGCACCTGAGGATGTTTTGGATCATATCACCGAAGAGGTGGCCACCGTCATGGTCACAGAGGTTGATTACCGCAGCGGCCGCAAACATGACATGCAGGCCATTATCAAAAAAGCACACAGCGTTGGGGCAACGGTGGTTTGGGACTTGGCCCATTCCATCGGTGCTATTCCTGTTGATATGTATGGCACAAATGCCGATTTTGCAGTCGGATGCACCTATAAATTCCTAAATTCTGGCCCCGGCGGGCCGGCGTTTATCTATGTCGCTCCCCGCTTGATTGATCAGGTGGAGCCCGTGCTCTCAGGCTGGTTTGCACATGAGGCACCTTTTGCTTTTGATCTCAACTTCCGTCCGATGCCAGGAAAAATTGATCGCATGCGGATCGGCACCCCTTCAATTGCGGCCTTCTCTTTGCTTGGGGCCGCGTTGGATATTTGGGATGGGGTAGATATGTTGGATTTGCGGATCCGGTCAATTGAGCTTTCAGAGGCCCTGATTTCCGGTGTTGAAGCCAAATGCCCAGGCTTAACCCTCGCCAGCCCCCGCGATCCCGAGCAGCGCGGCAGCCATGTGGCCTTTGAGTTTGAACATGGCTATGCCTGTATGCAAGCTCTGATTGCGCAGGGGGTCATCGGAGATTTTAGAGCGCCTAATATTATGCGCTTTGGCATCACACCCTTATTCACCAGCTTGGAAGATATCACCCAAGCAGTTGATATTTTGGCCAATATATTAACTGAAAAAACTTGGCAGAACCCAGGATTTCAAAGTAAAGCCTTGGTGACCTAAAGCGGCCGGGCGCCGCGGTCGCTTGTTTTGGCCCAATTGGCCCCTCATAGGTTTATTGGAAGCACGAAAACCTCTTTCAGTTGAAATGAAAGAGGTTTCCAGAGCTTGGAATAGCAAGCCACGCGGTGTTCGGCTTGGGTTTGGTGGCAGAACTAAATGACCGCTACAGTGATCTCGTTACCCCAGGTTTTAGACTAACTAATAGCGGATAATTTTCCTGCTGCATGTAAAATTCCCGATTTTCGGGACTCGACCTCAGGCGGGCAAATTGTGGCCGCAAAATGGGTCAAATTCACCTTAGTAGTCGTTTATTATGTGGATTAAGAATATACTATAAATTTAATCTTTTTTGCTTTTTTGTATGATGAAAATTTAATCGTATGATTTTATTGATTCGCAATTTTCACTTTATGATCACATTTGAACCCACTGAAAATTTCAAAGCTGGANNCACTATATCAGATATTACCTTATATAAATGAGATAATCAGCGTCATNTATATGGTAGTTAAATTTTTATCAGATATTCTGTTATGTTGAGGAACTCCCTGAAAATGCGTATGATTATTTTATAAGCGAAGCAGGGTAGTGCAAATGACGAGTGCCGCGACAACGGTCGGATCTTCGGTTTATTTGAAGATTAAATCCGACATTATCACCGGCGCTCTAACGCCGGGGAAAAAGCTGAAATTAGACGCCTTAAAAGTGCAGTACTCAGCCAGTGTTTCAACCTTAAGGGAAACACTTAACCGGCTGGCTAGTGATGGTTTTGTGGACGCGCCCGAGCAACGCGGTTTTTTGGTTCGTACAATGTCCAACGAGGACCTGATTGAGCTGTCCAATCTCCGCGTATTACTGCAATGTGCTGCTCTCAAAGCCTCCTTGGCTTTTGGTGATGAAAATTGGGAGGGCAATCTGGTATCTGCCCACCACAAATTGGCCATGACTGGCAAGAAAATTATGGCCGGCGAGGTCGTTTCTCTAGAACGCCAACTGCACTATGATTGGGAGTTTCATTTTGCCTTGGTGCGGGCCTGCAACTCTCGGCATATGATCGCAGTCTTCCAAAATATTTACGAAAAATACATTGGCTACCAACTGGTGCTGCGCAATTATCGCTGGGCAAAAGCCCTTGAAGAACAGCACCTGATGTTTGGAGCCGCACTCGCGCGTGACGCCGAGGCGGCAACAGAACATTTGAAATCCCATTTGCGTAAAAGCCTTTCTTTCTCCCTCGCAGCCAATTAACGCCCTTCGCCATTGTGTTTCCGACTGCCCTACCTATGTTGAGGTGCGAAGACATTGGAGAATAAAATGGCCTATACCCCTCCCACGACTTGGACATGGGACGCCCAAAATGGCGGCAAATTCAGCAACATCAACCGACCGATTGCCGGAGCAACTTTCGACAAAGAGCTGCCGCTTGGCCAGCACCCTTTGCAGTTATATTCTCAAGGTACGCCCAATGGTGTGAAGGTCACAGCGATGCTTGAGGAGCTGCTCGCGCTTGGGCATGAAGGGGCGGAATATGACGCCTGGCTGATCCCCATCAGCGAAGGGGCCCAGTTTGGCAGCGGTTTTGTTGNCCTCAACCCCAATTCCAAAATTCCAGCCATGCTGGACCAAGACACCGGGCTTCGTATCTTCGAAAGTGGATCAATTTTGATTTATCTGGCCGAAAAATTTGGGGAATTTCTTCCCAAGGATATCGCCCAGCGTACCGAAACATTGAATTGGTTATTTTGGCTCCATGGATCTGCCCCCTATTTGGGTGGCGGCTTTGGCCATTTTTACGCCTATGCACCAGAAAAGTTTGAATATCCCATCAACCGCTTCTCAATGGAGGCGAAACGCCAACTCGATGTGCTCGACCGCAACTTGGCAGAGCGGCAATTTTTGGCCGGAGACAGCTATTCCATCGCAGATATCGCGACCGCACCATGGTACGGTGCCTTGGTCAAAGGCCTGCTCTATAATGCGGCAGAGTTCCTTGATGTGACCAGCTACAAAAACGTGACGCGTTGGGCCGATGAGATCTTTGCCCGCCCTGCCTTTCAGCGTGGCCGCATGGTCAACCGCACCCATGGGCCGGCCGCTGAACGTCTGGCAGAGCGTCACAGCGCAAGCGATTTTGACACCCTAGACAAGGCGTAAACGCCGCTGGCCCTGCCAATCTGCGCCCAATGGTGCTTTCAAACTTGCCAATCTGAGCGCCTTGCCGGCATGATGCGCTCAGCTTCATCGGAGGGGTCTCATGTTCAAAACAGCATTGGTCACAGGCGGCAATGGAAATCTTGGCCGTTTGGTGGCGCAGAATCTGGAAGCCATGGGCACACGCGTGGTCAGCTTTGACCTGCCCGGCAGCGAAGGCCCTCATTGTGATCCACGCCATGCCGTCGTCTTAGGTGATATGCGAGACCAGAGCCTCTTGGAGGACACGCTCGCGACCCATAAGCCCGACGTGGTGATCCACCTGGCATCCATGCTTTCAGGCAGCTCTGAAGCCAATCCCGAATTGGCTTGGGACGTGAACGCCTCGAGCTCCATTCGGTTGATGCGACACTGTTTGGACCGGAACATCGGACCTTTTTTCTTCGCCAGCACCGCGGCAACCTATGGTCCTGACCTGGCCAGCCCCGTGGCCTTGAACACGCCCCAATGGCCCGAAAATATTTATGGCGCAACCAAAGTCGCGGTAGAGCGCATGGGGGTTTACCTCAAATTAAAGCAAGGATTTGATTTTCGTTGCCTGAGATTCCCTATGGTTCTGTCCCCCTCCGCCCCAGCCGGTGCCATGACCGCCTATCCAAGTCATGCCATCGCCGCTGCGGCCAGAGGCGACACCTTCGTGATGCCAGTTGCCCCAGATACCGGCATGTCGACGCTTTACCTCAATGATGTGACCCGCAGCATCGTTGAGATTTGCTCTGCCGAGCGGGCTGCATTGACCCAACATGCATATAATCTGCACAGCTATATGTTCACGGCCCAAGACCTCGTGGAGGCAATCCAGAGCCGTTTTCCCGGCTTTAGCTGCACGTTCACCCCAGGCAGCCCGACTGATGACCTGATCCTGCGCTGGCCAGATGTCTTTGATGACAGCGCAGCGCGCGCAGATTGGGGCTGGGCGCCGCATTATGATTTTGACGCCACCATTGAGGCGCTGGTGCAATTTGCGAATGCCCAAAGGTAAAGGCCCTGACATGAGATCCTATGACACCCTGTTGATTTCGAGACCTGCAAACCATGTCGTTCAAATCACTTTGAACCGCCCNNATTTTGCCAATGCGTTCAACACGCAAATGGCNTTGGATCTGGTGGATATTTTTGAATCTCTGTCCATGGACCCCAGCGAAACCCGCGCGATCATTCTCACCGGATCTGGCACCCGCGCCTTTTGTGCGGGTGGGGATTTGAAGGAGCGCCATGGGATGAGCAACGCCGCATGGTCTAAACAGCATTTGGTCTATGAGCGCATGGCCCGCGCAGTGATCACCTGCCCGATTCCCGTGATTGGCGCCATAAATGGTGCAGCCTACGGCGGCGGATGCGAGTTGGCCGCAGCGGTCGATTTTGCCTATGTGGCCCGCGGCGCGCGTTTTGCACAGACCGAAGTTAAAATCGGCATCATTCCTGGCGCGGGCGGCACGCAGACCCTCGCGCGCGCGATTGGGGAGCGACGGGCCAAGGAATTGATCCTCACCGGTGAGGTCTTCACAGCTGAGCAAGCTCTAGACTGGGGTCTTGCCAATGCCATATACCCAATTGAAGAGTTGCTCCCAGCCGCGCTCCAGACCGCCGAAACCATAGCCGCCAACGCGCCGATTGCAGTGCGGCAAGCCAAATTGGCGATTGGGCGCGGGGGCGGAATGGGGGTGTCAGATGGGTTGGCTATGGAAATCGAAGCCTATAATCGCACCATTCCGACCGAGGACCGCCGCGAGGGGGTGGCGGCCTTCAATGAAAAACGCCCGCCCGTGTTTCGCGGAGAATGACCCGGGGCTGAGCGCGGCTCAGGTATCAAGAGACTTTCGCGTGGCCAAGATGCCTATCAAAGCGGCATCGCGTTCTTGCTCCAATTGCGCAATGGATTTGCCCCCAGCCTCGGCCTCAACGCCTGCGATCAACGCAGCCCGCAGCTCTGGGGTCAATCGCGGGGTGCCAAGCGTGCTCCAACGCCCCTCCTGACTGTCACCGAGATGCTCAAGATAATGCGCCATGCCCCCAGCGCCGCCGCCCAGATGATAGGTCATATGCGCGCCCATAACGGCCCAGCGCAGCCCGGGCCCGTTCACCAACGCAAGATCCACCGCCTCCACATCCGCGATGCCTTCAGCAACGATATGCACCGCTTCGCGCCAGAGCGCAGACGCCAGCCGATTGGCCAAATGACCCACCGCCTCGCGTTTCATGCGCACGGGCACCCGGCCAATGCGGCGGTAAAGATCTTCGGCGCGGGCCAAACTCGCCTCCGCAGGGCAAAACAGCTCAACCAAAGGCACGAGATGAGGCGGGTTGTAGGGGTGGGCGTTCAGCAGACGCTCCGGCCGGTCCATCTGTGCGCTCAGACGCGACCAGGGCAGACCAGAGGCGCTGGAGGCAATCAGAGCATCGGCCTCGGCGTGTAGCTCAAAGCGGCGATAAAGATCGTGTTTAACATCCAGGCGCTCAGGTGCATTCTCTTGCACGAAAAACGCGCCTGAAAACACCTCTGTAAGCTCACAATGAACTGTCAAACGTCCTGGCCTGTCCGCGCCCGCACCCAATTGCCGCAGTTGCGCCATGGGCGCCTTGACCCGATCTTCCAGCGCATCCCGCGCCTCGGGATCAGGATCCCAAGCCTGCACATGGACTCCATGATGCAAAAACAATGCAGCCCAGCTGACACCAATCAAGCCAGCTCCAAGAATCGCGACTGGGCGCTCTGTATCCAGCATTTGGACGGTTTACCGCGGCGCCATACGGATGGCGCCGTCCAAGCGGATGACTTCACCGTTCAGCATTTGGTTGTCGATGATATGTCCAACCAAATTGGCATATTCCGCCCCCTGACCCAAGCGCCGCGGGAAGGGCACCTGCGCGCCCAGCGCATCTTGAACCTCTTGCGGCATACCGTCCATCATGGGGGTGGCGAAGATACCCGGCGCAATGGCGCATACACGAATGCCTTTATCGGCCAAATCCCGCGCCATTGGCAGGGTCATCCCTACGATTCCACCCTTGGATGCTGAATAGGCAACCTGGCCGATTTGCCCATCATAGGCTGCCACGGAAGCTGTGTTGATAATCACGCCCCGCGCGCCGTCGGGCCCGCATGGATCTGCGGCCGCCATTAAACAAGCGGCTTGAGATGCGCAGTTGAAACTGCCGATCAGATTAACCTGGATCGTCTTGGCAAATACCGCAGGATCATGCGCCGCGCCGCGTGACACGGTTTTAATGGCCGGGGCAATACCCGCACAGTTGATCATGATGCGCGGCGTGCCAAAAGATGCGACTACGGCCTCAAACCCTGCGGCGACGCTGACAGGATCGGCCACGTCAACATGTTGAAACAACCCGCCAAGCTCCTGGGCCACAGCCTCACCGGCCTGCGTGTTAAGATCAAAAACCACAACCCGCGCGCCCATTTCCGAGAGCTTGCGCGCGGTGGCGGCCCCTAAACCAGAGGCGCCGCCTGATACAACGGCTACAGCAGAGTTTTCAAATATCATAAGCATTCCCCAAATGTGGCCGCAGGATCACGGCCAGCCATGTCGTTAACCTATTGCAACCACCGGTAAGGTCAAACCGCATAATGCGTTTTGACAGGGGCGCGTCGCGCCTGTAGAGCAACGATCCAAATCCGATGCCCACGGCCACGCATAAGGAACGCCCTTTGAGCAGTACGAACGCCCCCCGCTATCAAGCTGAAAATGGCTACCTCACACAGACCACCCGAAAATCCTACATAAAGCGAGCTGTAGAAGCCAGGCTTTTGCCCCCACATGCGCGGCGCATGGAACAGATCACCTCACTGCAGGCGTCACAGGATCCGCAGATGCCCATCCAGTTTTGGCAGCTCTTTTCCGTTTTGGGGCCAGAGCCCATTGTCGGGATTGTTGCTGATTTTTATCAACGCGTGTTTGACGACGAGCCNTGGTTCACATCGGTTTTCGCGCGGGTCGGCAACCTCAATCACCATATTTCAACGCAGGCCAGCATGTGGCTCGATGTTATGGGCGGCGGGCCTTATTACCACGGGGCAGAATTTAGGTTGAATTTCCATCACACCCACAATGCCCATAGTTTAATGAATGAAGAAGGTGCGCGCCGGTGGGTCACACTCATGGTCGCTTCGCTAGAGGCCTCAAAGCCGTTAATGGGCGATGATCCTCGGGTGCGGGCGAGCCTCAACACGTTTCTCGCGCATTTCTTCGCAAAATATGCGCAGGATTTTCAGTTTGAAAACCGTGAAACATTCGGGCCGATTAACCCGCCGGTCCTGCAATAATCACAGACGACCGCAGCGGCCTGCATTTAAATGCGGTCAAAATCGAGCGAGTCGGCGACGATATCAACCCGATCTTGCAAAGTATTGGGAAAAAGGCGGGCATAGCGTTCGGTCATAGAGATATTATAATGCCCCAGCAATTGCTGAACCTCATAAATACTTGCGCCATTGTTAATCAAAAGGCTGGCATAGGTGTGGCGCAAGTCATGCATCCGAACGGAGCTCAGGCCCGCGCTGTCTCGAGCCTTAAAAAACGCAATATGCAAGCTGGTGTAGGGTTGGCCCGTGCGGGGGTTGGCGAACACCCAGCTGTCCCGGGTGATCGGCAGGCCCAGAGCTTCAGACCGCAATTTCACCTGCTCCAGAACCGCCAGGGCTTTTTTGCTCAAAACCACTGTACGGCTGCGGCCACTTTTACTGACGGCAACAAAAAGCTCGCCCTTTTGCAAATCAATGCAGGTCCATTTGGCCAGGCGCAGTTCGCTCTTTCGCGCCCCGGTGAGCAAGAGCAATTTGACAAATAAATGCAAAAACGGATGCGTGCTGCGCTTACAAGCGCTCAGCAGACTTTTGATCTCCGTATGGGTTAAGAAGCGCTGCATATAATCGCCTGTTGGCAATTTCTTGATGACGACAGCTTTAAATGGGTTTGTATCGAGATAACCCCATTGCACGGCAATGTTCAGAATTCTGTTCAACATGCTGGAATGCTTGTTCACCGTCGCAGGCTTGTAGCCCGCCTCCAATTGCGCCGTCATCCATAGGTCGAGATCCTGGCTGGTAATCTCAGCCAGGGTTTTTTGCCCAAAGATTGGCCTAATGTGTTTGTCGAACACATAGAGCTCCAATTGGCTCCGACGCTTGGTCGCCTTGGAGAACGCATAGTATTTATGATCGAAGAAATCTGCGAAACAGGAGAATTCTTGGAGACTGTTAGACGAATTGAAATCGGTTGTTTTAAAAATATTTGAAAAAATAGACATACTGAGGCCCTCCTCGAGCGCCTTCATACTGACAAACAACACTATTTGGAACTGATTCGTCTAAAAAGCAGTACCAATGGCTAACTTTAGCATGAAAGCATTCTCCTTACTTCTACTGCTCTGGTGATGGCCGCTGGTATTGCCGCTGCAGACGTGACCTTCTCAGGCACAGCAAACTTTGGCTACAACGACACAGATCACAAAACTGGCGAATCTGTTGGCGCTGCGTTCTCCGACCTGGATCTGAACATCGGTTTTTCACAAGAGCTGAACAACGGCTTCACAGCCGGCGCAGCTGTTGAGCTGGACTATGCTGATGCGAACCAAGGCAACGATATCTCTGCCTCTGATGCTTTGGTCTCTTTGACAAATGGCGAGTCCGGCATCTACTACGGCATCATGCCGCTGAAAATGCCTGGACCGCTGTCGGCTCCATGGAGGCCGACGCCTTCCGTGACGCAGACGACGAAATGGTGACCCGTGCTGACATGACCTTTCGCGGCGCAAAACTCAGCGTGTCTTTGGGTGACGATACACATATTAACCCCACTAAGGCGGCCATTCCTGCGCCAGGTAATGAAAAAGATTACATTTCACTC
>JGI26080J50196_1000465_pt1 | contig 18670 bp, 18 predicted proteins | sample SaaInl0LU_22_DNA_FD_50196 | JGI IMG/M metagenome (IMG submission 50196)
TCAAATTGGAGTTCAAAAGTGGATTGCTATGTATAGTAATACTTCCGAAGCGTACGCAGCTGTTCGTCAATACGATCTTCCTATGAGCGTTGCAGTTGTAGCTGAAACTGCAACACCTAATCGTTACAGTTACCCATTAGACGAAATCTCTCTGAATAAAGAAAACCGTCAAGCGGCGGCGGATAAATTCAATAATGACGATACATTCGCGAAGATTTTCTGGGACATGTAATTCATATTTGAATTCGAATTTTTAGGAACCCGCGCCTCTGGCGCGGGTTTTTTTTGCTTTAAGTTTTAGATCTATTCTTACGTCTTTTTACTATATCAAATAGCTACCTGTATCGTTCTGTTGGGATTATATTTGCTTTATGAATAACGATATCCTTATAAAGTTGCAGCGCGCCTTTAATGACAGCGCCATAACTCGTCTAGAGTTGGAATCGTTTGAAAAGGAGCACAGTGTAGTGTTGAAAGAGGATTGGTTGGAATATGATGAGACAGGAGAGTGTTATTTCCTTTCGCCAGAAGTATTAGAATACGACTTTACTCCTAAGCAGCCGCAAGAAGCGCTCGGTTTGGGTGAACTCGAAGATCGCATTGTAGATGTATTAGAACAAGGGCAAAACATTTCTAAAGAGCAACAGGAAGCGCTCGGTTTGGGTGAACTCGAAGATCGCATTGTAGATGTATTAGAACAAGGGAAATCTATCCCATGGGGGAGAGTGGCCATCGCTATGTGGATCTTTTTTCTGTTTATTGTAGTTTACACCATAATAGAAACGATCAGTAAATAAAAAGCCACCTCGTGGAAGGTGGCTTTTTGTGTTATATAAACTAGCTGGCATTTATTTCGCCCGCTCCTTGTAAGAACCGTCCTCAGTATTGATGACGATTTCTTCGTCAGTTTTAATAAAAAGAGGTACCGCTACCTGTGCACCGCCTTCTACCGTTACGGTTTTCATAGCATTAGAGGAAGTATTTCCTTTTACAGTAGGCTCGGAGTAGGTTACTTTTAAATTCACCGTACGCGGAAGTTCTACAGCCATGGCTCTGTTTTCGCTAGCGTGAAAGAGCACATAGCACATCATGCCGTCTACCAAAAAATCTGGCGCATTGATGAGTTCTTTAGCAAAAGTGAGTTGCTCGTAGTTTTCGGTGTTCATGAAGTGGTAATCGGAGCCGTCATTGTATAGGAATTGGTATTGACGGTTTTCTATATCAATGGTTTCAATCTTAGCACCGGCTGGGAACGTGTTATCTAGAACGCGTCCAGTTTCAAGATTTTTGATTTTTGTACGCACGAATGCGGCACCCTTACCAGGTTTAACGTGAAGGAATTCTATGATTTGATACGGCTGGCCGTTAAAGTTGATGCACATGCCGTTTTTAATATCTGAAGTACTTGCCATGATAAATTTATTTTGGTCAAATATAGCGCAAATTGGTGGCGCGAGGATTTAGTAATGTTTCTCTAAAAGGAGCTCGTTCGTGCAAAAGTCATATTCGTCCTCCTGGTAGTTGCTTCCGACGATAATGGTCTTCGAAAGAGCGAAGGCATGGATCAATTCTTTATAGAATTGGACCCCATCTGAATCCAAATTACTGAGCGGTTCATCGAGCAATACTATGGGTCTGTCATTAGCGATGGCCATTAGCAACCTTACCCGTTGTAGCATTCCTGAACTGAATGTGGAGAGTCGTTTATCTTTATGTACGGTCAATCCGGCTTTTTGTAGCCAATCGTTCTGGTCAAAGTCTTTAGGAAAGGGACAGAATCGCGCATGAAAATGGAGTGTTTCCATGAGGCTAAACATGGGATTAAGCGCCACATAAGGTGCTGCGATACCCACGCACAGACCAATAGATTTTGCTTCGATGACCGTATTATTAATTGAAAAAGTAGGTGCGCCCTCTGTAGACTCAAGCGCACCACTGAGTATTTTAATGAGCGTGGATTTGCCAGATCCGTTTGAACCTAGAATAACGGTTTTTGAACCGGTTTCAAAGGTGTGTGAAACACTTTGTAAAATGTGCTGCTTGCCAAATTTCTTTTGTAATCCTTCTAGTACGATCATAGCGCTGGGATTACTTTCTGATCAGCCCGCGATTGCTGTTTTCAATAAAGCGCAAAATCACAGCGGCTAAAGGCTGATTTCCATGCGTTTCTTGGATTCGATTCACGGCTTGCGATACATTCATTCCGCTTTGGTACATGATGCGGTAAAGCGATTGAATTTCATTAATATCTTCTTGTGAGAAGTCACGCCTTTTCAATCCAACACTGTTTACACCGGCATAAGCCAGGGGTTCACCTGCAGCGGTTATAAATGGCGGTACATCTTTGCGAACCATTGCGCCACCGCCAATCATCACATGCGCACCGATTTTTACAAATTGGTGGACAGCAGAAAGTCCAGAGACAATACCATAATCACCGATCTCCACATGACCTGCCAGTGCAACGCTATTCACAAGAATGACATGGTTTCCTATGATGCAATCGTGCGCGATGTGCACATAAGCCATGATAAGGCAGTCCTGACCGACCACTGTTTTGCCATAGGCTTTGGTTCCGCGATTGATGGTTACACATTCGCGTATCGTGGAACGGTCGCCTATCTCAACAGTGGTGTTTTCACCTTGAAACTTTAGGTCTTGTGGAATTGCAGAAAGAACCGCGCCGGGAAAAACACGACAATAAGCCCCAATTCTTGCACCGTCCATTACGGTTACGTTTGGCCCAATCCAGGTGCCTTCGCCTATTTCTACATCCGCCGAAATGGTGGTAAAAGGACCAATCTCAACGTTTTCGCCAATACGAGCGTCTGGATGTATGGAGGCAAGGGGACTGATCATTTATTTTGTGATCTGAGCCATTAATTCTGCTTCACTCACAAGCGTATTTCCAACGAAAGCGCGTCCACGCATGTGCACAATACCTCTGCGAATAGGAGTGATGAGTGAAAGGTCGAAGATGAGGGTATCACCAGGAACTACCTTCGCTTTGAATTTAACATTGTCCAATTTCATGAAGAACGTTAAATAATTCTCTGGATCTGGAACTGAGCTTAATGCCAAAATTCCACCGCACTGCGCCATAGCTTCTATTTGAAGCACCCCGGGCATAACAGGAGCACCAGGGAAATGCCCAACGAAGAAAGGTTCGTTCATAGTGACGGCTTTGACGCCGACCACGCGATCTTCCGTGAGTTCTATAATCTTATCGACCAACAAAAACGGCGAACGATGCGGGATCAACCCCATAATATCCTCAACGGTTTTTACTGGAGGAACATTAGGATCGTATTTAGGCGCTTTTGGGCGACTTTCCTCTTTGCGAATTTTCGCTGCTAAGGCTGATGTGAATTCAGCATTCACTCCATGGCCTGGCTTTGTAGCAATAATACGCGCCTTCAAGGGACGCCCTAAAAGTGCTAAATCACCAACCACGTCTAGAAGCTTGTGACGCGCTGCCTCGTTTGAAAAGCGCAAGTCTATATTGTTCAATGTACCGCGTTGAGTTACTTGAACATCATCGCGATTAAAGGCTGCTTTTAATTTATCAAGCGTTGCTGGAGCAATCTCTTGGTCGACATAAACGATGGCATTATTTAAATCACCGCCCTTAATCAAACCTGCATCCAGTAAAGGTTCAAGTTCGCGCAGAAAGGAAAAAGTACGGGCGCTTGCGATATCATCTCTGAAGTTGACCATCTTATCTAGATGCGCATGTTGCGGACCTAAAACGCTGCTTCCGTAATCGATCAATGCACTCACTTCAAACTCATCGCTTGGTAAAGCCATGATTTCTGAACCGTCATCGTCCTTAAATGTGAAGCTCTCTTCGAGTACATAGAAGTTCTTTTCGACGTGTTGCTCTTCAATACCCGCTTCGAGGATGAGATCAACGAGAGGTGCTGCTGAACCGTCTAAAATAGGTACTTCGCTGCCATTAAGTTCTATACGAAGGTTATCAATACCTAGGGCGTACAAACTTGCCATCAAGTGTTCTACAGTACCCACCGTAGCGTCTCCATTCTGAAGAATGGTTTGACGATCCGTTCGTTTTACGTACTTCACTAGGGCAGGAACTTCTGCGTTTTCAAGGTCGGTACGCACAAAGACGATCCCTGTATTTTCGCCGCTAGGAACCAGTTGTACTTTTACCGCTTCACCGGTATGAAGCGCGTTTCCTTCAAAGGATATTGCTTTAGAAAGTGTCTTCTGCATCATAGTTTATTTGCCTTGTCGTTTAAAGGCAGCAAAGGATTTCAGGAAATGCCTGTGCTCCAGCGCAGGCGAGCCAAAGATAGTCTTATTCGATGGAACATCATTCATAACGCCACTCTGGGCGTAAATCTTGACATTATCACCTAGGGTGAGGTGGCCAATAATGCCTACTTGTCCCCCGATCATACAGTGATTCCCTATTCTAGTTGAACCTGCCACACCGCTTTGGGCGGCTATTACATTATGTTTTCCAATGACTACATTGTGTGCAATCATACAGAGGTTATCAATCTTGGTCCCCTCGCCAATACGCGTAGACCCAAGGGCAGCGCGATCAACGGTGGTATTGGCACCGATGCTCACATGATCTTCGATGATCACATTGCCCAATTGCGGAAGACGGTGATATTTACCTTCTGCATCAGGAGCGAAGCCAAAGCCCTCTGAACCAATAACTGCGCCGGCTTCAATGTTCACGTGTGCACCAATTTTACTGCCCTTCAGAATTTTTGCACCCACTCCAATGTAGGTATGCGGACCAATTTCTACATCTCCTTCAATAATTGCCGCAGTTGCAATAATAGCCGTTGGGTCGACTTTCGCTGTAGCATCAATGATTGCCGTAGTATTTTGACCTGTGCGCGGGTTGTATTGTGCCTCCAGGTAACGTAAATGCATAGCAAATCGCAGATACGGGTCATCGCACGGAATCAAAACCGCATTACTTTCTATGGCGGTACCGGCTTTCACAAAAATCACGCTTGCCAACGTCTTCTCAGCCTGAGCAGCATATTTCATATTACTCAAGAAGCATAAATCACCAGGTTGGGCATCATTTAACGTGGCGACACCTGTGATTTCGACAGCGGCATGTACTTCCGGACAAGAAAGTTCAAGCCGACTGCAAAGCGCATCTAAAGTGATGGGGTTATGCTTCATAATAAATCTTTGAGTTCACGTGGGAAGCAAATAAAGTGCCGTTCTACCGGTTCACTCAAAGCTTTTATGGTCATTTGATCTGCTGCTTGACTGATATCGCTGATATGACCGTCTTTGTACAACAGATTAATATGTCCTTTTTTATTGTTGTAGGCGTGGTTTTTGACTTTTGCCTCGATATACATGTACTGCTCTTCGCCGTGTGAGAAGCCGTACTGAGATTTGATAGCCTCGCCAATACGTGCTGAAACTTCAGGGGCAAAAGGTGTGGCTTGTAGTCTTATTTTAAGAAGATTTCTATCGGTAACGCGCTTACTCAATTCACTTAAAATGATATCCGAATGGTTGGTCCAATCTTTTATAGCACTCATGACATCGTAATCATCAAGCAAAACAAATTTTTCAAGAACCGCAGGATTCTCTTCAAACTCATTCCAAGAATAGTCGGCATTCAGGAAATGCCTTAGTGCGATGGTTCCCGGTAATTCGATGCCCTCATTGGCGAGGTATTTTGCGCGTTTCAAAATGTTTACGAGCATGAATTCTGCACTCAGAACCGTTTTGTGCATGTAAACCTGCCAGTACATGAGTCGGCGTGCGACCAAGAACTTTTCAACGCTGTAAATGCCTTTGGCGTCGACCACTAATTGGTCGTCTTTGACATTGAGCATTGTTAACAATCGCTCACTGTTGACGCTGCCTTCAGTAACCCCGCTGTAAAAAGAATCGCGCCTCAAATAATCAAGACGGTCCATATCTAGTTGCGAGGAAATGAGTTGGTGCAGGAATGACTTCGGGTAGTTGTTGGTGAAGATATCAATGGCGAGTGTGAGGGCACCTTGGTGAGCAGTGTTCAATACTTCCATGATTTTGAGACTCAGTGCCTCATGGCTGACGCCTGGAATTAAGGTGTGTTCAAGGGCATGAGAGAAGGGTCCGTGGCCTACATCGTGCAGCAGTATAGCGATTTTAACACCTTGTTCCTCTTCGGCAGTGATTTCGTGCCCTTTTTGGCGTAGGGTATAAATGGCGCGGCCCATAAGGTGCATAGCGCCGATAGCATGGTGAAAACGGGTGTGATAAGCACCAGGGTAAACAAGGTAGGTCAAGCCCAATTGCGAAATACGACGCAAACGCTGGAAGTAGGGGTGGTTGATCAGCTCGTAAATGAGCGGATCTTTTATGGTAATAAACCCATAGATCGGGTCGTTAATGATTTTGTTCTTATTGTTCAAAATGCTCGGTTTTGCCGGTGTGGTAAAAATAGCACAGGTTGGGGGAGATTTGGGGCAGGAATCGCATTACTTTTAACAAGACTAAAACGCTGAATGATGCCAAATATTTTATGGGTTGATGATGAAATAGACATGCTGAAAGGACATTTGTTGTTCTTGGAGGGCAAAGGCTACGCTATCACGACGTGTAACAACGGCGCGGATGCGCTGGATTTGGTTCAGGAAACGGCATTTGATGCTGTTTTTCTAGATGAAAATATGCCCGGATTATCGGGATTAGAGACCTTAGAAAAAATCAAGGATTTAGTGCCAGAATTGCCCGTGGTAATGATCACAAAGAGTGAAGAAGAGCAGATCATGGAAATGGCCATAGGGTCAAAAATCGCAGATTACCTCATCAAGCCAGTTAACCCCAATCAGGTGTTGCTGAGTTTGAAGAAAATATTAGACGGTAGACAATTGGTTTCTCAAGCGGCTACACGCGGCTACCAGCAGGAATTTGGACGACTAACCATGGACATGCAACAGTTGCGTACTTGGGAGGAATGGGCCACTTTTTACAAGAAACTATTGCAATGGGAGCTCAAGCTCGATGAAAGTCCTGAAGAGGGTTTGAAAGGCGTATTGGCTTCTCAGAAAAAGGAGGCCAATGAGCTTTTTGCACGCTTTATTGCCAACAATTACCAACAGTGGTTTTCTGGTAGTGAACGCCCAATGCTTTCACACGAATTAGTCGGAAAAGTAGTTGCACCGCAATTGCGCGAGGGCGAGAAGGTTTTTTTCTTAGTAATGGACAATCTTCGCTACGACCAATGGCTTGCCATTAAGCCTGTACTTTCGCCGTATTTTCATCACAAGGAGGAGGGTTTGTACAACAGTATTTTGCCCTCTGCAACGCAATATGCAAGAAATGCGCTTTTTGCAGGTATGATGCCTGCAGACATTAAGGCGTCTCAGCCGCAGTATTGGGTGGAAGACCACGAGGAGGGTTCTAAGAACCAATTTGAAGGTGAGTTGCTGGATGCCCAATTGGTAAAATTGGGATTAGGCGATAAAAAATCGGTCTACCAAAAAGTGACCAATCTGCGCGGCGCAAATAGATTATACGACACCATTCATCAGCACAAGAATTCGGATGTGCTTACCGTGGTTTACAACTTTGTGGATGCACTGAGTCATGCGAAAACGGATACTGAAGTGGTGCGGGAATTGGCGAGTGACGATAGCGCCTACCGTCGTTTGGTGAAAACCTGGCTTGAGGGATCGCCGCTACTTAAAATGCTACAATGGGCCAGTCAGCAAGGCTTCACCGTTGTGTTAACCACGGATCACGGGACCGTAAATGTGCACCGTCCGTCGAAAGTAGTGGGAACGAAACATTTAACTACAAACCTGCGGTACAAATCNGGCAATGGTATGAGCTACCAGTCCAAGCATAGTTTTGTAGTGAAGGATCCTAATAAAATTGGTCTTCCTAAACAGCACATTGCCGACGAATGCATCTTTGCTTTAAGCGACCTCTTTTACGTCTATCCCAACCGCTACAATCATTTTGTGCANTACTACCGCAATACGTATCAGCACGGTGGGGTATCTTTGGAGGAATTGATTATTCCTTATGCAGTCCTTACCGCTAAATAACGGCTACCGCTTTGAACAGGTTGAATTAAAAGACCTTCCTGAATTGGCCCAATTTATNTTGGCCCACCGGGAAACGCCCATTACACTTCTAGAGGCGTCAATGGGGAGCGGTAAAACGACCTTATGNAACGCCATTTTGCAGGCTTGGGGGAGTGAGGACGCAGGATCTTCGCCCACGTTCGCGTTGATCGAAGAGTACCATGGTGTAAATGGGAAATGCTATCATTTAGACGCCTATCGTATTGAAGATGAAGACGAAGCCTATGACATGGGTTTGGAAGAATATTTAGAAGAAGGTTGCCCCATGTGGATCGAATGGGGCGGAAATGTACGATCTTTATTACCGTACGAATTGGGTGTCGTGTACATCCATGCGGAAAGTGAAGCGTACAGAACGGTTGAGTTTTACCCCCGACTTACTGTGAACGAAATACAATGGAACCATGAGTGAGTACATCAGTTGGTCAGAGACGGCTTTGGAAACCCANGAAGAACGGTTGGCGGTAGATGCTAAAAGTGCGCAATTGCAAATAGGATTACCCAAGGAGCACGCCATGAATGAGCACCGGTTGTTGCTCACGCCTGAAAGCGTGCAAATTTTAGTAGCGCAGGGCCATGAGATTGTCGTTGAGTCAGGAGCGGGAACCCTTGCAGGTTTTCCAGACGCGCTTTATGCAAATGCAGGCGCCACGATAGCGCTTGGGCCTGAAGAGGTCTTTCAATGCGCCATTATTGCGAAGGTTGCACCACCGACAGTTAATGAAATTTCGATGATGAGAGGTGGGCAAACCTTGATCAGTGCACTGCAGCTTCGCACGCGCAACAGAGACTATTTCAAGTCGCTGGCAGATAAAAAAATAACCGCTTTGGCACTGGAAGAAGTGCGCAATTCGGAAGATCAAAGTGCGCTTCGAATGGCCATGAGTGAAATCGCGGGTCAAATGGCCGCGCGCGTAGGCGCCAGCCTACTCGCGGACGGCGCCCACGGCTCTCGTAAAGGAAAATTAATGGGTCCTATACCCGGTGTTGCACCCGCCAGAGTAGTGGTGTTGGGCGCCGGCGTCGCCGGCCTATCGGCCGTGCGCGCGGCCCACGGCATGGGTTCCCAGGTAGTTTTAATGGACAGCAACATCAATCGCTTGCGTGCAGCACAAGAGCTCAATCCAGCGCTGATTACTGAGGTTATTCAGGATTTAGTGGTGGCGAAAAGATTAAAAAAAGCGGATCTAGTGATCGGGGCATTACATCCGGTCAATGGGCGAACGCCAGTAGTGGTTTCTGAAGATGCTATCGCGGCAATGGAGCCAAACAGTGTAATTATCGACATTAGTATAGACAGTGGCGGTTGCTTTGAGACTTCGGAATTGACTTCGCACGAAGCGCCCACTTATGAAAAGCACGGGGTAATTCATTACTGCATCCCTAATATGGCTAGTGCGGTCGGTCATACAGCCACCATAGCCTTGAGTAATTTTGTGGCACCTATGTTGTCGACGCTATCAGAACTGGGCGGTGTAGAAGATTGCTTGCATTACGATCTTAACATGCGTGCGGGGTTGTATTTGTACAAAGGCTTGTTGACAAAACGCCATCTTGGAGAGCATTTTGATTTGCCTTTCTCAAACGATGCCCTGTTATTTGGCAACCTCTAATTGACTTAAAACTCCCGACCCCCAGCATGGCATTTCTCAAGCGATTACTTTTTTACATTTTAGGAATAGGATTGGGGACGTTGATCGTTTTGGCCTTTTTTGGTGAGCGCGATTTCGATTATGCCTACGGTCCCAATGCTCGTGTTCGCAAAACCTTCAGGACTAAATCGGTAGATTCAACACAGATGAACTGGCCAGATTTGAACCTCGCAAAAGACAGCGCATACTTTCATGCGGTGGTAGAGGGACGCGTCAATTTTGGAGAAAGCGAGCCGCGTAAAGAGCCCTGCGGCAGCTACACCTTGTACTTTTCTTGGGAAGACAATCCCTATAAAATGGTTCTAGAAAATTGCGATACGGTACATATCACAGCACTCATTCGAGTGGAGGACTAAGCGTTTTTTCGGCGGTCCAATTCTTTCGTAAGCAATCCCAACTCACGACCCGTCTGCCCTTCCACAGCGGTATTCTCTTCAGCGCGTCTGAACAAATACGGAAGCACATCTTTCACTGGTCCAAAGGGCAAATACTTTGCTACATTCAGTCCGGAATTGGCCGCATTGAATGAAATATGATCGCTCATGCCAAAAAGCTGCGCAACGTAAACACGCCGCGAATCGAAGGCAATAGAATGTTTGGTCATAAGGGTTGCAGCGAGCTCGATACTTGCTTCATTATGCGTACCCACTACTACGGCCATGTGCTCGAGATTCGATAGAATCAATTCCAACGCCGCATTGTAATCGCGGTCTGTCGCTGCCTTATTAGGCTGGATTGGATCTGTGTATCCTTTGGCCTCTGCCCTTTTACGTTCTTTTTCCATGTAGGCGCCGCGCACAATTTTCACTCCGTAAATAAACCCTTCTGCTTTGGCACGGGCGAGGGCCATTTTTAACTGTTCTAAACGGTCGTGTCTGTAAAGCTGTGCAGTGTTGTAGACGATTGGCGTTTGTGTGTTATACTTAGCCATAAAGCNAAAGGCGAGTTCGTCTACTACAGGTTGTATCCAACTCTCTTCAGCATCGATCATTACGGGAATCTTCATTTCGCTTGCCAGCATAAAAATCTTCTCCCAACGCGCCAAAACACGTGCCCAAGACTCTGATTCTTCCGCAGACAACTCTNGTTTTAAAGATACTTTTTCATACCACTCGATGGCGCCCACCCCCGTCGGTTTAAAAACACCAAAAGGCACACCAGGATTGTTTTGTGCAAAACGGATGGTGTCTAAAGTGGTCTCAAGCGTACGGTCAAAATCTGCTTCTTCGGCTTTTCCTTCCACGCTGTAATCTAAAATAGCCTGAACGTTTCCTTCGGCCAATCGATCAATTTGNGGTTGACATTCCTCCACACTTTCACCTCCACAGAACTGTCTGAACACGGTGGCTTTTACGATCCCTTTGATCGGAAGCTTCAAAAAAAGTGAAGCTAATGTGAGTCCCTTTAGGGTCTGAACGACCTGTGGCGAGCTTAATGTGGCAAATAATAATTTGCTTTGACGCAAATCATTTTTGGTCTTCATTTTAAACGCGACCTCAGTATTGGTGAAATCGATCATGGTCTGTGAATTGGAATTCAAATATAGTGCTCAGAAACCTTACTTTTGAAGTGTGAAAACTTCTCATTCATATCCTTTTTTTGGCCCTGACGGTTACGACGGTCTNGACGCCTTACTGCAGGAATTAGCGCCTTCAAAGACGTTTCTGCTCGTGGACAGTAACACCACACATTGCCTTTCTGTTTTTGTGCCAAAGTTGGGCCAATTAGATGCGGCTTTTGAGGTCTTAGAGGTGCCTCCGGGCGAAGAGAGTAAGTCACTCGAAGTAGCAGCAAATCTGTGGTCTGTTCTTTTAGAATACGGCGCAGACCGCAACAGTCTCATTATCAATGTGGGCGGTGGTGTAGTTTGCGATTTAGGCGCGTTTATCGCAGCCACTTTTAAGCGCGGCATCCCGTTTGTGAATGTCCCTACCTCGCTGTTGGCCATGGTTGACGCATCAGTTGGGGGTAAGAACGGCATCAACTTTGCGGGTTTAAAGAACCAATTAGGCACTTTTACCCAACCCAACTACGTCCTTATCGACCCTGATTTTTTGACTTCTTTGCCCCAACAAGAGTGGGAGAGTGGTCATGCAGAAATGCTAAAGCACGCTTTGCTTTCTGGGACAAACTGGGCGGAAGCATTGCAGTTCGAACCGGCTACACTTGCCCTTTACGAAATTCAGCAAAGCGTGGCTTTCAAGGCTGCAATAGTTCGTGAAGATTTTAAGGAAACCGGCAAAAGAAAAGTTCTGAATTTAGGCCATACTACGGGCCACGCTTGGGAAAGTTATGCAGCAGTCAGCGGTAATCCATGCACACACGGTGCAGCGGTAATTCAGGGTTTGCATGTCGCTTTACTGCTCAGCGGTTTACAGGACGAGCAAAACGCATTGGCCAAAAGATACCCTTGGATAAAGGTCGAAGACGACGCTCTGACTCCGCTTTGGGAGCGCCAATTGCAGGATAAGAAAAACACCCGCGGCGAAGTTCGCTATGTTCTTCTCGAGGAACTAGGGAAGCCCATATGGGACGTTCAAATCACCAGAGAGCAATGGATTCAGGCAGTATCGGCGCTGAATAGCGCATCCTAGTATGGAAATGGAGCTCCCGAAAATCACACAGCCCATTCAAGCTGAATTTGAATTGCCGCTCAGTAAGAGTATGGCAAATCGGGGCTTATTGTTGGCGGCCATATTTCCGGAGATCACACTTACGGGAATAAGCACGGCTAAAGATTCTGTATTGCTAAGAGAAACGTTGGACGCGTACGCCCATGGTGAAGTGCATGTGGGTGCGGGCGGAACAACCTTGCGNTTTGCGACCGCTTATTGGGCCACACGTGAAGGTTCATCAATCACTTTAGGCGGAACAACCGAATTGAATCAGCGTCCTATTGCGCCATTAGTGGATGCCCTGAATGCTCTAGGCGCAGAGATAACCTACGCGAACACGCGCGCACAAGCACCATTGCATATCAAAGGCCACCAACTTCAAGGCGGTTCGCTGCATTTGGGGCATGTGAAAAGCTCGCAATTCGTTACCGCATTGATGCTTATAGCACCTACGATGCGTGATGGACTGCGTCTTGAATGGGACAGCGTCGTATCACAACCGTATCTCGTTATGACAGCCGCCCTCCTTCGAAGTGCCGGGATCCCAGTTACGTTAACAAAATACGGGGTATCCATACCTCATGTAGAAGCAGTTGATCCAGTACAGTTAGTGATTGAACGGGATTGGTCGGCGGTGGCTTTTTGGTGTGAAGCACTTGCCTTAAGCGTTGGCGGAAGTTTGACCTTGCCGGGATTCGTAGATCCCAGTAACCAAGGCGACTCCAAAGTAGTTCACTATTTTGAGCCGCTTGGTATCGGCCATAAGTTCACGGAAAAGGGCCTCGTCCTTTCAAAAAAATCGGTGCTTACTCCTGGACATTTACATTATAACCTACAGGGCGAACCCGATCTGGCGCAGCCGCTAATCATGACATTGCTTCTTAAAAAGATTCCTTTTGAAGTACACGGCTTAGAGACCCTTCGCGGTAAAGAATGCGATAGAATAGCGGCCATTGCTGAGGTAGCAGACGCCTTAGGTATTGAATTAGAGACGGGCGAGGCACACATTAAATGCAGCCATTATCCTGACCGATTTGCACCCATTAGCCNGCCGTTGCAAACCCACAATGACCACCGCGTTGCGATGTCCTTGGCGCCTTTAGCGTTCCAATTTCCAATCACTCTTCTGCATCCTTCGGTAGTTGAAAAAAGCTACCCCGATTTTTGGCAGCATTGGGCTCAATTGGTCTAAAGTAGTGGCGTACCGCCATTCTAAAGTAAAGCCTTCTTTGAATGGTTTAGTCATGTTATAAGACATGCTGGTGCTCCATCCGCCTTTGTTCGCTTTGAAATGATAACCGAAAAAATCCTCATAAACACTTTTTGCNCCTATGAAGCCTGTCGCAACGGGCACCGAAAGCCATATTGGCGAAGTANCTGCTTGCACCCAGCCTAAGGAGCTTTGAAACTGCCAATGTCTCATCGTTTTAGAAGAACGAATCGAGCCGCCGTAAGTTCCGTTGTGGTAATGCAGGTCTACCGACCGGTGATCCCAGGGCACAGTAAGACGGTGTCGCAGGGATTTTTCGCTTGTTCCCGCGCACTGGTAACGCAACCAATCGCCTTGCCAGTTCCCTTTGAATCGGTCTTCAATCAACTGCAACGACCATTTTCCAGTTGCATCACGCCACTGCATGCTTACCACAGTTGTTGTTTTTTGCTCTTTTCGATGTAAATAACCTTCGAACAACAAGTCATCCCGCCACCAATTCCAGCCCAAAGCCTGCTCCTTCACTGTAAATTCACCAAACCAACGCTGTGACTTCCATTGCCATTTAAAATATGAGGTGCCGGTACCATTTACTAGTCCTAGACCTAAGGTGCTTTGGCCGCCGCGGTATTCGACGGCTCCATTTATTCCAACTCCTTCGTCAAAGCTCATATATAAACCCCCATTCTTGTATTGGCTAGTGGCTCCGAATCCGTTTCGGATTGCTCCGTAGGTACTTAATGCGCCCCGTATTCCCTGTGAAAATTGTTCGCGTGAAGGGCTTGTACCAAAGCCCCGGCTTCCGCTCAGCAATCCTTCGCCCAGCAGTAAAGTGTGGTGTCCTATGAGCCACTGCGATTGCACTGTGCCGCTATGTTTCGTGCAGATAAAAGCTCGAGGTTTAGATGAAACGATCGATTCGCCGTCCATTGTAAGCTCTTTGGACCAACCCCACTCAAAACCACCGCTGCTTCCTATAAATTTCGTTTTCATTCGAAGGGCGCCGCGTACACTGCCATTGTAGATCAGTTGGTTCTTACTTCTTTTCGGCTGGTCGCGTGAAAATGGCAAAACATCAGCCAATTCGCCAATATCTTGTTTAGACAACCCCGGCAAGCCAACAAGCTCTATAGGGTCGATGATGTACCCCATTAATTCCCGGTATTCAATAATAGAATAGACGCCTTCTTTACTCAAGCCAAACCATTGCCACAATAATTCGGGTGGACAATTATTAATGGTCAACGTATCCAATACGGTGGTCCTAGCCGGAGTCCATTCTTCAAGAAATGACTGGCCGTAGAGTACGTTGCTAAAAAAGAAATACCACCACCATTTCACGGTACATAGTTTAAGGTGGCATTCGCTAAAAGTCTCGTATTCCCGAATGCTACACTGATAGAATAGCGGTCTTGAATCCAGCTAAAGCCTATTGCGGAGTAGACGCCTTGTTGCACCCAGTACACACCCATTTCTTTCTTTATATAGCTTACCTGAGCGGATAAAGCGGAAATAAAATGCGGTTGGTGGCACCAGCCGGCAGTGATGGACCATTCATTCGATATGAAGTAATGCTGTTCGACGCGGGCAATGAATTGCCCGCGGTCGTATCCGCCACTAATACGCAGTAAACTTTGATCATCCGGCTCGTAGGTGGCGGTAATTTGCCCAGCCGGTTCAAAGTAGGATGTGAGGTTTTTAAGCACGGTGTACCTTCCTCCTAAACCAGTTTCAAGAGTTATGCTTTGAGAAAGTGGAAGCTGCGAGCCAAAGAGCGTGCTGTACTGAGTATAGGCATCTAAGGTCTCTATTTCGATTATGGCTTTGCCTCTTTTGTGAAAAATACCTGCGGTTACCGCATGTTGGGGTAGACTATAGCTGCGCATTGCAAAATGCGTTTCTGCCTCGCACGGCCAAAACTGAAGCGGGGTATAGATAAGGTAATAATAGAGGGCTAAATCGGTCAGCATCTTGGGTAGGTTTCCCTATAAGATGCTACAAACGATTGGTTCGAATCAAGTCTTGTTAGTAAGTAAAAGTTGCGAGCAACTTAATAGTAGTTGACCAATTTTAATCTGAAAATTAGAGGAGCATATTCAGGTACCGTACTTGCGCCTTTTTGTCCATAGCCCAAACTAGATGGGAAAACTACGACGGCCGTACCACCTTCTCCAGCAATTTGCAAGCCTTGTTGAAAACCTTGAACGAGTAAGGGCATGGAAACATGGCTGGATGCGTACCAACCGTTTGAGAATATCGTGCTGTCTAATAAATACCCAACATGTTTGAAACTAACCTCGTTCGTACTGTCTGGAACTCTATTTACATTACCCGTATCTAAGATGTGGTAAAACAATCCTGAAGGTGTCTGGGTAAAATCAAGGCCTGTGGTCGCGATGTAATCCTCAATTTCTGCGATCTCGCGGTTAAACCGAGCTTCTTCAGTGGTACAAGCCACAAAAAGAACAAGTACTAATAAGAAGGGTAGTGCTTTTTTCATTTTCCAAAAGTAATGTAGTTTTTCGTGAATACCATTCCATCTTGTTTCGCTAACATTGTGTTATGAAAGGATTCCTTTTTTCTATTTTATTATTTTCCGCATTCAGCATAAAAGCACAAGTGCTGCAGCGTTCTCAGGGCTTCCCTGCGGATCCAGTAACGGCGCTTTCGTGGTGCGAGGATACACTTTACATAGGGACACAGGGTTCCGGTGTTTTCGTATTGGTGGAGCAACGAATTCTTCCATCGCGCCGTTTTAAGGAATTTTCGCGATCAACCATCTACAAGTTCCAAGATTGCGAACCTGTTGCCAGTGGCACGCTGCAAGCCTATCCTATTACCGCCTCTTCACCGGACGGAACCACCTATACTGCTGAAGATGGATCCTTGCGTATTCAGTTCAGTGACGAAGGTGCACGCGTAGACGAACGACCTTCAGGGATTTGGCACTCCCCGACCTTCAAATGGCTCCATACGAGCGTGGACTTACTTTTCTTCGTAATGGTTCTGAGCTCAGTGCATACGCAGAAGGCGAGCTGATTGATGTCTTCTTTGTAAAAGGGCTAATTTTTGACATTGCATCAACACCCTTTGGATTGCTCTTAAGTACTGAGGCCGGATTATATAGATGGGAGAAGGGCTGGCAGTTGCGTTACGAAGGCCTGCCCATCTTTGCCTTTGACGGGCCAGATGTCCGTACCCCNCTTGGGGCTATTGGATTAAAGAAACTACTCGACGGTAATTGGTCGATGAGCGATTTTTCCACTCCTTCGGAGCGTATTCCTGCGCCGGCGCCGTACTTCGATGTGGATACTATTGGCAACACCTTTTATGGATTCGGGCCCAATGGACTTGAGGTTTTCGATAGCACTGGCGCATTGTTCACCATTACCTCCGCTCGTGGATTGCCCACTATTGGCCCCGGCAGTTACGATGTGGCGCTTAGAGATGAAAATTTATTCGTGGCTACACCTAAGGGATTGTGGGTTTTCTCAAACGAAGGGAAGCCAAACGATTTGCGCGATTTAGGAATACTTTTTTGGCAAAANGGGCTAAGGGTCAACTCTTTTGACGATTTAGAGACTTCTCCAACAACNATTGGTTTTACGGCCTTACAGCGCAAGGTATCTGCAGGTGAGGTTCACGGCAGGTACAGATTAAATGAAGGGGCATGGGCGTCGTTTAGCGTTGGTGAGCGCGTGATTCTTGAACGCCCAGCACCACAAAACTATACGCTGGAAATTCAAACCAGCACACGTTTAGACTACACACAAGGAATGAATGCCATTTACTCTTTTACCGTTCGTGCACCATGGTACAAGCGCATTTGGCCATGGGTATTAATAGCATTAGGAGGCGCATCAATCCTGTTATTTCGTCAGCGTAAAACTAAGCTTCGTTTGGAAGAGCAGCTGAAGTTGCAAGAACGTTTGGCGGATGCGGAATTGGCCAGTAAGCGACTGCAAATGAATCCGCATTTTTTGTTCAACGCGCTCGATGCTATTTCAAACTTTATTTTTAAAAACCAGCCAAAAGATGCCGTGAAATACATGGGAAAATTGGCCAAGATGATGCGGTTAACCCTTGACAGTTCGCGGAGTGAGGCGATGGTATTAGCGGATGAAATGGAATTGATCAAACAATACCTTGACCTATGCGAACTGCGCTACGGCAGCTTTGAAGTGAAGTGGGAGTTACAGGAAGGTATAGACACATTCGATCATTACGTTCCGCCGATGTTAGTACAACCCATTGTTGAAAACGCTGTGCAACACGCTTTGAGACCCGTCATGGCCAAAGGACAAGTCGCANAACTGCATCTTCGCATCACTCAAAATGAAAATTGGTTGAGTATTTCGGTTGAAGATAATGGTCCGGGTATGCCAAACGAGATCACTTNCTCAGGCAGTCACGGTTTGGCCATTATTGACGAGCGCCTTGATCTATTGAGCAAAAAGCANGGACAAAGGTTTGAAAAACGCGTAGAGGTTCTTTCTAAATCGAATTCATCTGCTGGAACATGCGTTTCACTCATTATACCTTCCGATTTTGGGCATTAAATAGTAAGTTAGAAGTATAATACGCCGCCATGAAAGCACTCTTATTAGATGATGAACGTCCGGTCTTGGAATCCCTACAGGGAAAACTCAATCTATTCTGTCCAGAAGTAGAAGTTGTTGCTGCTTGCCAAAGTGTGGACGAGGCCATTACTATCCTGAACGAGGAGGACATAGATCTGCTGTTTTTAGATGTAAACTTGAACGGTGAGAGTGGTTTCGATTTGCTAGAGAAAGCAAAAGGGACCGATTTTCCTTCGCTCATTTTCACCACGGCCCACGATGAATTTGCTATTCAAGCCATCAAGCACGCAGCGCTTGACTACTTATTAAAGCCTATTGATGCAGAAGACCTTGTCAAAGCTGTGCGTAAAGCAGGTGCGAGAATTTCGCCAGAACAGGCAGCTGTTGCTGAAATAGCAAGTAAGGGCGCCCCGAAAAAATTGGTCATTCCAACTACTGAAGGGATGCATATTCTTAACGTGAGTGAGATTGTCCGTTGTGAGAGTAGTTCAAATTACACGCAGTTTTTTCTAAAGAATAAAACGTC
>JGI26080J50196_1000468_pt1 | contig 18635 bp, 23 predicted proteins | sample SaaInl0LU_22_DNA_FD_50196 | JGI IMG/M metagenome (IMG submission 50196)
AAAATCAGACTGAGGGGGGTAGTTGGTGGCTGTGTTAGGGTTTAGGACTATAAGAGAGTTTATTGTATTAAATATGGAGAGACTGTTACTTAAAAGCCTGTAATCTCGCCTTTATGAAGTCTTGGAGTTCATGGAAGACTCTCAAGACTTCGAACTCGATAGAGAGTTTGTCAGGAACATACGTGTCGTCGTCGGTGACCTCTTCGTCGTCTTCATCCTTAAAACAAACCCGGTATCCTTGTTTTTTTAGTGTCTCCCTGACTGACACGCGTGTCTTTTGATCGAGTCGACTTCCATCGGTTGAAACAAACTCAACGTGCATATATCCTTCATCCCAACAACACTCTTCGTAATCGGTGGACCTTGGGACGACAGCCCTCATACTAGTTGCATCTTCAACGAATTTCACTGCATGGCACAAACCAGAGGTGGGTTTGACGACGTTGAGTTCAGAGTTCATTATTTAGAAGGAAGTGTTACGGAGCGATCTCGTCGCGTCAAGTTGTGGCGTCACGATCTGACATGACCCCCTGTTTGGAGCCAAAAAATAGACAAATTTGTATATAACCTACTAACTACACAAATTTGTATATTTTATCCATTAAAACTGGGTCGGGGTCAGGGTCGAAGGTCGTGACGCCACAACGTGACGCAGAGCAGACAAGACATGGGACGACGAAAACCAAGAAGCTACTTTCCCGGATTACCAGCCCCGGGCATCTGCCTTACCAGGCCTGTGATGAAATACATACCAGAAGAGCACGCACACCTGAGGATCTTCTTCCCACCAGGTGCCAGGAAATCGGAGCAACAGCAAACCGGAGAAAGAGACNACCCCATCGTCATCGATAACTCAGAAGACAAAGATGTCATCATAATCGATGATGATTCAGACGATGAATACCACTTGGACATCTCTTTCGAGTGCCCTTCTCTACCAGACATAGTCGATCTCCCCCCTCTCACACCCTCACCGGTTAAACTCCTCGGAGGTCTAGAATGAACTAGTTGTAACATAAAAAGGTTTTCTATACTTTCCTACTCTGTGACATTTCCAAAAACATTCGTCGTGATACCACTTGTTGATGTAGGGGGGGAGCTTGATCGGTCGCCCCAGATCCTGAGTTTTCCGGGGAAGGGCGATCCGTCGCGTGCCCTTCTNTATCGCGTCCCCGCACTCCGTGCAACGCGCTTGCTTCANGGAAGACGAGTCTTCGACGTGCGTGAACGTTTCCTCACCCCTTTTCGCCACGCTCCACGCGACTTGGTTCCGGACGCNCTGGCACGTGAGCATGGATCGTGCGTCGCGAAGTGANGGGGTGTTAGGGTTTAGGTAGGTGCCTTCTTTCTGCATTACAAATTTCTACAGTTCAGGTATGCTACTGAAAAGTGAAAAGTTGGAGAAGGTTGTGCGTAGCGTTGCGATGACCGGTAATGCGTGCGTGCTCGTGTATCATTTCTTACTCAGAAATCTGTAGACGTCGCCTCGTTGATCATTGCCTGGAGACGAGCATCCAAATCACCGTGCGTGCTCGTGTATCATTTCTTACTCAGAAATCTGTAGACGTCGCCTCGTTGATCATTGCCTGGAGACGAGCATCCAAATCACCGTCATCATCCAAAAAGTCACAGTCAACAAGATCTGGATCTAAGACGTTCCCAGCAGACTCACATTGCGGGCAGTCACGGGTGGTCGAACCGGCGGAGTGCGTGTGGCACAAAACAGCTGTAGACACTTGCTTCTCGCTCTCCGTCACCGTCTTCTTCGTCAGCTGACGGTCGCGACAGTGCATCTTGCAACGATCGTCTCCGGGGAGGCGACGGTTGGTGCAGGGAGTGCCCTTCGCAGTCACACCGGTACACCGGACTTCCTCCGGAGACGGCGCTTTGCGCTTACGGCTCTTGAGGCTGTCACGGAGCTCTTGGAGACCCTCCCGGGTAGCCAGGACTTCGGCGCGCAGGTTGTCGATCGCTTGCAGGACGGTTTCCATCGTGCGGACTTGTGCAGATCTTGTTTTCAAATTTAGATTTTTTTTGAATTTCCACGTAAGTGATTTACTTTTTTAAAAAATATCTACTTTAACCTGGATTCGTGACCAAGTGGGCGGCACCGGAAGACAGGAAACTCATCACCGTCGCCAAAGCCCCCAACGTCTTAGACATCAAATGCGTCTTCACCGTGCGCATGTGCGTGTCGCTCACCTCACACACAAAGTTTCCCCATTTCCACACAGAGAGGCAGTCGTTTGTGAGGTACACCCACTTACTGACAAAGTAGCTCGCCAGGGAAAAGACATAAAAAACGACGACGGGGAACCGGCGTAACAGTTTGAACATGGTATTACATCGGACAGTACTTTTAAGACGAAAGAGTAGAAGAAACCTCGTGCTGGAAATACTCGGCAAAGTGTTCCAATCGGGTCAAAATAAAGTTCCATCTCTCCGGACATCTCTGAATGGTGTCATATCTCTCCTCTCCGTTGAACCTCTCAACCAACTTACACGAGTCAACACCCATCATGTTCATATATACATGACACTGAATCTCCTCATACTCCCTCGGGGAATAAAAAAGTTTCTTCGTCCGGTTCTTGATGACATTCAAGTGACCATTTATCACTTGTCCAGGTGAACCCAAGATCTCATACTTGGTACCCAAGAGGGTGCACACCGGATAGCGGTAGTACGCAGCCTTTACAGGATCACACCGGTGACGTGCGTGGGTCATAGTCACCACTCGAGTTGCATATGATTTTGCCTTTGACTCATTCACAGAATGAAGCTCCATAGTCTCTGTGACCAACTGCATCTTTTCTTGAATTGTAGCATTCGACGTCTGTACCAAAGTCAACACCCGACGAACCTCCGGTTTAGTCACAGTCGCCAAATCAAACACTTGTTTCTCAGTCTTCTCCGGACACGTTCCGGGGAGGTGCTTGTTCCACAACTTTCGAATCAACTCGTGGGGGTCACCAAGTCCACACAAAATAGCAGTCGCCACGTCACTCGCGTTGATGACGATCTTCTGTGCAGGGATTTTTCCGGGTACCCGGAGGCGTCCCAAGAGGGTCGGGTAGATGCGACCACATGCACGGGCATCCGCGAGGGCGTTGTGGGCGTTGTCAAACTCCTCACCAAATATCTCCTCGTAGACCTTAATCAACTTTCCACCCTTTGCACACCGGTCACGTTGATACAAATAGTATGTGCACACAAACTCGTGCGTTGCCATGAAACTCGTGTCCAGATTTTGCCTGATGAGTTCTTGGTGCAACGTGTTCTCATCAAATGTACTATTGTGGGCAACCATCAAATCATCTCCCACAAAGTCTTTGAACTCTTCGAAAACCTTCCTGAACTTTTTTCCATGCTGGAGGGCATAGTCGTGAGAGATACCATGCACATGCGTCGCACCTACCGTGAAGTCTTCCGGGTATATCACCTCATAGAAATGACCATCCTCCTTCCCGTTCCTGTACCGGATGGCGGCGATAGACACGATGCGACACGAATCCCAAGCCCACAGGGTGTCTCTCGTCGGCTTGGAATAGAGCTTACACTTACCGGACGTCTCCGTGTCCCACGCAACATAGGATAATTGCATGATATTTTTCTTCATTACATAGCGAGCAGTGACTTTAAGGCTTCTTCCTTCACAGTGAAATTGTGTATCAACTGTTCTAGATTTCGTTTTTTGTGTTCGAGGGCTATATTATAGGCCGTTTTGAAGTTAGATATGAACGTCTTTTCGTCAACGTCCTGAAGGCGGGAACTCTGTCGCCGGAGGCTCTCGTACGTCGTCACCGACGATATGTCGATGTTCTCCTGGGAAGATATCATCTTGTATGCCAGCATTCTGAATTTTGCCGTGAATCTCTTCACTGGCTTCATGCTTTTGATCGTGACCTCTGACCAAAGGCGCCAGCGACTGACTGAGATAAGATCTAGGACTAGACGCTCCCTCGCCTGCTCCTGAGTCATGTTCCCAGCTTCAACCACGGCAATAGAAGACGCCTCATCTCCCTCCTCCACGTTTATGTCTTCGACGTTCACCGGGTGGTTGTTTGTGTACCACATAAGTCGCAGATCCTTGTCCACCTGTTTGAAACGTTTCTCGAGCTCACACAGCGCGTTCATGCTCGAGACGTAGTGACTCTCCGGAATACTCTCCTTGATGTCGAAGAAAGTATCCGCCGTCGCCATAAGCAACTCACCAGTCGTCTTCAGTCTCACGTCGTTCACGGACAGAACGTTCATCGCGCGCGTCTCAGAGTGCGGATCGCGATCGAATCTCCGGTTGGGTCACGACTAGTCATTTCACGTAAGTGTCGTTTGAATTTTGAATTTGAATTTAAAAAATATCTCACACATAGATATCATGAGACCCCCCGCGACGATCGCCACGGAAGCCGTCGTTATCGCGCTGATGAACTACGCTCTATATTACATGTTCAGGAAAGCGACCGATGAAGTCACCTCTATCTTGCTCGCCGGAGCTTTCATCCACGTGGGCTTCGAACTCGCCGGTCTCAACGAGTGGTGGTGCAAGATCACTTATCGTCAAGCATGAAAATGAGAGACTCCCGATTCTCCTGAAGCGCACGTATCTCTTCCCGGATGTCACGCTCAATCTCCGGTGTCACGCTCGGGTCTGTCACCCTCTCGATGAGAGCCTGAATCTTCTTGTTCACGAGCTCGAGGCTCTTGTTCAAAGCACGTGAAGAAGAAGTTGGTTGATCGGGCGATCCGTAGTGGAGTCCACCCGAGGGGGGTACGATCTTGACCGGACGCACCTTCCACACGTTCAACATTCGGTCGCATATGTCACGGTAGGCTGCGTCAGTCATGTTCTCGCTGTGCTTGTCGACAGTGTTCATAAGTTCAAAGAGAGTCTCCGCCATGTACGCGCGTATCTTTGAGGCGACGCAGGTCGACCTGACTCATAGGCATCTCCAGCCAGACGTCCTCACCGGTGTCTATATTTTTAGCCTTTATAATCTTAGTGTCAAAATAGGGCTTTATATGATGGGTCTCCGGAGGGCGAACCGGGGGAACGAAATAATTGAAAATTTCATCGAGGAAATTCATAGCGTGCTTGGTCTTAAGTGTTACAGCGGTTTTAGTTCTTAAGTCGGTTCGAGATCGACGTGAAGATCTGAACGTTCACTTGGTCGTCGTTGCACGAGAGTGCGCGACACAGGTTATTCAAGATAATGAGAAACCATTTCATTTTCATCGTCTCTTTCGAGGTGCCTCCGGTGTGGGGGGAACGTACTCCTCGCACAACTGATCGAAGATCTTCTGCTGGAGATCGCGGGGCAGGTTGCGCGTCGCGTGACAAAATGCGAGGAGCCAGTCGTGGGTGTACAGCATCAATCCTCTTTCGCGTCGTCAGCCGTGTCGTGACTGTCGATATCGGAAGGCACCGTCTCGTCCGAGTCGCTGTCTGACGACGCGTCCCCTTCGAGATCGTGGTATAACAGGGTGGCCTCCCCATGCACCACATTTACGAAATTCCTCGATGTAGCGACCAAGTCCATAATTAACTCCGGAATTGCCAATATGACGGCATACGGTAAAATCCACAAAATTGCGTATCTTTGTCGCATGTGCGCGTTTTTAAAATTTAGAATCTTATCTTTAACCCCCCACAGATCACGCGCGCACGATCCAAATGGTTGGTCGCAAGTGGTCGAACGAGGAACACATACAGTTCCTCCGGGGACTTGAACGATTCGGAAAAGGTAACTGGAAAGCCATATCCAGAGAATTCGTGACGTCGAGAACGCCGACACAGGTGGCGAGTCACGCACAGAAATACTTTCTCCGGTTGAAGAAAAAAAAGATTCTCCCACCGGGTGCTTTGCGCAGAAGCACCTTCGATGTGTCTTCCGATTCAGAAGAATCACGGACAAGTGAAACACCGGATAACGTCACGGCACCACCGCCGGAGGAACCACCTGCTCCCTCACAGGTGACTGACGCGTTTCACGTGTACATGAATTGCACGCTCATGACTCATCGTATCGGAAATTACTTGATAAATCACCCATACATGAGACGAGATGTCGTTAGACCCCGGGTGGTGAGGGGAGCAATAAAAAATTTAGATATCCTGTTGTAAACTACGTGTCTTGCTCTGGTGGCTCTCTGCGTTGTGTTTTCGCACGCAGGTCGTCGAAACCCGCCTTAGCACCTTTCACATTTAAAACGATTGAATCTGGTTTCGATTCTCCGGCTTCATACATAAACAACAACAATGCGATGAAGTAAACGCTCGAAATGCCTACCATGGACGCAAGTTTAAGTGTAAATTCGTCACCGGTCTTTGTCGATATCAACCCTTCACTTGTATCTTTCGTGAAAAACATCTTGCCACCCTTGTATTCCACATCCCTTTTAATCACGTTGGCATAATCCCAATCAGCCCATTTTCCTGCCCAGGCGTCGTCTGCCATTTTTTCGAGCATTTCTTCTCCATCCTTGTTCGAGATACTTACAAGAGTCCCCTCCGAATCATACCTTTCGATAAACGTACAATCGTACCCGCCACCAGGACACTGAGTTGGAGTTGGAGTGTCGGCTTCCTCGTCATATGGTGGTGGACTTGTACCAAGAGCCTCATCGTAGATAAAAGCTAATCCATTTTCAGATTTGTAATTCATCGATGAACACCAGTCTGGTTTAGGATCTTCGTAACATTGTAAAACGTTTGGTATGATCATGTACCCTTCTCGACGACGACGCATGCGATATTTTTCCGTTCGCGTGGCACCATTCTCAGTAATCGTGAGAACGTCCCCACCACCGTTAGCAACACTCGGACTCGGTCCGGTGGTAGTGGTGTTGGTGTCTTCTCCTGACGGTGCGTATTTAATGCCAATCAAAATTACGGCTATGAGAAGACATGCAAAGAATGATATTACAAATGCCGACATATACTAGGAGTCAATATTTTTTTAACGATTGGTGACAGCCTGCATGTTATTTTTGATGTTCATCTTGGGAGAACGAGTCCCTGATGCAAACGAACCGGCCAGACCCGCAGACACGGCACAGATAATCAACATCGTGTCCCAAACCGGAGGCGACTTGATACTCCACCCGGTGGTGAAATACACTCCCAGGAAAAGACCAAGGGCACGAAGCATAGCCTCCAAATTCACGTTCATTGTATGTATTATCCAACTATTTTTTTCACAGGATTCATAAATGATCACGTGTTGCAAGTCAACCCCCTATGTGAAACTTAAAAAGAATCTGAGAAGAAATACATTGTTGGCCGGTACAGCCCTGGTCACGTGTAACACTCTCACCGGAGACACCCTCTCGGGAGTGTCGACGGTCATTGGGGTGGGAACTTCCCTCACGTACTTGAACCTCCTGTGTGGACACGTGGACACTATAGAAAATTCTGTTTCGATTCAAAAACACATCGCCGTACCGGTGGGGGTTGCCATTTTTGAATCGTGGTGGAACCACAATTTTCAGGAATACAGTTTAAATCCCGGATATACATTCGTGGGATTCCTCTCGTATCAATTCGCACTGATGACCATCTTATACGAGACCGTGACTGAGATGCTTACGCAGACGCCTCCGGAGAAGGAGCGGGGGCGGACGTCTTCTTCTTACGAGTCGTCGTCGTCGTCGACGCCTTCTTCTCTTGGGTACACTTACACTGACACACACCAGCCGGACCAGCCGGACCTGGCTCGCCACGGGGACCAGCCGGACCTGGCTCACCCCGAGGACCACGAGCGGGGGTGACCGGCGTTGCACTCTCAGCCGGACGTCTCTCCACCTCCTCCAAAACCTTTAACAGTAGGTCACACAATCTCGAGTCGACAGTCTTCTTGGAAGACTCCATTTCAATTTCCTTCTTGAGAGCATCCATTATATATAATTAAAAGAAAAGATTATTGTCTCTGGAGACGAGACACATGTTGTTCATCGGTCCAACACCCATGTCAGGGATTGGTCAACACTGTATGAAATATATGAAACTGTTTCCTGGATCACGGTATGTGGAACTCAACAAAGTCAAGGAGGAGTTACCGGAAAAGTGTGATGAAATCTTTGCCTTCCTCATACCCTTCCCTGGTGTCACTGAGTTTTGTAAAAAAATCAAGAAAGTCGCTGACAGGATTACAGTCATGACTGTGTGTGAGACGGAGACCGTGCACCCGGACTACGGACTCATCTTCAGAGAGTTCACCAAAATTGCAGTCCCCAGTGTCTTCTGTAAAAATATTCTTTCCAAACAATTTCCTGAGAATGAGTTCTTCATCATACATGCACACATACCGGAAACTACAAAACCGTACACCTTCTACCACATCGGAAACGTATTCGACGGAAGGAAACAGGTGAACAAGATCATCGAAGCATTCATCAGACTGAACAAGGAAGATTCACGTCTCCTGATAAAAGCCACCCACTTCAAACATTGGCAACCAAACATTCCACGCGTCAAGGTCATCAATGGGTTGTTACCGGAGAGCGATATGGAAGACATTCACACAATGGGTGACGTGTACGTGTCCTTTTCTAAATCCGAGGGTGTGGGGATGGGTCAGGTGGAGGCCGCGCTCCGAGATAAACCGGTGATTACCACCGGTTACGGTGGAAGCACAGAATACATTAAAACACCATACATGATTCCGTGCACGAAGGGGGTGGTTTTAGCGGATGACTTTCTATTTCAAAAGGGGATGGAATGGGGAAATCCCTCCTTCGAACACCTTTTGGAATACATGACGGACTGTTATGAACAAAAGTTGAAATACATGGACGGTGCACACACTCGACACATGGTCTCCGGTGAGAACGTTACACAAGAATTTCTTCGACAATGTAGTTGGTCGCGAGAACAATCAAACCAATGAGAATTGTTCCACTCATCATCTGACTACGCTGGGCGATAATCATCATCGTCAAATCGTCAAGGGCCTTCACACCGGTGGGCTTTTTCACGAGGGGTGGGACGAGGGTGCTGATGGCGATGTATAGGGCCATCGCTACGATCACCGGTCGGAGATTTTCTTGATCGAGAAACATAACTATGATACATCTACATTTTATTTCTTTACAATCGTCTTTCTACTCGAGTAATATTTTTGGTATCGCTTCTTAAGTCTCCATGAGGCATCTGCAAACTTCTCACACTTTTCATCCGGTACACTCTTCTTAAGTGCCTTACACGCCTGTTTGAGACATGATTGCCAAACATCATCTCTCACTACAGGGATCATTTTGTAATTTACATTCGCGTCACACCTTTATTTACGTTTCCCCCGCAATGGTCGAGAGATACAGATCGACCTGTCCGGCGAACGCTGGACACGCCTCGTTCACCCTGCGCGTCACCTGATCTTGCACACCGGTGATGTGCTCTCGGAATTTCTTGACGTCCACACCGGTGGCGTTGTGGATCTCCCCCTCGCTCGCGATATCCTTCAGAGCGTAAAAATAGGCCGCGGCGTAGTTCGCGTGCAAGACAGCGACGAGGGGCGACGCGTCCTGTTGCGCGGCCGTCGCGTAGCGGGCGCTTTGGCGAATGAGGACGTTGTACGTGTTCACCTTTCCACGACGATAATTTCCTGATACCAATAAGGCGACGAAACAGGTCAAAAGCAAGTATTGGTACATCTGATGTATGCTGATATTTTTTACATGTCGAGACTGGTATAGTAATCGCGAATGTGCGCGTCTTCAATGGGAATGTCGCGGTAATCCTCGAGGGATATTCGGGCACGGTGAACGTTCCGGTGTCGATCCTCCCCGGGTTGTTTCTTCGAGAGGTTCACGTACGTCACAGCCGTGAGCGGTTTGTATCCACGCACGTGGACGAGCCAATACACCTTCGAAACATCGGTGCGGGTGGTTTGTCGAAGACACGCGTCACGGAGGGTCATCGTCGACGGCACCTTCGAACGACCTCCGGGGAGATTGTTGTTGTGGAGGAACTTGTCGTACGCCAAGAAGGCACGGAAACGTTCACCCTGCTGATCACTCACATTGTTATCGTTGAGTGCCCGACGAACGCTACGCCTGTCCCGGAGATTGACGTCACTCTTCTTCAAGACTTTGATGTACGAGTGAATGGTGGACGGTGCGTAGTTTTTCGCTCGGAGGATGGAGGCAAAGTGTTCCATGCTGATTTCTTACATTTTATACGTGTCGTGTCTTTATTACTACGGGGTTTTTACAAACAACCCAGATGCATCCTCCACGAAACCAAAATTTTTCCAAAAAGTCACAGTCTCCCTGTTCGGACGCACGGTCATCACGGCGTCGTCTCGATAGAGTGCAAAAAATTTCACAAACATTTCAATCCTTCTCACGAGGGCACGACCGAATCCCACACCCCTCTGCACCGCGTCCACACACAGGTATTCTATGTGACACACGGGAACACTCGAGCGCATGAGCCTGTATACTATGAAGCCTATGGGTGAACCGGTGATATCTTTCAAGCACATCGCACACCACTCATTATTCTTCGTAAAAATTTTATCCTTCGTAAACTCGATCGCCCCGAGCGCGTCTTGATACTGTTGCTCCGTGTGGATCGGGTTGTTCTCCGACTTGTAGTGGTCGAGAACCATGGCGCGCGGTGGAAGGGTACCCTTCACGCCCACGTACATGTCGAGCGTGCGGTAATTGTTGCGCAACGCCAGATCCAGGAGGATCCCCCTGTGCGCGGAGTCCGAGAAATCGACCAAACACGTGTTGTAGGTCTTCTCGAAGATCTCGAGTTCCTCGAGCAACCTCATCGCCGGTTCGCCTCCGTGCCTCCGCGACATCTCCGAACACACCTCCCGCTGGAAATGGTCGTACGTCTCGCCAATCTGCTTCTGCCTCAGGGCGCGACGACCCCTCCCGATTTTTCCCATCTTTAAGTTAAAGTCTTCGAGCGATCGTTTGTGAGGATGAAGATTTTCTGGGACAGATGTCATTTCTGTCACACGCCGATAAATCTGAGATACACTAACGTGCATCCCCTGGAAAACATCATATATAGGAAACACATAAGGGATACGTGGGCAGATTTTCACATTGCGTTGTCGAGGTTTTGGTATCATAAAAGATTAGGCAAGAGATGGGTGAAACTATGCAGTGAATGTTTCCACCGGAAAATAAAAGTCAATCCGCACGGAATTCGTCAGAGGGAGTTGGGTGCCGTTCGCTTTCAAACACCACACCCGTCCGGTTGGACGGAGGCGGAGTTCAGATCGTGGCTCAGCCTGTTGAACACACGATACAACTACACCACGCGCCATGAGCTCGAAGGTGCAGAAACTCACGCACGTCGAGCACATCCTGAAGAGACCTGATTCCTACGTGGGTGGGGTCGACAAAACCTCCGAGGAGATCTGGGTGGTCCACGGGGACGGTCTCCGGTTTGTCAGGGAGATCGTCACGTACTCGCCCGCCCTCCTGAAAATATTCGACGAAATCCTCGTCAACGCCATCGATAGGAATTCGGAACATCCCACGGATGTCACGTCCATCGCCGTCACCGTGAGCGCCACCGGAGAGGTTTGTGTGGAAAACAACGGACCCTTGGGGGGGATCGCCGTTGAGATCCACGAGAAGGAGGGTGTGTACTGCCCGGAACTCGTCTTCGGTCACCTCCTCACGTCCACAAATTACGATGATTCTCAAAAGAGGGTGGTCGGTGGGAGGAATGGGTACGGCGCCAAACTCACAAACGTCTACTCCAAGGAATTCAAAATAAAAATAAAAGATCCAGTGAACAAACATATTTATTCTCAGGTGTGGACGGATAACATGAAGGTGTGTGGCAAACCGTCGATCAAGTCATACGCTGGTTCGACACCCGTCGTGTCCGTGACCTTCACTCCGGACTGGGAAAGGTTTGGTATGACCCACGTCGAGAATGATTTCCTGAAACTCGTGCACAAGAGGGTGTGGGACGCCAACGTGTGCACGTCTGCAAAGTGTAAAGTCAAGTTCAATGGAGAAGTCCTCCCGAGGGTGAACTTGGAGGGGTACGCGAAGATGCACGGTCTCGAGAACTCGTGTTTCGTGGAAACCCCGAGGTGGTCGGTCTGTGTGGGCGCCTCCGGTGAGGGATACAACCACGTCAGTTTCGTCAACGGAATTTGCACTTCCAAGGGTGGAACCCACGTGGAATCTGTGGCCAACCTGATCGCACAGGGACTGATCGATGAGATGAAATCCAAAATAAAGTTGACACCCACCCAAGTGAAAAATACTTTCATGCTATTTGTGAAGAGCACATTGGAGAATCCAACCTTTTCTTCACAAATAAAAAATGAGTGCACGTCCAAACCGGTAACGTTCGGATCGACCTTCGAACCACCCACCAAGACCTTCTTCAAAAATGTTCTCAAGACTGGAATCCAAGATGAACTCCTCTCACTCTCACGTTTCAAGGAGATGAAATTGCTGGCAAAGACGGATGGGTCGGCGAGGAAATCCAAAATCACGGGGATCCCCAAACTGGACGACGCCAACAAAGCAGGCACGGCACAGTCACACAAATGTACCCTCATACTGACGGAGGGTGATTCGGCCAAATCCCTCGCGATCGCCGGTTTGAGTGTGGTCGGGAGAGATTACTATGGTGTCTTTCCGCTCCGGGGAAAAGTCCTCAATGTGAGGGATGCGAGTGTGAACCAACTCTCCGGGAATGCCGAGTTTCAAAACATTAAAAAGATTTTGGGTCTCCAACAGGGAAAGGTGTACACGAGTTTGAGTGAACTCCGCTACTCGAGACTCATGATCATGACAGACGCCGACGACGATGGCACACACATCAAGGGTTTGATCCTCAACCTCATTCACACCATGTGGCCCTCCCTCTTGGAATTAAATTTTGTTGTGAGTATGATTACTCCAGTGGTGAAAGTATCCGGAAAAAACTTTTACAGTCTCTCAACCTTCAAAAAGTGGTGGGAAACCCACGGGTCGGACAAACACAAAGTCAAGTACTACAAGGGTCTCGGAACCTCCACGAGTGCCGAGGCGAGGGAGTATTTCACAGACATCGACAAGTTGACCGTGGCGTTCGACATGGATGGAGACGCGGACACGTCCATGAAATTGGCGTTCGACAAAAAGTTGGCTGATGACAGAAAAAAATTAATTCAAGAAAAAACAAAAGACTCCGGAGAAGAGATCGATTATGGAAAAATAAAAAATATTTCAATCACTGACTTTGTTCACAGAGATTTGGTAAACTTTTCAATCGCCGATCTGAGGAGGAGCATCGCACACGTGGCTGATGGGTTCAAACCGTCCCAGAGAAAGGTCCTCCACGCGTGCTTCGCGAGAAACCTGACTGGGGAGATGAAGGTTGCGCAACTCGCGTCCTACGTCAGCGAGAAGACTGCGTATCACCACGGAGAGGTGAGCCTCGCCGAGACCATCGTCAAGTTGGCACAGGATTTTACAGGTTCGAACAACATCAATCTCCTCGTCCCGTGTGGACAGTTTGGCACGCGCATCATGGGTGGTAAGGACGCGAGCCAACCGAGATACATCTTCACGAAATTGTCTCCGGAGACGAGACAGATATTCGACCCGAGAGATGACGCAGTCTTGAACTACCTGGAAGATGACGGAAAGAGGGTCGAACCGGAATATTTCGTGCCGACCACGTGCATGGTCTTGGTCAACGGCTCGAAGGGGATCGGTACTGGATTTTCTTCCAACATTCCATCTTATAATCCAGAGGTGGTGAATGAAAATATAAAAAGAATGTTGGTGGGAACTCCGGTGAAGGACATGCACCCATGGTTTAAAAATTTTGGGGGCACCGTGGAGAGGGTGGACGAACACACTTGGGTGGCGCGGGGAAAATACGAGGATGGATGCGTCACCGAACTGCCTCCGGGGAGGTGGATCCAAGATTTCAAGGAACATTTGGACAAACTCGTGGAAGAGAAAACTATTTCAAACTATGTCAACAACTCCACCACGGAGAGGGTGCATTTCAAAATCGTGGGGTACACCGGAGGTGATCCGGTGAAAGACTTCAAACTCTCCGAGACCTTCAAGACATCCAACATGCACCTGTTCCACCCCACTGGGATTAAAAAATATAATTCACCAAATGAAATATTGTCCGACTATGTTGAGATTCGAATGGAATATTTCGAAAAGAGGAAAAAATATCTTTTGGAAAAGTTCCAAGCCAAGGCACTTGTGTGCAGTCACAAGGCACAGTTCGTGTGGTGTGTGGTGAACGACCACATCAAAGTCTTCAAGAGGAAGAGGGCTGAACTGGAGGGTGACATTTCTAAATACTTTCCACCGGTGGATGGAAATTACAATTACCTCCTCGACATCAAGACTTGGCAGTACACGGAGGAGGCCATCGCGTCCCTCGTGCAACAGACGCAGGAGGCACAGAGGGAATATTCCGAACTCAAGAATAAGAGACCGCGCGACATGTGGTTAGAAACTTTATTGTAATCGCTTCTTCACTCTGTTCGGTTTCGTGAGACGCCTCATGATACCACTCACCTCATCTTTGATGTATTGTTTATTCTTTTCCCTCTGTTCTCTCCTCTCACCGGCTCGAACCAGTCGAGCCATCATGTCGCTCACCTGACCCTTCACGTACGCTTTATTTTGTCTGTTTTTCCACGCCTTGTATTTTCGATTCTCTTGTGCCTTTGCAGTCGGTGACATTCTCTTGTACCGGTTCGCGTATGCTTTCAATTGTTGTTGTCTTTTCTTTTCGGTCTGATTGATTTTGTTCATGCGATCCTTGTAGTAGGACATTTTTTCGGGATGCTTTTCAAGGTTTTCTATGCCCACGAAGACACCATGCTTCTTCATGCGTTCAATCGTCGTCTTCATGTCTTGCTTCATTTTGTTTCTCGCAATCTCATTCGCTTTTTGTTTTCTATTTGCGAGTGCCACGGCTTGATTGGACGTCTTCTTCTCGAGTTTTTGGAGTCTCGCGAACCGGTTCAACTCTCTCTGAAGGGCGTTTTTATTCGCAGACTTTGTGATGCTCGCTAAGAGTTGATTCCGGTTCTTCGGAACATTCTTCGTGACATTCACCCTGAGACGCCTCGCCATCTGTTGTAGGTTGTTCATGCTCAAACTCGCCCTGATATTTCTGTCTCTCACCTTTTCCAATTTATTTTTCAACTCTTCCTTGGTGAGATTCTTCTTCACTGTCGTGTTCACACCAACGTTCTTCGCGACTTTTCTCAATACATTCGTGTTGACCGAATTGACTTTCACCCGGGTCTTCGTGTTCGTGTTGGTGAGCTTCTGAGCGGTTCCGACCCACTTCGGCGTCACCACCTTCGGAAGAACGCACAGCTGTTCATTCTTCCCACCCTGAATGATGCACTGTTCTTTCGCCATTTGAGCATCTTTCGTGACACGATCAATCTTCCTGGAAATCGCAGACATTCTCTGAATGAGACGGGCGGACTTGAGGTTATCACCGGTGTAAATCACCTGACGGAGCTGATCCGACAGGGACTGGTATTCATCCTCCAGCTTGTCGCCCTGAATGTCCAAATCAAAATATTTTTTACAGGCATCTATCACTTCTTTGCACCTGTCCGCAGGCGATTTGTTTTTACGTGCCCTGACTTTACGAGTTTTCTTCTTTTCAACGACTGGTTTCGCACGAGTCGTCGACGATCGAAGTCGTCCGAACCTTGTGCGCGCCATCTGATATTCGTGTATATTTTTTTTGTAAATCAACATTAGATATGGCCGGTGGCGAAGGAGCTCGAATCTGCATCGATGCCATTGGAGCACAGGAGCCCCACCTCCTGTCGAAGAAACCGGAAGACGGTGAATTTTTCTACGAAAGTAAGAGACACTCTCAGTTCTCAAAGTATCACCGGAGCACACCCGTGAAGAATCCCGGGGGGAAGGTCACGTGGCCGTTCGGGGAGACTCTCAAGGTGGAGTTCAGACCACAAGACAGGGGTGACCTCCTGTCGAACATGTGGGTGTCCATCACCCTCCCCGGTCTCACCGGTGGAAAGAATTACACAGACCAAATCGGGAGACACATCGTAAAGTCGGTCACCATGAGAATTGATGAAAATATTTTGGAGAAATACCACGCCGATTGGGGTATCATCAACGATGAATTGTACCTGGAGATGAGTGAAAAAGTCGCCAACCGGTTCATGGTCAATCGGAGCTTGGCCTTCGATTCCACGGAACTCAACGAGAACGACGTCGTGAGCGCATACGAGTCCGAAATCCTCATACCCATCAACATGTTCTTCAGTCGGAAATATGCCACGGACGAGTACTCCGGGAACAATCCCAATAGACCATACTTTCCCCTCTGTGCGTGTCACAAACAAAAAATAATCTTTGAATTTGAATTCTTCCCACAACAATATTTCTGTGACGCCGACTCACAAGTGTTGTCCCTCACGGAGTTTAACATTATCACCGAGGAAATCACCGTGACCAGGGAGGAGAGGTTGTACCTACAAAAAGTTCCACAAACCTTTGTCACGGACATCGTCACCCAACATCCGGTGACAGACACGGTACCCGGTGACACCACACTGACCCAACAACTCGTCCCGAACATTCCAGTCAAGGCCATCCACTGGTTCTTCCGGGACAAAAGGTTCGAACAAGAAAATGTCATCAAAGCTGCCGGGGAGACGGACGAAGGGAAATTCTTCTGCCACAACCGGTACAACTTTTCGAGGGCGGACGATTTCGACGAACTCAACACCTTCTTCGTGCCAGTCATGAAGGATGCCAAATTTTACGTGAAAGGTAACCGGTTCCCGAACACTACCACCACAGACCACAACTTTTTCAAATACCTCGTGCCCTTCCAAAAGAAATTGGCGCGTCCGGTGAGGAACATTTACACTATGAGCTTCTCGATGAACCCACTCGTCGTGGAACCATCGGGGAGCTTGGATTTTTCGACACTCACGGGGAATAAAACCACCCTGGAGTGTACTCTCGAGTCGGGACTCACGGAGACGTACTCGCTACACATGTATTACACCGGATATACCGTTTTCAAAATAGAAGATGGAAAGTTGGCCATCCACCCGGAAACCATCTCAGAAGTCAAGGCCGATCCGGAGGCACCCCTCACGGAACACGAAGCCCTGACGGTACTCGCCCTCGCGGAACCATCCATAGGCATCGCGAGGAAAAATGTCACCTTCGCAGATAAGATTCGGAGAAAGATTCCACCTCACTTGTTGAAGAGGATCAGACGATTGTTTTCCATGTAGGTGAGGATGCCACTCCGGATGACCCACCTTATGAAATTTAACTGCGCGAGGGTCGTCTGAATCTCCACGTCCGTGCCCGGTATCCGGTAGGAAATCTTTGAGGAACGACAGAAAGGATCGAAGAAACGTTTACTGAAACCGTTCAGGGTGCTCTTGTACGCGCAGTGCACGGTGAAGATCTTCCCATCCTTCGGGTAGTTTGTCAGATTCTTCTTCGCGTAGTTGGTGATGAACCACTCGATGCTACGGAGGGACGGGGAACCGTTCTTCTTGTTGAGGACGTTTATCAGCGTCTCCCGATGGGTGGGGTCACTGTAAAAGTCGTTGATAGAAGCGAAAAGCAATTCCGATTTTGTAGTCATTACCCTATCATGTCGTCTAAATCTTTAAACCCCGAGTCCATCATCTTATCGCACTCCGGACATCCACACACAAACCCCACGGAGGGATCGTGGGTGTGGAGGTTCGAATGCACCCTGGGAACCGGTGTGGGCACCGTGGCCTTCTTCTGGTACAGGTGGAGTTTGCAGTATCCCTCGTATGGCCCCTCACGCGTGCAACACGCCCCGTCCTTCTTCACCCCCCGACATTTCGTTCCCCCCGAACCGGTGCGCACGTCGGGGATCAACGCCATCACGTCCATCTTATTGAGGTTGTACGTGCGACACACCCGGTCGGCGAATTCTCGACACGCGTCATTCACTGAATTTTGAACACTCTCCTCGAAACAATCAATCAATTTTTTCGGAATGTTCTGTTCCATCTTTCGCCTTAGTTTTCTTGGGGTCATAGTTTTTAAATAACGATTCGATGGTGGTCGCGGTCTTCTTTTTGGGCTTCGCCCTCGGGGGTTTGTACCGGTTCGTAATCTCACCGAAGATTTCCTGTTTCGCACCCTGAACCAGGGGCTCCAGGAGGTCAGACACCGGTGTGAGAAACTTGTTCAGATAGTAATAGTGATAGTCAACTGGAATGTCGTGTTCCAAGACATATTTGGGATCCTCGCTCTTCTCGAAAGCCTTCGCCCGGTGACCGGCCTCGGTCTTCGTGAGCAGGAAAGGCACCCGATCGCCACTCCTCGGCTCCGAACCGGGTTTTCTCTCTCGCATCTTGTGCATCACCTGCACGTGCGCCATGCTAATGTCAGCACTCAGGTATCGACCGTGCTCATCGGTTTCCGTGATGCTCACCGGTTTGCCCTTCACCTTGTACGTGTCCGACAGAGACTGTGAGAGGATCAATTTCTCGTGTGGGACGTCTCCGGTGAGGAGTTCGAGGGCCCTCTCCCTCGCCAACTCCACGGCCGGCTTTGCGTCGTTACTCTCTAGGATAATGTTCAGGAGTTCCTTGCACACCTCCCGGACGTGGGGGGTGTTATCTCTC
>JGI26080J50196_1000472_pt1 | contig 18573 bp, 8 predicted proteins | sample SaaInl0LU_22_DNA_FD_50196 | JGI IMG/M metagenome (IMG submission 50196)
GAGAAGTTAGCAATGCACTCTGGGAAAATGTATCACTGAAGCGAGGAGACAAGATTACAGTTGTCGCTAAAGTCGGAAGCGCAGATGGTAAAGAATGGGCTAGAGGCCGTTGGTCGGGAATTGTTTTTGCACCTGTAGGCACAGGTAAAAACGTTAAAACTACTCCGTTTGTTTCACAATTAAGAGTCAATAAAAGTACAACACCAGTTCTTAGCCCACCGCCGGGTAGGATTGCAGTTGTTGCCGATGGCAATTCACCTGACCCCGACGACCTTGGCGGAACAGCAGTTTCCCTAGCATTGTTAAGGGCAGCAGGCTTAGAGAAAAGATTGGTGCATTATTCACATAGTTGTGATTTGGTACGTGTAAAGAGGATTTCAGAGCGGGCCGAAAGAGAACGACATGCACTAATGCAAAGTGTATGTGATGTGACTGCAAGACGATGGGGTGGTTTTGGAGGGCTAACCTTTTATGACGCGAAATGGCAACGGCAGGAAACCATTAAAGATTTGGCAAAGGCCATAAATGAATCTACACGACTAGATCCACTATGGATTATAGAAGCAGGAGAGCCGGATATTATAGGTTTTGCTCTTGAGGCTAGTTGTAAAGAAAAGCATAAGTATGTCAAAGTTATCACCCACCATCCTGCTAATGATGATGCGGGAGATTTTTATACTTGGCAGCAAATATTAGATTTTGGAATTGAGGAAATCCGTATTCCAGATCAGAATATAAAATTGAAAGTAAATTTAAGCCAATGGGATTGGGCAAAGAACCATTCTGACCCAAGAGTACAGTGGGTGTGGTTACAAGGTAAAATTGCTGAAGTTGACGATGTGGTCAAGTTTCAAAAGGGCAAATGGGATTGTTCAGATGCTGGAATGGTTTTATATTGGATTACAGGAGCTCACATTAACAATGGACTAGAGCAAGGAAGCGTTGAAGTAGTTAAAAGTCTATTGTTGAACTATATACATAATAATTAATTGTTTTTATTTATCAAACCATGAAAAGAAATTTAATAATCCTCTTGAGTTTTACTTTTTTGATGAGTTGCCAATCAGAAAAAAAACAGTCTTCTAAAAAGCTAAACATTGTTTACATACTTACAGATCAATGGCGAGCATCAGCGTTAGGATACGCGGGAAATGAAGATGTGAAAACCCCAAATTTAGATGCTTTTGCTAAAGCGTCTATAAACTTTAAGAATGCAGTTTCTGTTACTCCAGTGTGTACGCCTCATAGGGCTGCTTTGTTAACAGGAAAGTTTCCGACCACAACAGGAATGTTCTTGAATGATCTTTATCTTCCATCAGAGGAGGTTACGATGGCAGAAATCTTTAAAGAAGCTGGCTATCATACTGCGTATTGGGGTAAATGGCATTTAGATGGTCATGGTAGATCAACTTATATACCTAAAGAAAGACGTCAGGGGTTTGATTTTTGGCGTGCCTTAGAGTGTTCTCATAATTATACAAAGATGCCGTATTATGATAATGATGATATGGAAAAGAAAACTTGGGGAGAATATTCGCCATTTGCCATCACAAAGGATGCAAATCAATATTTAGAAAAGCATGCAAATGATGAAAAACCTTTTTTAGCTGTGATTTCAATTGCCACCCCTCATTATCCTCATGGAAGTGCACCAAAGAAATACAAAGACATGTATCCGCCCGAAAAACTGAAGCTTAACCCTAATATATCGCCTAAATTTGTAGAAAGAAGCCGCAAAGAGTTACAGGGTTACTATGCACACGCCACAGCTACTGATGAAGCAATAGGAGATGTATTGGCAAAAATAAAAACCCTTGGTTTGGATAACAATACGATTGTTGTATTTTCTTCAGACCATGGTGAAATGATGGGGGCTCACGGTGTAAAGCCATTTGTAAAGCAGTTGGCTTGGGATGAATCAATAAACATACCCTTTCTAATCAGTTATCCAACGATTGGAGATAAACGAGGAAGTGTGGTCAACGCACCCTTAACCACCCCAGATATTTTACCTTCTTTACTTGGTTTGACAAATATTCAAATTCCAGAAAGTATAGAAGGGGAAAATTTAGCGGATTTGATTAGAAATCCCAACCCAGATGNCGATAGAGCAGCATTGGTCATGAATCCTGCTCCTTTTGGTGCTAATTACAAGGATGCGCCTTACAGGGGTATTAGAACAAAACAATATACCTATGCTATTACACCTAATGGTCCAAGTATGTTTTATGACAATATTGCTGATCCTTATCAACAACATAATTTGTTAGGTGATGAAAAGTGGAAAGAAGTTCAAAGGGATTTAGATTTGAAACTCAGGGCAAAACTTAGAAAAATTGGGGACGAATGTAAATCTAGAGACTATTTTCTTAGCAAATGGAAATATAGGTTTGATGACAAACGCCATGCTATCGATTGGTGGAGTTTTAATGATGGAGTAGGGGTTGTCCAATCCCCGAAATTTATTTCTAATTAATTTCACATAAATGATGAAAAAAAAATACGTCCTGATATTGTTGCTAAGTTTATTTATGAATTTAGGTTATTCTCAGCGAACAGAAACCAATTTCAATAATGACTGGCGATTTATTTTGGAAGATCATCCATCTTATTCTAAAGAAGAGATAGATCAGTCTTTATGGACAACATTAAATATACCTCATGATTGGTCTTTTGAAAAAGGTGTCAGAAAAGGAGGAGATCAAGGACAAGGAGGAGGTTATCATGATGGTGGTATTGGCTGGTATCGTAAACAGTTTAATGTACATAAAGAAAGTCTTTCTAAAATTACTTACATCAATTTTGATGGAGTCTACATGAACAGTGAAGTTTGGATCAATGGGAATCATCTAGGGAAAAGACCTTATGGATATATTAGTTTTAGATATGATATTTCAACATACTTAAAAGAAGGAAAAAACACTATTGCTGTCAGAGTTGATAATAGTTTAGAACCTTCTGCGCGTTGGTATCACCCATGTGGGATTTATGCGCAAGTAAAATTAATTGAGGTGAATAAAACCCATATCAAACCAAATGGCGTATTTGTAACTACTCCAAAAATTGAGAACGATAAAGCGTTGGTGTTTGTTGAAACTCAATTTGAAGGAGATTTAAAAAATTTGAAGTACGTTGTTCAACTCTATTCAGCTTCTGGTGATTTGCTATCATCGGCACAAAAAAAAATAAAATTCTCTAAGGAGAAGTTGTTTTTGATCGTTGAAACCCCAAGTTTATGGAGTCCAGAAACTCCAAATATTTACAAAGCGGTAACTCAAATTCTAGAAGGGAAAAAGGTTATAGATGAAATTGAAACTACTTTTGGGATCAAGTCGGTGAAATGGGAAACCAAAACAGGATTTTGGCTGAATGGTGAAAACGTAAAATTAAAAGGTGTCTGTGAACACTGGGAAGGTGGACCGGTAGGGGGTGCTTGGACAAAGCCTATGTTGCGCTGGAAATTACAAAGTCTAAAGGATATGGGTATCAATGCCATTCGTCCATCACATAATCCTACTCCACCAATGTTTTATGATATTTGTGATGAAATAGGTTTATTAGTGATGGACGAGATTTTTGATGGTTGGCATAAAAAAGCACCCCAAGATTATGGAAAACAAGCATTTGATAAGTGGTGGAAACGAGATGTCAAAGAGTGGATTACTAGAGATAGAAATCATCCTAGTATTTTTGTGTGGAGTTTAGGAAACGAAACCCATAGTCCAATAGGTCCTGAGTTGGTAGAGTTTGGCAAGAAATTAGATTCTACACGTTTATTTACTTCGGGCGCTGGGAACCCTGAAGACATGGATATTACAGGTGTAAACGGAGGTTCAGAAACCAAATCTTTTATTGAGAGTAGGACTTTTGATAAACCTTTTATCTCTACTGAAGCCCCACATACTTGGCAAACCAGAGGTTATTATAGAACACAAACTTGGTGGCGTGACAATGAGTTGCCAGGAACTTATCCATTACCCAATTTAACCGAAAAAGAAATTTTTTTTTATGAAGGGATCAATCCCAAATATTGGAGAAATAGAAAGCAAAGTTTTAATTCTTCTTACGATAATGCAACAGTAAGAGTGTCTGCAAGAAAATATTGGGAAGTGATGCGCGATCATCCTTGGCATAGTGGTCATTTTCGTTGGACAGGTTTCGATTATTATGGAGAAGCAGGTTTGGTACATGGGGGGCTGCCTTTCAATTTATTTATGGGAGGTGCTTTGGATGTTGCAGGGTTTAAGAAGGATTTATATCAATTTTATAGAAGTCAATGGACAACAGAACCAATGATTCACATGTTGCCACATTGGACGCATCCAAGAATGAAGAAAGGGACAGAGATTCCAGTTTGGGTTTATTCCAATGCTGAGGAAGTAGAATTGTTCTTAAACGGTACATCACTAGGAAAAGACAGACCAGGAACTGTTTGGAACGAAATGCAATGCGAATGGATGGTGCCTTATCAAGAAGGAAAACTTGAAGCGGTAGCGTATATTGATGGAAGAGAAGTAAAAAGAACTTCTTTTGGGACGAGTAAACAACCATCAAAATTAAAAACAAGTCTTCAGAAATTAGCGGCAGAGGACAGTTTTGAAGCGAGTTATATCATCACATCAGAAAGTTTAGATGAAAACAGTAATTTATATCCTTATGGAGAAAATAAAATATATTACACTATCCAAGGGGATATAAAAAAGATTTCCATGGAAAACGGAAATCCAATTGACCCAACAAGTAGAACAAAATCAGATTTTAGAGCTTTGTTTTTTGGGAAAACAAGATTGTTCTTGAGAGCACAACCAAATGCTGAAAAAGCATCTGTAATAACAGGTGCTATTTTGGGAGACAAAGCTTTATATACTTCAAACAAAATAACAATTGAAGCCAAACAACTTCCTGTAATTGGTAAAACATTATTAGATAAGTTAGAAATCTTGTATACCACAAACGGAGACCATCCTGAAACAAAAGGGATTATTTACAAAGGAGCTTTCGAAATTTCAGGCAATACTACTGTAAAAACTATTGTAAAACAAAATGGTAGAGTGGTTATGAAAATGGAAGAAACTTTTGGAAAAGACGAAGGTTTGTTTTGGGGTGATGAGCATTCTAAAGATATGTGGATTGGTAGAGGTGTAAATATTTCTGCTGAAGAAGGAATTTTAAAAGGAAGTGCAACTGTAAGCAGAGAAGCAAGACGTTTTAAAGGAACAGGTTTTGTAGATTTTAATGAAAAAGAAGGTTCAGTAGAGTTTTATCAAGAGAATGATGGAGAAGGAGGAGATTATAGTATTCGTTTCAGATATATGCATAACAATGTTGGTAAATTATATCCAATGAAATTGTTTGTAAACGATGAATACATAAGGATTCTTGATTTTAAAGCAACAGGTGGTTGGGAGAAGTCTTGGAAGTTTGTTCCAACTATCATCAGATTAAAAGCAGGTGCAAATAGTATTCGCTTAGAAACCATAGGGCAAAGCGGTCCTTTTATAGATGAATTATTTATTGATTAATTTGAAAAAAAAAGATGTTTTATGAGAAATACATTAGCATTTTGCAAAGTATTAGCTTTTATATTTTTAACAACTATTTATAGTTGTGCTAGTATTAAAAAAGCTAAAGAAAGCAACTCTATTGGAAATTATCAAGAGTTAGAGGTTCAAAAATCATTAATTCTAAAAGGAGATCGTAACGCTCTTAACGATTACAAAAAACTTATAAAAAAAGCGGATTCGTTATTAATTGTTGATGGTTTTTCTGTTGTACATAAAACGGGTTTACCACCGAGTGGTGACAAGCACGATTATATGAGTATTGGTCCTTATTGGTGGCCAAATCCTGAGACCGATAATGGTTTGCCATACATAAGAAAAGATGGAGAAATAAATCCTGAGGCAAGAAATAATTTTACTGATTTTGTTGAAATTAAAAATTTCCTAAATACAATAAAAGACTTAAGTGATGCCTATTATTTAAGTAATAAAACAACCTACGCTAGAAAGGCTATAGCATTGATCAATGTTTGGTTCTTGAATTCAGAAACCAAGATGAATCCTAATTTAAATTATGGTCAATCTATTCCTGGAAAAAATAATGGGCGATGTTTTGGAATCATTGAATTTGATGGAATTGACAAGGTGGTGGCATTTTTAAAATTAGCACAAGATAGAGGGTTAATTGATCAGGAAACTCAAGAGGGGATGTTTGATTGGTTTACAACATACACCAATTGGTTGCAAACTAGCAAACTAGGAGTAGAAGAAGGAACCAGGAAGAACAATCATGGAACACATTATGATGTACAATTACTCAATATATTATTTTATTTAAACAGAAAAGAGGAGATAAAAACTCATCTCACTCACGTGACAAAGGCAAGAGTTTTTAGTCAAATAGAACCTGATGGGAGTCAGCCACTAGAATTAGCAAGGACCAAATCATTTTCTTATTCTGTAATGAACTTACATGGATTCCTACAATTAGCCTATTTAGGAACTAAGGTTGGTTTCAATCTTTGGGATTTAGAATCAGAAGATGGTAGAGGGATAAAGAAAGGATATCAATACATGCTACCTTACTTGACCAAAGAAAAAAGCTGGCAACATCCCCAAATAAAAGATATAAAACATGATGAAGAAAAGTTAATTTCAGATTTAAAATACGCTCGAAAACTATTTAGAGACACTTCTTTTGATGTCGTACTTCAACAGTTAAACTAAAAAAATGAAAATACGGATCTTATTAATAATAGGTTTCCTTTCGATTTTAGCATCCTGCAAAAATCAGAGTTCAGAAAGAAAATCAGAAGAAACCAAGACTCTAGAAGAAGGATTTAAAAACCCACCTTTAGCGTCTAAACCCAGAACTTGGTATCACATCAATAGCGGAAATGCATCAAAAGAAGGTTTTACCAAAGATTTAAAAGCTATAAAAGAAGCTGGTATTGGAGGTGTTTTGGTGTTTAATGTGTCTATGGGGTTGCCAGAAGGCGATGTAAAATATAACTCGCAAGAACATCGAGATATTTTAGCACATGGTGCCAAAGAATGTGAAAAATTAGGGTTAAGTTTTGGGGTACATAATTGTGATGGTTGGACCTCTAGTGGTGGTCCTTGGGTAACTCCAGAAAATGCTATGAAAGTAGTAGTAAATAGCCAAGTGATTGTAAAAGGAGGAAAAGAAGTTAACATAAAACTTCCGCAACCCCCTACTAGACATCATTATTACAAAGATATTGCTGTTGTGGCGTATCCAACTTTAGAGTCAGAATTGGTAGATGATCGTGTAAATCCTAGGATCACATCTTCAGATAAAACTTTTAATGTGGCCTTGGCCACCGATAAACAAACCAACACATACGCCGATTTAAAAGCAAAAGAGTGGGTGCAATATGATTATGGAAAAGCACACACAATACAGTCCATAAACGTTTTTATCAATAAGCGTAAAGGGCGTTTGACTTTATTAAAATCAAACGATGGTGTTCATTTTACAGTAGCTCACAAGCCAAGAGAACAACGTATTGGGAAAGACGAATGTTATTTTTATGAAAGTTTTAAGCCGGTTACAGCACGTTATTTTAGAATTGAAACTGAAATGGATGCTGGATTTTACGAGATGCAACTTTCTGCAAGTTCTGTTCTAGGAAATATGATGGAGTATACATCCTACAGAAAAAACAGATCCCCTATTGGAGANACAGATGCAAAAGCATTCATTAAAAAAGAAGACATTCTTATTTTAAGTGATAAAATGGATACCAANGGTGTTTTAAAAACAACATTGCCAAAAGGGAATTGGACCATTATGCGTTTTGGATTTACAGCTTCTGGAGCAACAAACGAACCATCCTCCGTTGAGGGAAAAGGATTAGAAGTCGATAAATTTAGTAAAAAGGCATTAAAAGTCCATTACGATGCCTTTGTAGGCAAACTGGTTGAACAAGCAAAAGTTGATGCACCAAATGCCTTACAATATATTGAGATAGATAGTTACGAAGTAGGTCCACAAAATTGGACTGACAATATGGAGAGGCTATTTCAAGAACGTTTTGGTTATGATTTTAGACCATTTTTGTTAATGTTTGCTGGTAAAAGCATAGAGAACGTCAAGACTGTTGAGGCTGTTTTCTGGGATATGAAACAATTGGTAAGCGATTTAATGGTTACTAATTATTTTGATTATTTTTCAGAATTATGTCATCAAGATGGTCTGATATCTTATATAGAGCCTTATGGTTTTGTGGGCCCATTCAATAGTTTGGATGCTGGAAGAAATGCCGATATCCCAATGGGAGAATTTTGGTTAGGAAAGCCAAATAAACATAAACGTGCAGCAGTATCTGCAGGTCATATTTATGGAAAAAATGTAATTTCTGCGGAAGCCTTTACAAGTACCAAATTAAATTGGGGTTTCCACCCGGCATTAGCCAAACATAAAGGAGATTACGAATGGACAAATGGGGTTAATGAATATATGTTTCATCGTTTTGCACATCAACCAAATACACATGTTAAACCAGGGATGAGTATGAGTTTTGTAGGCTCACATATAGACCGAACACAAACCTGGTGGAACAATGCAGGTCCAAAGTGGTTCAATTATTTAGCTCGAGGTTCGTACATGCTGCGCCAGGGGAATCCGGTATTAGATGTGTTGGTTTTTGTAGGTGATAGAGCACCTAGTCACGTAGTTCATGCAAATCAAATAAGACCTAAACTTCCGACGGCTTATAAATACGATTGTGTAAATTCAGATGTCATTATAAATAGATTAGTAGTTGAAGATGGTAAATTAAAACTTCCTAACGGTACTACTTATAATGCTTTGTCTTTGCAGAGACATGATATCATCAACCTAGAGACTTTAAGAGGTATTTACAAATTGTCACAACAGGGTGCTTTGATTGTTGGTAAGAAGCCTGAAAAATTAGGAGGCTATCGTGTAACACAGGCAATGCAAGCTGAGTTTAAGAAGTTGATAAGCGCAATTTGGTCGAGTAATAAAACATATGGTAATGGAGAATGGGAAGAAATTTTTGAAGCGAATAATATTCAAAAGGATTTGATTGTCGAAGGTCAACCAGAATTTAATTTCTACCATAGACGTACCGAAAGTGAGGATGTTTACTTTGTATACAATCATAATTTAACTGAAAAGGAAGTACTAAACTTTAGCTTTTTAGTACAAGGTAAAGTACCAGAACTGTGGAATGCAGAAACTGGAGAGATTGCCAAATTAGTGGAGTATACTTCTAACAATGGAAGAACAGATATCTCTATACCTTTACATGCCCAAGAATCAGTTTTTGTTGTTTTTAAATCAGCAAAAGCAAATCAACCTAAAGTTACGTTTACGTCAGTTAATAAGGAATCAAAACCTACGTTTGGTTTAGATGATGAAAATAATTTACAGGCAGAAGTTTATGCCAATGGAAACTATACTGCCAAAGTAAATGATGCTGAAGACTGGGTTATGAATGTAAGTGATATTCCTAGTCAAGTTGAAATAAAAGGCAATTGGGAAATTGATTTCAGAGCAGAAGATTTTTATGATGCAACCATAAAAACAGATGAATTATTCGATTGGACTACTCACGCTAAAGAGGAAATAAAACACTATTCAGGAACCGCAATTTATAAAACAGCATTCAACATAGAAAAAGAAATGTTGCAATCCGATAGACAATTTCAACTCAACTTAGGCAAGGTTAGTGTGATAGCAAAAGTGCTTGTAAACGGAAAAGATGTTGGCGTCAGTTGGATAGCTCCTCACGTTTTAAGTATAACATCTGCTTTAAAATCGGGAGAAAATACTTTAGAAATTCAAGTCACTAACCAGTGGACGAATCGTTTGATTGGTGATGAAAAATTACCCAATCAGACGCAGTACGACGTAAGAAGGTCAAAAAAAGGTTTTGGATCGGAAGATTACAGGGGTAAATACAAAAAAATGCCAGATTGGTACAGGAATAATAAACCATTACCCGCAGGGCCACGTAAAACGTTTAGTGCGTATTCTTTCCAAAAAGCAACGGATGAGTTAGTGTCCTCAGGCTTGTTGGGACCTGTTACAATATCGACTTCAAAAATTATAAAAAGAAAATAACGAATGAAAAAATTAGCCATTTTAGTTCTTCTATTTTTATGCTTTGGGTGTAATTCATCTTCGGAAAAAGAGGAGCCAATAATAACTCTAGAAGAAGGATTTAAAAACCCACCAAACGAGGCAAAAGCAAGAACCTGGTGGCATTGGATAAGTGGTAACGTATCTAAATCTGGAATTACAAAAGATTTAGAAGCGATGAAGGCAGTGGGTATTCAAGAAGCACAATTGTTTAATGTGCATTTAGGATTTCCAAAAGGACCTGTAAAATATTTAAGTGAGGAGTGGCTAGATTTATTTAAATTTTCTGCAGAAGAAGCCAAACGTTTGGGTTTAGAGTTGGCGTTTCATAATAGTGCGGGTTGGTCTTCTAGTGGAGGTCCTTGGGTAGCTCCTGAGCATGCGATGCAAACAGTTGTTTTTAGTGAGGTTGAAGTGAATGGTAATCAATACTACAACAAGCAATTGCCACAACCTAAAATAAAATTTAACTATTATAAAGATATAGCTGTTTTGGCTTTTCCAAAACCAAAAACAACACAAAAGATAGAAGGTTTAGATTATAAAATACTATCTGAGCGTATTCGTAACCACTTATTGCCCGATACGAAAGACATACCGAAAACAAGTAGCCTGCAAAAGGCAACCATAATTAATGTAACGGATAAAGTTTCTAAGGATGGGTTTTTAGACTGGAATGTTCCAGAAGGCGAATGGATTGTTTTAAGATTTGGGCACACACCAATAGGAACGACCAACAGACCCGCACCACCAGAAGCCAAAGGCTTAGAAGTGGATAAAATGAGTAGAAAAGCACTTGATGCCTATTGGGAAGGAGGAGTTCAACCTATAATAGATAAGTTGGGAGATTTGGTAGGGACCACAGTAAACAACTGTTTAATAGATAGCTACGAGGTAGAGACCACCAATTGGACTACTGGTTTTGATACGCAGTTTGAGAAATTAAGAGGGTATGATTTAACTTCTTTCTTACCAACCTTAGCCGGATATTATGTAGAAAGTGGCGAAATTTCAGAACGTTTTTTATGGGATTTTAGAAGAACTATAGGCGATTTAATCGCAGAAAATTACTACGCATATTTCGCAGAATTATGCCACAAAAACAATTTGAAATTTTCTGTAGAACCGTATTGGGGGCCTTTTGATAATATGCAAGTTGGCGCCACTGGAGACATTGTGATGTGTGAGTTTTGGAGTGGTGGATATCCATTTTTTGATTCTTCTAAATTCGTGTCTTCAATAGCTCATTTAAATGGAAGTTCGATTGTTGGTGCAGAATCTTTCACAGGAATTGGCGGTTGGGATAAACATCCAGCAGATATAAAATCAATTGGAGATAGAGCTTGGGCAGAAGGAATTACACGATTTATTTTTCACACCTATGTGCATCAACCTTGGGATGTGGCACCAGGTTTAGCCTTAAGTTATCACGGTTTTGATTTTAACCGATTAAATACGTGGTGGAAACAGAGTAAAGGGTATATGGATTATTTGGCACGTTCACAGTTTTTATTGCAACAAGGTAAAAATGTAGCCGATGTTTTGGTGTTTACAGGAGAATCATCGCCAAACACCGCATTTTTAAAACCAGAAATTAAACAAATGGGCTTTGATTACGATTTAATTGGTGCCAATAAGTTAAAAGACTTAACCGTTAAAAATGGAACCATTTATTCATCTGTCGGGAATGCTTATAACGTATTAGTTTTACCAGAATCTGATTTTATAATACCTGAAACATTAAAAAAAGTAAAAGAATTGGTTGCTAGTGGTGCAAAAGTAATTGGTAAAAAGCCAATACAATCTCCAAGTCTAACCAATTATCCAAATGCAGATGAAGTTGTTAAAGCATATGTTGACGAATTATGGGGGAAAGAATTGGTAAAAGACATTTCTATTAAAGCAGTATTAAGCGAAAAAACACCTGATTTTAAAATTGAAAGTAGCGATAAGACAGATTTGAGTTTCATCCATAGAAAAACTACTGAGGCGGATATTTATTTTATAGCCAATACAAGAAAAGAAGCAAGAGATGTTGTAGCACGTTTTAGAGTTACAGGAAAACAACCAGAATTATGGAATTCAGAAAAAGGCACCACGAAAGATCTAGTTGTTTTTAAAGAAAATGGAGATGGAACAACAACAGTGCCTTTACAATTGGGTATGGAAGAATCTATTTTTATTGTCTTTAAGAAGTCTTCAGGTTCTAATCATTTAGTTACAACTTCAACTGAATTGGAGACTTTTCAAGCAGAACCTCTTTCGAACTTAGAAATTGTAAAAGCAGAGTATGGGACATTTTTACAAGAAGGTTTAATCGATATTACTGATAGAGTAAAGGATGCCATAAAAGACGGGAAATTAGACTTTAAAATGTCTCGAGCCTTTTGCGATTGCGATCCTGCAATGGGATACAAAAAGGAATTTAGAATGGAATACCAAATTGGTGAGACCAAACATCAAATTTATGCTGAAGAGCGAGAGCATATTACTATTGATGCAGGCAATAAACAGTTAAAGGTTTTAAAAGCCGTATTCGGAAAGTTTAAAGCGGAAACGACAGGGATTCCTCAAAATTATAAAACGTATGAGGTTACTGATAAAATTAAAAATCTTGTTGCTTCAGGAACTTATGATGTTTTGGTATCTAATAGATTGATACATGATAGATCACCTTTAGGAAATAAAACGAATTTAAAAATTACTTACAAAACTGATGGCGAGGAACGAACGATGTTTATTCCTAAAGGTCAAGTTTTAAAATTATCAAAAGACTTTCCAAAACCGAGGCTTGTTTTTTCTGAGGACAAGGTTCAGTGGATAACATCAAATACAGGTAAAATAACGTACACAAATCTATCTGAAGAGACAAAAACAATAGAAGTAACTTCAATACCAAAGCCCATCGATTTATCAAGTTCTTGGCAGGTTGATTTTCCACTGAACTCTGAGGTTTCAGAAAGCCTAGAATTTGAGGAGCTAAAATCTTGGTCAAATCATAAGAAAGAAGCGATTCAACATTTTTCAGGAACTGCAACCTATACTAAAGAATTTGTATTGTTGGATGATGTATTGCAATCTGATAAAAGTTTAGAACTAGATTTAGGAAATGTTGCTGTGGTGGCAGAGGTATTTGTGAATGGGGAAAAAGCAAGTACTTTGTGGAAAGCTCCTTTCAGAATTACAATAGATGATTTTGTTATAAAAGGGACAAATACGATTAAGGTAAAAGTAACCAACTTATGGCCAAATAAATTGATAGGTGATGAAAGTTTTCCTTTAGATTATCAGCGTCAAGGCAACAAAATAAAAAAATTGCCAAGTTGGTTGTTAAATGACCTAAAACGACCTTCAAAACGAACTACACTTTCATCTTGGAAACATTGGAGTAAAGAGGATACATTACTAACCTCAGGTCTTTTAGGTCCTGTTAAGATTAGAATTTTTAAAATAATATCGATAAAGAAATGAATAAAAAAGAATTGATTTTCAAGCTGTGTTTCTGTTTTTTACTAGTGGGTTGTAATACAAGTAAAAAAGTACGCTCGGAGGAGGCAAATAAAAACGGGATGGTAGACCATTTTTCCGACAATGGTTTTGGTAATGCAGTCGCAATTGTACAGCATCCTTCAGGTGTTTACCATAAGGGCATCACTTATGTAGCCTATCAAGGACCACTTGAAGATCCGAATGTAGTATCCTATAATCATACCACTAAGGAATGGAAAGGACCATTTAAAGCTGGGGTGAGTGAGATGGGAAAAGATCCTAGCCGTAAGAAAAAAATAGACAATCACGGGAAACCTGCGCTTCTAATTGATGACGCTGGTTATATTCATATTGCGTTTGGGGGGCATGGAGGCATGCGTCAACATGGCGAAAATCCTTTGGGAAACTACAGTTATGGAAAAAACTTACATGCTGTTTCTAAAAAACCGTTAGATATTTCTTCTTGGGAAACACTAGATAATATTTCATTATTTGGAACCTACAGTCAGTTTGTGAAAATGGACAATGGTGATTTGTATCTATTTTATCGTCATGGTGCACACAGAAGCAATTGGGTGTACCAAAAGTCTATAGATAATGGTGTTACTTTTGGAGCGCCAGTTTCATTTTTAAAACACAAACGAAGACCAAATGTTGAAGCTGAAGATTCTTGGTATCCATGGGTGAGTAGAGGGAATGGTGATGATATCATAGTAGCATTTGATTATCATATTTGTAGAGACAAAAATAATATTCAAGATCTTCGTGGACATATACCGGAACGACATAATGTGTATTACATGATTTTTGACACGAAGATCGGCCAATGGAAAAATGTTAAAAATGAACCTTTATCGATGCCGCTAACCAAAGAAATGGCAGATGAAAAAACACTGATCAAAAAAATAGATAAGGATTGGACATTTCAAGGAGTAACAGATGTAGATCCAAATGGTAATCCACAAGTATGTATGATGGTTGGTCCAGATGTAGGAGCTAAAAGAAGTGGCCCAAAACGGTTACAACATTTTAGGTGGGATGGAAAATCATGGATACAAAGCAATAATCTAAATCTTCCAAAAGGCAATGGAGATATAGAAGTAAAATCAGCAGAAGAAGTTAGTATCTATTTAGAGAATGAAGATGTTGATGATGTTGGAGAGGTCAGTAGATGGGATAGTTTTGATGGAGGAGATACTTTTAAAAAGAACAAAGTTTTTTTACAAAGAAAAAATTCTGGATTTGTAATATCGTCACTTATTGATAATGCACATCCAGATGCGAGAATTGTAGTAGGAGAAAAAGAAGAGGGTTCATATTATAGAAAAATGTATTTATTGGGTGATCATGGGCCTATTAAACGAAATAAGAAAGAAGCTGGAGTTTTAAACAAATAAAGAATCAAATGAAGAAAAATCAACTGATAATACTCGTAGTTTTGACGGTTATATTTTCATGTAAAAATGAAAGAAAGAAAGATTTAAAAGTAAGTCAGTCCAAACCTAATGTGCTTTTTATTGCCGTTGATGATTTAAATACTTGGATCAGTCCAATAGATAATTTTTTGGGTGTAAAAACGCCTAATTTTGATCGTTTGGCAAAAATGGGCGTTACGTTTACAAATGCTCACGTTCAAGCTCCCCTGTGTGGTCCTTCAAGAGCATCCTTGATGACGGGCCTACGTCCATCAACAACGGGTATTTATGGAATGACGCCTGATGACCAGATACGAAGAGAAGGCAATCCAGTCACAAAAGACATTACGTTTTTGCCAGAGTATTTTAAGCAAAACGGATATCATACGATGGGTATAGGAAAGTTATTCCACATCCATGCCCCAGATCGTGTTTTTAATGAATCTGGAGGTCGTGTAAAAGGTTTTGGTCCCTATCCTGAAAAACGTTTTGTTTGGGATGGTTTTGGAAAAGGGATAAGAGGTATGCATGGGAGAACAAGTACAGATTGGGGTGCTTTTCCGGATAAAGATTCTTTAATGCCAGATCATCAATCTGTAAATTGGGTAACAGAACGTTTATATAGAGATTATGACAAGCCGTTTTTTTTAGGTCTTGGATTTTTACGTGTGCATGTGCCTTTGTATGTACCTCAAAAATGGTTCGATTTACATCCTTTAGAAAACATTCAAACGCCACCTTATCAGTCAGATGATTTAGATGATATTCCACCAGTGGGAATGAAAATAAATGATTTACCAATGATGCCATCAACAGAATGGGCAAAAGAAACTGGAGAGTGGAAAAAAATTGTCCAAGCTTATTTAGCATGTATGAGTTATGTAGATCATGAGTTGGGTCGTGTATTAGATGCTTTAGAAAACAGCAAATATGCAGACAATACTGTAATTGTACTCTGGTCAGATCATGGATATAGATTAGGAGAAAAAGGAACTTTTGCAAAACATGCACTTTGGGAAACTGCTACAAAAGCTCCATTGCTATTTGCGGGTCCTAATTTGCCAAAAGGGAAAAAAATTAATGCTCCTGTAGAAATGCTATCTATTTATCCAACTTTATTAGAATTAAGTGGCTTACCTGCTTATCAGAGAAATGAAGGATACAGTTTAGTTGATATGATGCANNAAGATAAAGGANTTGCAGAAGCTAAAGCGATTACAACTTTTGGAATGAATAACCATGCTATTAAAATGAATGGGTATAGATACATTCAATACGAAGATGGAAAAGAAGAGTTTTACGATCATAATTCAGACCCAAATGAATGGAATAATGAAGCAGGAAATCCAAAATATAAGGCTCAAATAGAAAAAATGAAAGGCTTTTTACCTAAGGTAAACTCTAAATGGGATGCTAGTTCAAACTACACGTTTCAACCTTATTTTGTTGAGCAAAAGAAACGTGTTAACGCAAATAAATAAGTCAATTAAAGTAATTGGAACTAAAAGAAACAATTTAAGGAATTTAAATAATGAAAAGATTATTTTTTTTGAAAATAGGTATTGTTATCATAGGGCTAACAAGTTGTGTTAGTAATAATAAAAAGACTTTAGAAAAAGTACATGATAATTTTCAAAAACCTAACATCATTTTTTATTTAGCAGATGACCAAGATGTTTACGATTATGGCTGTTATGGAAATAAAAAAGTAAATACAGCAGCTGTAGATCGTTTGGCAAAAGAAGGAATGTTGTTTACAAATGCATTTACTGCACAAGCTATTTGTGCACCAAGTAGGTCTCAGGTTTTTACTGGTAAATACCCTGTTAAAAATGGATGTTTTGCAAATCATACAGCTACAAGACCAACTATTGAAAGTGTAACTTCTAAAATGAAAAAGTTGGGTTATGAAGTGGTACTTGCAGGAAAAAGTCATGTAAAACCATCGAGTGTTTACCAATGGGATAAAGAATGGTTGCCAGTTCCTAAAAAAGATGTCCCAAGAGCTTATATCCCATTAGATAGTATCAAACATTATTTTAAAACCGCAACAAAACCGTTCTGTATGTTCATTACCTCAAAATATCCACATGGAAAATATTTTGATGTAGAAAACTCGAAAACTGAAGATATTAAGTTTTATCCTTTTAATGAACATAAAAAAAATGATAAAGCCTTTATCAAGAAAAAAGCTGGATATTATAGAAGTATTGCAGAAGACAACACCCAAATAGAAAAAGTATTAGAATTTGTAGATGAATATTTAGATGATAATACGTTGTTTATTTACAGTGCAGATCATGGTGTTTCAGGGAAATTTACAGTAAAAGATATTGGGTTAAAAGTGCCTTTTGTGGCTAGATGGCCAAAAGTGATTAGAGCTGGAACAACTTCTAATCAATTGATACATTATACTGATGTTTTACCAACTTTTATGGAAATTGCAGGAGGGAAATCTACAAAAGATATTGATGGAAGTAGTCTTTTGCCATTGTTACAAGGAAAAGACGTGCAAATTAATAAGTATGTTTACGGAGTAAGAACCAATCAAAATATTTTAAATTCAGAAGTTTTTCCATCAAGAATGATTCGTAATCAGCGTTATAAATACATCCGTAACTTTAATTCTTTAGAAGTTGTTAAAGAAAATTTAACAGGAAAACCTCATATTGATTATTTTATAAAACGAGGAGCAAATGCTTTTAAAAATGAACCTTTTGAAGAATTATACGATTTGCAAAGCGACCCTTTTGAAAAGAATAATTTGGTTAATAATCCTGAGTTAAAATCAATAAAAGAAAAATTAGTAATAGATTTGTTTATCTGGATGAAAAGCCAAGGTGATTTTTTAAATGAAGAAAAAGGAAACATGCCTTTAATTACGGCAAAAGGAAACAGAGGTTTTAAATTAGATAAAGATACACCAAGACGAAAAATCCCTGATTCGATAAAAAATACATTATCAGAAGAAGATTATAAGATTGTAAAACATTGGTAATAATCAGATATATGAAAATAATCACTAAACTTTTTTTACACTATTTAATAATTAGTGTTCTACTAATTTCTTGTAAAACGGACAAGAAAGAAGTTGCAATAAACACAAACAATACACCAAAAAATATTTTATTTATTGCGGTTGATGATTTACGTCCAGAACTCAATTTTTACGGAGCAAAACACATCAAATCGCCAAACTTAGATCAACTAGCAGGTGAAAGTTTAGTATTTAATAGAGCGTATTGTAACGTTCCTGTTTGTGGTGCATCAAGAGCGAGTTTATTAACAGGTATGAGACCAACAAGAAATCGTTTTATAAACTATAAAACGAGAGCAGATGTAGATGTGCCTTATGCTATTTCTTTACCAAAGCTTTTAAAACAAAATGGTTACACAACAATTTCAACAGGTAAAATTTACCATACGAATGAAGATGATAGCCTTTCTTGGAATGAAAGATGGTTCCCAAAAGGAAATATTAGAAACTATCAATTAGAAAAAAATATAGTGGAAAATGGTAAAGCCAATTTAGCTA
>JGI26080J50196_1000480_pt1 | contig 18327 bp, 17 predicted proteins | sample SaaInl0LU_22_DNA_FD_50196 | JGI IMG/M metagenome (IMG submission 50196)
CTAATTAATTGACCATCAATTTGAGGATTTAAACCTAATTCTGATTTTTTAATTGCAGTATCAACAAGTGGCACATTATTAAGATCCCAAACTTGAATATTAATAGTTCTAGCATCTGGAGTTGTTATGCTTGATACTTGATTTAAAGGCATTGCTTGACCATAAACATCAACCTTAACAAGATCCAACATTGAGGCATTTGCTCTGCCAGTTCTTAATGATGTTAACTCTTTCTGAAAAACCTCAATGGTTTTATCCATCTTCTGGCTATATGTTTTTTCATTAAACATTTATTCACCTATTTTAATTCTAAGAAAATTGTTAATCTTTAAATCAGGTATGTTTAGTTCTTTTATAATATCTTGAACTTTCTTTTTTGGTTCCATAACCCAGGCTTGTGTTAATAATGCATTTTCTTCTTTAAATTTATTCATTTTACCTAAACTAATTTTTTGTGCAATATCCTCAGGTTTTCCTGAATTTTTTAACTCTTCTGCAACAAGATCCTGTTCTTTTTGAAGAAGATCTTTATCAATCAAATCTGAACTTAGTGCTAAAGGATTTGAAGCTGCAATATGCATTGAAAGTTGTTTACCAAAAGCTTTAACATCTTCACTATCGTTTGAGGTCTCAAGTGAAGTTATGACTGATAATTTAGACAAATTATCTTTAACTACAGTATGCAAATAATTAAAATTTTTAGAACCTGGTTGGCTAAATGTTTTAGCTTTACCAAGTGTTATCTTTTCTCCCATTTTTGCAATTAATGCAACAAGGCTATCTTCAACTGTTTCTCCATTTGCCATTTTTGATTTATTGAGTTTCTCTAAGTCAGATGAATTTTGATTATTCAGTTCACTTAATTCTTTTGCAAAGGATACGAAGTCATCATTTTTAGCAACAAAATCTGTTTCACAGTTAATTTCAATAACAGATATTTTATTTTCATCACCTGAAGTTGCAATAACACCTTCTTTAGCATCTCTTGACATTTTTTTTGAAGCTTTAGAAATTCCTTTTACTCTTAAAATTTCAACAGCTTTATCTAGGTCACCTCCAGATTCTTTGATTGCTAAATTNCAATCTTTAAATCCAGCACCNGTTGCTTCACGTAATTGTTTTACTTTTTCTATATCACTCATGTTAATTTAGTTTTTCCTTATCTTTTTTTGAAAATTTAGCATCTAACTTCTCTCTATCAATCTCCTGAATAGTTTTTGATGAAGTTTCTTTNGTTTTTGTATCATCAACATCTGGTTTTTCTTCAGATTTAGATGGAGCAGCTTTTTTTGCATTTTCAATAGTTTCTTTTACTAAATTGCAATACAAATCAATNGCTCTTCTAGCATCATCGTTACCTGGAATTGGGTAATCAATACCATCAGGATTAGAATTGCTGTCAAGNATAGCACAGATTGGAATACCTAATTTAGAAGCTTCAGCAATAGCTAGAGATTCATAATTAGTATCAATAATAAAAACTAGATCGGGAACCTTTTTCATTTCTGCAATTCCACCTAATGCTCTTTCTAATTTATCTTTTTTAACACTCATCTTTAATAGTTCTTTTTTTGTAAAGCCTCTATTTTCAGCTACAAGATCAGCCTCATATTTTTTCATCTTTTTAATTGATCCTGAGATTGTTCCCCAGTTGGTTAGCATTCCACCTAACCATCTGTAGTTTACAAAGTATTGTCCAGTTTCTTTTGCAACTTCAGCAATAGCTTCTGATGCTTGTTTTTTTGTAGAAACAAAAAGAATTTTGCCATTATTGGCTATCGTATTGTAAACTTTTTCCAAAGCTACATTGGTTAATTCTAATGTTTGAGTTAAATCAATAATGTGAATTGAATCTCTTTTTCCAAAAATGTATTTTTTCATCTTTGGGTTCCATCTTAAGGTCTTATGACCTAAATGAACGCCTGCTTCTAATAGTTGTTGGATAGTTAGACTTGGTATTTTCATATTTATTCCCGGTTAAGCCACCACAGTAATTTCCATTTAAGGACCGGAGGTATAAAACCACAAACTGTGTGCGTGTTAATTTAATTTAAGAGTTATTTACAAATTATTTATAGAACAAACAAGTCTTTTTTAATGAATAGTAGTCGAAATATCTTTATTTCTGATAATATTAATAGCTTTCCTGTCAATAAGACGCTTGTTTTTCAATTTAAAGCTAATTTCATTGTTTTTATCGGTTATATTAATTTTTACCTCAGTTGTCCCCTCTTCATTGACTAAATCAGATATTTTATCGATGTCTTTAATTGATTTAATATTAAATACAATTTCGTTAACAGGCTTATTAAAAAGATCCTTGAGAGATGCAATTTTTTGAACATTTATTCTTTTAAATCTATTTTCATCGTTAGAAATGGTTTTGATCAAGGTTATGATTAAAGAGCTACCCTCCACTAAAGCCTCTCTATTAAGTTCTAAAATATCTGAAAAAATAAACAGCTCAAAAACACTAGTTAAATCAGTGAACTTAATAACTCCGTATGAATTACCTTTTGCAGTTTTTCTTTCAGTGATTTTTAAAAGTGTAGCTGCAATATTTGCCTCTTTTATTGTATCATCCAAATTAAATTGTGCGTAATCGACAATTTTATAGTCATCAAAAATTTCTTTGAATTGATTTAAAGGATGGTCAGATATAAAAAAACCAATAGCTTCAAATTCTCTTGATAAACGATCCTCAAACTTCCAATCTTCAATATTTAGAACTATTTCATTATCCTGTTCTTCATCTGAGCCAAAAAGATCAATTTGATTTGCTGCTTTGTTTTCATAAATATTTTTTGTTTTTAAAATAAAATTTGGAATAGAATTAAATAAGGCTTGTCGATTGTTATCTATATTATCAAAAGCTCCTGCTTTAACCAAACCTTCTAATTGAAGTTTATTTATATCTTTAGGATTAACTCTATTTAAAAAATCATTTATAGATTTAAAATCTCCATTTTCATTTCTTTCTTTAATAACATTTGATATTGCTTCATAGCCAACACTTTTAATTCCACCAAGTGCATAATAAAAATTATTGTCATCAAATTGAAAATCTGCAAAGCACTTATTAATATCAGGTCGTATAACTTTAATATTAATTCTTTTTAGTTCTTCATGGAATTCTCCCAATTTATTTTGATTTGAAATATCCATTGTCATAGATGCTGCAAAAAACTCTTTAGGATAATAGGTTTTTAAAAAAGCTGTTTGATAGGAAATTATAGCATAAGCAGCAGCATGACTTTTGTTAAATCCATATTCAGCAAATGGTTCAATTTTTAAAAATATACTAGCTGCAACTTCTTTGCTAATTCCATTTTTCAAAGCACCAGCAATAAATCCCTGTTTCTGCTTTTCTAATTCGGCTCTTTTTTTTTTACCCATAGCTCTTCTTAAAATATCTGCCTCACCAGCGGTAAAACCAGAGAGTTTTTGCGCTATTTGCATCACTTGTTCTTGATAAATAATAACTCCATAAGTAGGTTTTAAAATATCCTCAAGTAATGGATGCAAATAATCAGGTGTTTGTCTTCCGTGTTTACAGTCATTGTAAATTGGTATGTTGCTCATAGGTCCTGGACGGTAAAGAGCAACAAGAGCAATAATATCTTCAATATGGTTGGGTTTCATTTGCAACAAAGCTTCGCGCATACCAGCACTTTCAACTTGAAATAATCCAACAGTGTTACCAGAAGATAAAAGTTCAAAAACTTTTTGATCATCAAAATCAATATCTTCAATTTTGAAATCTTTAACTTTTTTATTAATCAATTTTTGTGTTCTATTAATAACTGTTAAAGTTTTTAATCCTAAAAAATCAAACTTGATTAAGCCAGCATTTTCTGCTGAATACATGTCAAATTGTGTTGATGGTAACAGCAAGTCTGCTGCAGCATCTTTGTATAAAGGTACAACTTCTGTTAATTTTCTATCAGCTATTACAACACCTGCTGCATGAGTTGCTACATTTCTATTTAAACCTTCTAATTTTAAAGAAAGATCAGTTAATTTTTTTACACGTGGGTCTTCATTAACTAATTTTTGAAGTCGTGGTTCACTATTAATACACTCAGTTAGACTTTGAGGTCTAGAAGGTCAAAAGGGATCATTTTTGAAATACTGTCAACAAAACCATATGGTAAACCTAATACTCTACCAACATCTCTAATAACCATTCTTGCTTTTAATTTTCCAAATGTAATTATATGAGCAACACTATCTTTATATTTTGTAGTTAAATATTTAAAAACAAGATCTCTTTTTTCCTCACAAAAATCTATATCAAAGTCAGGCATTGATACTCGATCAGGGTTTAAAAATCTTTCAAATATTAAATTAAATTTAATCGGATCAACATCCGTAATGGATAAACACCAAGCAACCAGTGAGCCAGCTCCAGAACCTCTACCAGGTCCTACTGGAATATCGTTATTTTTAGCCCATTTAATATAATCAGATACAATCAAAAAATAACTTGGATATTTCATTTCGATTATGATTTTTAATTCATGATCTAGTCTGTCTTTGTATTTCAAAAATTTATCATCTGTTTTTAAATTGTTTTCTTCAACTTTAAAAACTTTGAGGAATTTTTCTTTTAATCCGTCTAGCGAATCTTTTTTGAGTATTTCATCAGCACTGCCTCCTTTTTCAGAGCTAATATTTGGAAGTACGGGTTTTGAAAACTGTGGTCTAAAATTACATTTAAATGGTAAATTGAAGTTATTTTCCAAAGCTTCAGGAAGATCTGAAAATAGCTTTGACATTTCTTCATTAGATTTAAAATAATGCTGGTTGCTATATTTAATTCTATTTTTTTCATTAACATAAGTTTTAGAACCAATGCACGTTAAAGCATCATGAGCTTCGTGCATGTCAGGTGTTAAGTAATAAACTTCATTTGTAGCTATAATTGGTATTTGAATTTTTAAAGATTGTTCTAAATTGAATTTTTCAAAAGCAATTTCGTTTTGATCACCATGTCTTTGGATTTCTAAGGTAAAAATTATCATTAAATTTTGATGATAAGCTTCTATATAGTTTTGATATTTCATCTAAACGACCTTTTTCAAATAGTTTACCGAATAACCCTTGAATAGTTCCAGAAAGTAAGGACACACCCTCAGTGTCTATTAAAAGATCTTTTACATCTAAATGAGGGTCAGATAATGCATCATTTTCAAGGTAAGACCTTGAGGAAAGTTCAATAATTCTCTTATATCCATTTTCGTTAAGAGCTATTAGGGGTAATAGCCCTGTTGTATCTTCAAATCTAAAATAAATTTGAGTGCCAATAATTGGCTGTGTACCAACCTTAGAAATATTTTCAGCGAACTCTAATGCACCACATAAATTAGATGTGTCTGAAATACCTAAACAGGGTATTTTTTTTTCTTTGCAAAAATCTTTTAAGTTATCAATTTTGATAGCACCTTCACAAATTGAATACTGTGTGTGAATTTTTAAGTGATTAAAATTTTGATTATTTAATTCTGGCATTGATAGTTTTTATATTACCATCAATCATTTCTAATTTGCAATCAGCCATATTAGCAAAAAATCTATTGTGAGTTGCATAAATTATTAATCTATTTTTATTTTTTAATTTATATAAAACATTAAAAACCTCTTTAGCAGTAGTATGATCTAAGCTGCCTGTAGGCTCGTCTGCTAATATAATTTCAGGTTCATTAATTAGTGCTCTAGCCATTGCAATTCTTTGCATTTCACCTCCTGATAGTTCAGATGGAAAATGAGCTTCACGTGATGAAAGACCCATTGTTTTTATAATTTCTTTTGCTCTTTCAATTGAATTTTTTTTATCATTAGTTAAAGCTAAACCAGCTAAATAAACATTCTCTAATGCTGTAAAATCTGGAAGTAAATTATTTTGTTGATAGATAATACCAATTTTACTTGATCTAATTTTATCATTTTTTGCATTTTCATTAAAGTTTACCGGTGTTTTATTAATTAACAATGAACCAGTGGTAGGTTTATCTATTAGTGACAAAACATTTAATAATGTAGACTTTCCAGATCCAGATGGACCAACTAGAGAATAAATCTTACCTTTTGTAAAAGAATAATTAATTTTTTTTAAAACATTTATTTTTTTATTGTTAGAAAAAGATTTAGATATGTTCTTTAATGATATCAAATTATTCATACTTAAGTCCTTTAACAGGGTCTAATTTTGAAGCTTTTATTGCTGGAAAAATTGAAACGATAATAGTTATAAAAATTGAACAAAGAGAAATTATAAAAATTGAAGTTGGGTTTATTTCAGAGGGCATTGTGCTCAAAAAATAAATCTCTTCAGGAAATAAGCTAATATTAAATGTATTACTTAAGAATTCTCTCAGGTTTTCAATGTATAGAGAAAATATTACACCTAAAAAGATTCCAAAAAGTGTTGCTGTAGTTCCAATAATAACACCAACAAGGAAAAATATCTTAACAATAGACTTGTTCATGACACCAATCGACTTGAGTATAGCTATATCTCTTGTCTTATTTTTAACTAAAATTGTAAGACCCGAAATAATGTTAAAAGCAGCTACTATAATAATCAAAGATAAGATTATAAACATTACATTTCTTTCAACCTTTAATGCAGAAAACAATGAGCTATTCATATCAGCCCAACTATATACAAATTCATTTTTGAATATTTCTTGAATTTTATTTTTTGCTTCTTCAATATTTGATGGTTTGTTCAAATAAATTTCTAGGTTACGGTCTTCTTTTTTAAAACTAAAAAAGTTTTCCAATGTTTCTAAATTTATAAAAGCAATATTTGCATCAAAATCCGCTAAACCACTATCAAAGATAGATCTAATAATAAAAGTTTCTTGCCGGGGTAGACTTCCTATTATTGTTTCAATGCCTACTGGAGACATTATTGATACTTTATCTCCTACACTAAGATCTAAATTAAAACTTAATTCTTTACCTATTGATATCGAATTCTTTGTTAATTGGTTTGATTTACCAATTAAGTTTCCTTTTTTTACAACATCAAGTTTTAGAAAGTTTTCTCTACTATAACCTCTTAAAATTAAACCTTTAGTGTAGTTTTTACTAATAACAATTGCTTCACCAGAATTACTAAGTATTAATTCTTTTGAAATTAATTTTAGATTTTCACTATTTAGTTTTTCTAAATTAATAGAAGTTTCATATGGCTTAACAGTGACATGAGCATTAAATCCTACAATCTTATTAATTAACTCACTTCTAAAGCCATTCATAACAGACATCACAATAATAAGTACTGCAACACCAAGGCTAATTCCAATAAATGAAAAAATGGATATTATATTTAAAAAACCGTCTTTTTTTCTGGTTTTTAAATATCTAAGTGTAATTTCTTTTTCTAATGCAGAAATCAATTTTTTAATTTTTGTTCAGTTAAAATTTGAGTTATTTGATCTAGTGTTAAACTTTTAGGATCCTTTCCAATCTCTTTAAACTCTAATAAATTATCTTCTGAATTTTTTCCTAAAATTATTTGATAAGGCACACCTATCAAATTAAATTTTTTAATTTTAGATGAAAGATTTTCATCCATATCATCAATAATTGTATCAATATTTTTACTTTCAAAATGTTTAAAAAGTTTATTTGCTTTATCTAATGCNGATGTATCATTTTTGTTAATCATAGGTATTATTGCAAGTTCGTATGGTGCTACAGAAAATGGCCATTTCATTATTTCATCTTTTTGATCATATTTAGCTTCTATAATTGCTCCAACTAGCCTTGATACACCAATTCCATAAGATCCCATTTTAACAAAATCTTTTTTNCCACCTGGGAGATCTACAGCTGCATTTAAAGCTTTTGAATATTTATCTCCAAAATAAAAAATGTGACCTACCTCTATACCTTTTGTAATTANCCTATTTTCTTCTGACACCTTTTCTTCAAATTCATTTTTATTAAATTTTTCATCGGCTACAGCGTAATATTGTTCATATTTTTTTCTTAAGTCTTGTAAGGATTGTCTATCCAATACAGTTCCTTCACTACCTAAATCAAAAACTCTTTTATCTGTAAAAATTTTACTTTCTCCTGTATCTGCTAAAATAATAAATTCATGAGATAAATTTCCACCAATTGGTCCCGTATCAGCTGCCATTGGTATTGCTGAAAGTTCTAATCTTTTAAATGTTTTTAAATATGAGAAAAAGAATTTATTATACGAGAATGTTGCATCTTCGTCATTAACGTCAAACGAATATGCATCCTTCATATAAAACTCCCTACCTCTCATTATTCCAAATCTTGGTCTAACTTCATCTCTAAATTTCCATTGTATATGATATAATAATTGAGGAAGTGATTTATAAGATTTTACACTTGATCTAAATATATCTGTAACTAACTCTTCATTGGTTGGTCCATAAAGCATTTCTCTACCTTGGCGGTCTTTAATACGTAGCATTTCATCTCCATAATCGTCATAACGACCACTTTCTTTCCAAATATCACTGGGTTGTATAGTTGGCATAAGTATTTCTTGGGCACCAATTTTATTTTGTTCTTCTCTTACTATTTGTTCAATTTTTTTCATCACCTTAAAACCTAAAGGTAGCCATGAATAAATACCTGCTGAAGATTGCTTTAATCATACCAACCCTTAGCATTAACTGATGTGATTTAATTTTTGCTTCTGATGGGTTATTTTTTAATATTGGAATGAATGACTTTGAAATGTACATTTTAATTAATTATATATCTTAAATTTAAATATTCATATTTTATCAATAAATAAATTATCACGAAAATAACTGTTGTTATACCAGTACAATAAATGAATTTTTTTAGCATCTTAGGATTTTCAGGAGAACCTGCGTCTTCACCATCAATTTTGATAGATTTTTGTCTATTTACATCAATTGGAAGGATTGTAAAAAAAACTATCCACCAAATTATTATATAAATTATAGCAAGACCTGTTGCACTCATTTAAATTCTTACTAGGTTGATATTGATAAATGGTCTTTTACCAGTGAAATCTTTAGCACATTTTCTACATGTTATTTTTAAAGCATCAATTAAATTAAATTCTTGCTTTTTACTTTTTATAGAAAAAGTTCTAGTTGTTTTTTCGATTGCTTCTTCTAATTCGTATATAAACTCATCAACATCATAAACAGGCAGTCCTCTAAAAGTTAATACGGGTCTTTTGTGGATATTACCTTTTGCAGTAATTAAAATAGTAACCTCCATATATCCATTTGCACTAATGTTTTTTCTATCTTTGATTGATTGAGCATCTTCTTCTACACTCATATTACCATCCAAATAAAGTCTACCACTTGGTGCTTTATCAAAAACATGTGGTTTACCAGGTGCTAATTTTACAATATCTCCATTTTCAACTTGAACAGGATGTGGAACTTTCATTTCTTTAGCAAACTTCATATGTTCAATCATATGTCTGTGTTCACCATGAACAGGAACTGCACATTGAGGTTTTACCCAATCGTACATCTCTCTAAGATCATCTCTATTGGGATGTCCAGAAACATGAACAAATTCGCTTTCTTCTGAAATAACTTCAACACCATCTTTAACTAGTTGATTTTGTAATTTATACAATTTTTTCTCATTACCTGGAATAATTTTTGAAGAAAAAATAACAGCATCATCTTTTTCAATGAATACATCNGGGTGAGTATTACTAGAAATTCTCATTAGTGCTGCCATAGGTTCCCCTTGGCTACCTGTACAAAGATAAACTATTTTTTCTCTAGCAATTTTTTTNGCATCACGCGCATCGACAGGTTCNATAACATTTTTTAAATAACCACATTGTCTTGCTGCTTTAAATATTCTATGCATGGACCTTCCTACTAAAGATATTTGTCTACCAGTTTTTTCTGCACAATAAAAAGCTGTTTCCATACGTGCAACATTNGANGCAAAAGAAGCCATNACAATTCTCTTTTTAAGGCTACCCATGATATTTAATAAGCTTTTTCTAACATCTAACTCTGAACCAGCTTTACCCATGCTAAATACATTTGTTGAATCACAAATCATAGCAAGCACACCCTCATTACCAATTTCTTTAAGTCTATCTGAATTGATCTTTTCACCAATAAGTGGCTCAGGATCAATCTTCCAATCACCAGTATGCAGTATTACACCTGCTGGAGTTTCAATTCTAAGACCATTGGGCTCAAGGATTGAGTGAGTTAGAGTTATATATTCTATTTTAAATGGATCTAAATTTACTGTTCCATTTAATTGAACTATTTTGAGAAACTTGGTTACATCTATATTTTTTTCTTTAAATTTTTCTTTTATTAAAACCGCTGTAAATGGAGTTGCAAAGATTTTACATTTAAGTTGAGGCCAAAGATGTGCGATCGCACCAATATGATCTTCATGTGCATGAGTTAAAATAATTCCTAAAAGGTCATCTTTTTTATCAACAATAAATCCAGGATCTGGGTAAATAAGATCAATACCGGGTAAAGTATCATCAGCAAATGTAACCCCAATATCAACCATGATCCATTTATGCTCACCAGGTTTACCGTAGGCAAATAGGTTCATATTCATACCAATTTCTCCGGACCCTCCTAGAGGGCAAAATAATAATTCATCTTTCATATTTATTTAATTAAAGTAGTGGCTCTGATTAGGCCTTTAATTGTTATGTCTTTATTTAATGTAACTTTCGTTTTTATTGAATTTTTGAATAAACCAGAAAATCCTCCAGTAATAATAATTTTAAAGGACATCTTAGTCTCTTTCTTAATTAAATTAACAATATTGTCAATTAAACCCTCATATCCCCAAAAAAAACCTGCTCTAACAGCACTAATAGTGTTTAAACCAATTACTCTATTTGTTTTTTTTAAATTGATCTTTGGAATTTGTGATGCTTTATCGGTTAATGTATCCAATGAGAGTTTAACACCAGGTGCTATAACGCCACCATGATAAGTATTTTTAATCAAAACATCAAATGTGGTTGCAGTTCCAAAGTCTAAAATTATAAAATTATCCTTATTATTAATGATGCTAATTGCATTTGCTAATCTATCTGAACCAATTTGTTTATAATTAACTTTAATCTTAATCAATTTATTTAAATTAAGTTTTTTTAGTTCGTGACACTTAATTTTATAAACTTTTTTAAAAAAGATTTTAACTGCATTAAATTTTTTTGGTACGACGCTGCAAAATAAACATTTGTTAATTGATTTATTTTTTAAATTTAGGCCAAGTAAAGATTTATTAAGTGAGGAGTGATTTATTTTTTTTGTTAATAAAGTAACACGTTTAATAATAATGTTTTTAGAGTTTACTAAACAAATTTTAGTTTCAGTATTTCCTATATCGCCAACAATAATCATTTTAAATTTCTATCTAAGTTTTTTATATTAAATTTAGGAAACATTGGAATAAAAGTTTCATAAATTTTTTTTAACCTTAAAGCAGCATAATTAGGGGTAATTTTGGTACCAGTTAAGTCAAACAAATTTGTAGTTAAATAGTTTTTTATAATTGGACTCTTAGTCAAATTTANACCCACTCCAACAACAATAAATTTTTCACCAGATTTGGTTAATATTTCTTGTAAAATACCTGAAATTTTCATTCTATTAATTAATAAATCATTTGGTTTTTTAATTGTAATTTTACCATTATAAAATTTTGATAATAATTTTTTAACTAAAAGACAGTTAACTTTTGTCAAATCTTTCAATGATAATTGGACTTTGTTAATTTTAAAAAAAATACTAACAAATAAATTTCCCTTAAAAGAAGTCCATTTTTTTCCATATTGACCCCTTCCCTTTTTTTGCTTTTCAGCAATTATAATTCCAGATTTGTTATTGGTTTTTTTAATTATTTGTATAGCTAGATCGTTAGTACTATTTACAGTTTTAAAATTGAACTTTTTTAATTTCATTAAATAATATTAATTCTAGATACAATTTCCACTAATTTGCTTGGAAAAATAAAATATAAGAGAATTAATAATGTTGAAAAAGTCAGGGATCCTTTTAGCCAAATATTATGATCTGTGTCATAACTTTCNTTTTCTTTATCAAAGTAAATAACCTTAATTATTTTGAGATAATAAAATGCAGCTATTACNGTTGATAAAAGACCNACAATAGCCAAGAAGTACATTGACTGCTCTATGACAGCTTTAAAAATATAAAATTTTGCAAAAAAACCAGCTAGTGGAGGAATNCCTGCTAATGAAAAAAGNATAGCTAGTAATGATAATGATAAAATTGGATGATTTTTTGATAGCCCTGATAAATCATCAATGGTTTCATAGTAAGCATCATTTCTCTTTAACATCAATAGGCAACTAAAAAAGGCAAGATTCATAACCAAGTATATCGACATATATACAATGGAGCTTTGAATGCCTTCGTTTGAACCTGTAGACAAACCAGCTAGAGCATAACCCATATGACCAATTGAACTATATGCAATCAACCTTTTAAGATTATTTTGACCAATTGCAGCAATAGCACCAAAGATCATAGAGGCGATTGATAAAAATATTAATATAGGTTGCCATTGATCGATCATATTAACAAAAGGTATATATAAAAATCTTATGAAAACCGTAAGAGCNGCAACTTTTGGTACAATTGCAAAGAATAATGTGACAGCAGTTGGAGAGCCTTCATACACATCTGGTGCCCACATATGGAATGGTACAGCTGATATCTTAAATGCCAAACCAACAAGTATAAAAACAATTCCAAATGTTAAACCATAATGAGATGAATTCATTAAATCACCAATAACATTAAAATTAGTTGATCCAGAAAACCCATAAACCAAAGAACATCCATACAACAATAATCCTGATGATAAAGCACTCAAAACAAAATATTTTAGTCCAGACTCTGAAGACTTTAATTGATCTCGATTAAATGATGCTAACACATATAAAGCTAAAGATTGCAACTCAAGACCTATATAAAAAACCATAAGATCATTTGAACTGATCATTACCATCATGCCTAAAATTGAAGAAAGAATNAAAACTGGATATTCTATTAAAAAAATCTTAAATATTTTGAGATATCTTGTTGAAATTGATAAAACAAATGCACCTCCTAAAATAGTGAGTATTTTCATAAATGATGAAAGATTATCCACAACGTAACCATCATTAAATAGTGAAATATTTTGATCTAACGGATTATTAAAAATTAAAATACCCGTAATAAGTAAAGATCCTACTGCAAGATTATGAACAATATTTGAGCTATTCTTTTTATAAACTCCAAGAAGCAATAAAAACATTATAGACAAAGAGATAAATATTTCAGGTAGTATAAAATTTAAATTATCCATTAATTTTGTATCTCTGTTATATTCATATTTAAGTTAAAATTGTACATCTCTATTAAATCTTTTACAGAAATTTCAATCGTGTTAATAAGAGGTTCTGGATAAAATCCAAAAAATAAAACTGGTATTGCTAAACACCACAAAATAAATTTTTCTGAATTATTAAGGTCAGGCATTTTTAAAAGTTCTTTATTTTTAATCTCTCCAAATACAACTCTTCTATATAGCCACAACATATATGCGGCGCCAAAAATAACACCTAAACTAGCTATAACTGCTACTAAGAAATTATCTTTAAATGCCCCCATTAGTATTAAAAATTCACCTATAAAACCACTAGTACCGGGTAAGCCTAATGCAGCTAAAGTGAAAAGCATAAATAANATAGAATATTTAGGCATAACCGAAACTAAGCCACCGTAAGTTGCTATTAATCTNGAGTGCATACGATCATAAACAACTCCAACACATAAAAACAATGCTGCTGAAACCAAACCATGACTTATCATTTGAACTATACTTCCTTCAATACCTTGTTGGGTAATTGTAAAAATACCTAATGTAACAAATCCCATGTGTGCAACTGAAGAATACGCTATTAACTTTTTCATGTCTTCTTGCATCAGCGCAACAAGAGATGTGTATACAATAGCAATCAAACTCAAGGCATAGACTAGAGGCGTAAATAAATCAGAAGCTACTGGGAAAAGTCCTAAAGAAAACCTAATAAACCCATAACCAGCCATTTTAAGTAATATAGCTGCAAGCAAAACAGAGCCAGCAGTAGGCGCTTCAACGTGTGCATCTGGCAACCAAGTGTGTACAGGCCACATTGGAGTTTTGACAGCAAAAGAACTAAAGAAAGCTAACCATAATAAATTTTGATATTTNGTGTCTATACCAAGTTCATAAAGCTGAGTTATATCTGTGGTTCCTGATATCCAGTAGATCGAAATTATAGCAATTAGCATTAAAACAGAACCAAGTAATGTGTATAAGAAAAATTTAAATGCTGAATATACTCTTCTTGCTCCACCCCATATTCCAATTATTAAAAACATAGGTATTAATCCAGCTTCAAAAAATAAATAAAATATAACAAGATCAAGAGAGCAAAAAACACCAATCATTAAACTTTCCATTACTAAGATAGCAATCAGGAAATCTCTAAGTCTGTCTTTAACAGTATTGTTAACTGAGATTATACAAAGTGGTGTTATTAGCGCAGTTAAAACTATAAATAAGATTGATATTCCATCAATACCTATCTTATAATTAATAATTCCCTTTAACCATTCTCTATCTTCAACAAACTGAAAATCAGAAGTGGTTGGGTCAAACTGATACCAAAGGTATAAAGAAATCAAAAAGTTAACAAACGATGTAAATAAAGCAACATATTTACCTGTATTAGAATTCTTATCTTTNGAAAATAATAGAAACAAAGAGCCCACTACAGGAAGTAAAATTAAAGATGATAAAATTGGAAAATTCATTAATTCAAAATTAAAAATGTTAATAACGCAGAAAATCCTAATAATATCATAAATGCATATTGATAGATAAATCCACTTTGAAATTTACTTGCTTTTAAAGATAGCCTATTAATCAATGAAGAAACTCCATCTGGTCCAAATTTATCAATAATTTTAACATCAACCACCTTCCAAAAAAATATTCCTAATTTTTTTGAAAATTTAATNAACAAAACATCATAAAGTTCATCGAAATACCATTTGTTTATTAAAAANTTATGTAATGGTTTATTGGATTGAGCAATTCGATTTGGAATATCTTTATCTTTAACAAATAAATAATAAGCAATTGGAATGGAGGTTAATACAAGTGCTGGTGTAGTTAAAAGAAACCATAAAGGAGGATGTTCTGTACTTAATGGATTTAAAAATTTAATTGAATCTCCCCAAAAACTATTTCCACTACTATTACCAATGAACAAATCCTTAAATAAAAAACCAGCAAAAATAGCTCCAANAGCAAGTATAAATAAAGGTAAAAGCATTACTAATGGNGATTCNTGCATTTCGTTAATATTAATTTTTTTATTATTATAATCTCCATGAAACGTTTTAAAAATTAATCTCCAAGAATAAATTGATGTTAAAACAGCAGTCAAAATTCCTACACCTGCNGCATAATATCCTGTTGTATTTCCTTTAAGATACGCAAATTCTATAATTGCATCTTTTGAATAAAAACCAGATAAGAATGGAAAACCAGTAAGAGCTAATGTTCCAATAATCATAAATATATAGGTNTATGGAAGTTTTTTATAAACACCTCCCATCTGATTAATATCTTGCTCATCTTTAAATGAGTGAATTACAGATCCAGAACCTAAAAAAAGTAAAGCTTTGAAAAAGGCATGAGTAAATANGTGAAACATAGCAACATTATAAGCACCTACTCCTGCCGCAAAAAACATATAACCAAGCTGACTACAAGTTGAGTATGCAATTATTTTTTTTATATCAGTTTGCACTAAAGCTACAGTTGCAGCAAAAAAAGCTGTAGTCATTCCAACAACAGTAATTATATTTAGTGTAAGAGGTGAGTATTCAAAAATTGGAGAACATCTTACAACTAAAAAAACACCAGCTGTAACCATGGTAGCCGCATGAATTAAAGCTGAAACTGGTGTGGGGCCTTCCATGGCATCTGGNAACCAAGTGTGTAAGAAAATTTGTGCTGATTTACCCATTGCACCTATGAATAAAAGAATACAAATTAAATCAATTGCTCCAACATTCATTCCTAAAAATAAAAGTTTTTTTTCAACAATTTGTGGAATTTGATTAAAAACTTCTACATAGTTTACAGTACCAAATAAATAAAAGATTAAAAAAATTCCTAAAGCAAAGCCAAAATCACCTACTCTATTTACCACAAAGGCTTTTATTGCAGCTGCATTTGCTGTTTCTTTTTTAAACCAAAAACCAATCAAGAAATATGAACAAAGCCCTACACCCTCCCATCCAAAAAATAGCTGAAGAAAATTATCAGAGGTAACCAATGTTAGCATTGAAAAAGTGAAAAGTGACAAATAAGCCATGAATCTTGGCTTATGNGGATCATGAGACATATAACCAATTGAGTAAATATGCACTAAAGCTGAAACTAAAGTTACAACAACAAGCATTACAGATGATAAAGCATCAACTTTAATAGACCAATTAACATCTAAAGTTCCAGAGTTAATCCAAGTTGCTACAACTACATTACTTTCATATCCGTTAACAATTACTTGATAGAATAATATAATTGAAAGTAACGCTGAAATTGACACAAAAAGACTAGTTANAATTTCTGAATTCCTATCACCTAAATATTTACCAAAAAAACCTGAAGTTATTGAGGCTAATAATGGAAGAAATATTAAAGCTAATTCCATATTATCCTTTTAAACTGTCAATTTTCTCAACATCAATTGTTGATGAGTTTCTATAATAGACAACAATAATTGCTAAACCTATTGCCGCCTCTGCCGCTGCAACAGTTAATATAAAAAGAGTGAATATTTGACCAGAAATATCGTTTAAAAATATTGAAAATGAAACTAAATTAATATTTACAGCTAATAAAATAAGCTCAATACTCATTAAAATTACTATAATATTTTTTCTATTTAAAAATAATCCGACTATGCCGATAGTAAAAATTATTGCAGCCAATGTAAGATAGTGACCTAAACCTATACTAATCATCAGATTTAACTCCTTTATTGTTCTCAACATCAATTAATTCAACACCATCTGATCTTTCACGAGATATTTGACTAAAATAACTTTGTCTTTTAACTCCAGATCTTTGTCTAAATGTAAGAACAATAGCACCTATCATTGCAACTAATAAAATCATTCCACTTAACTGAAAAACATGAATGTAATCTGTATATAGAACGTAACCAATTGAATGAGTATTGGTTATATTTTTATCTATTGTTAAAGACATTGCCGAGACAAGATCAGGTTTATATTTCCATCCACCAATTACGATTATTAATTCGAAAAATATTATAACACTTACTATTAGTCCAATAGGTATATGTTTTGAACTTTCCTGTGCACTAAACCACTGATTTTTTTGTTGAGCTACATTTAACATCATAACTACAAATAAAAATAAAACAGCAACCGCNCCTACATAAACAATCAACATGATCATTCCCAAAAATTCAGCGCCGATCATTATAAATAGGCATGAAATGCTTATGAAATCTAAAATTAAAAAGAAAACAGAATGAACGGTGTTTTTAGATACTGTTACCATTATAGCAGAAACAATTGCTATAAAAGAAAACGTATAAAAAAATATTGCGTGCGCTAACATAATTATCTGTGAGAGTTATCAGCTTTAATATTGGCTGCTAAAACATTTTCCCATCTATCTCCATTATCGAGTAATTTTTCTTTATTATAATAAAGCTCTTCTCTTGTTTCAGTTGAAAATTCAAAATTAGGCCCCTGTACAATNGCATCAACTGGACAAGACTCTTCACAAAGACCACAATAAATACATTTCATCATNTCAATATCATATCTAGTAGTTTTTCTNCTACCATCAGCTCTTTCAGAGGATTCAATTGTGATTGCTTGAGCTGGACACACAGCTTCACATAACTTACATGCNATACATCTTTCTTCACCGTTAGGATATCTTCTTAAAGCATGTTCACCTCTAAATCTTGGGCTTATTTTTCCTTTTTCAAAAGGGTAATTTATTGTTTTTTTAGATTTAAATATTTCTTTGATAGCAATATTTAAGCCGCCTAAAAAATCTAATAAAAAAATTGTTTTAAATATTCTTGAAATTTTCATAATTAATTAACCGGTAATAAGTTGAAGTAAAACAAATAGCTAGCTGTTAGAACTACCCATGTTAATGATAATGGTAAAAATATCTTCCATCCTAGTCTCATTAATTGATCGTATCTATATCTTGGAACAA
>JGI26080J50196_1000481_pt1 | contig 18316 bp, 16 predicted proteins | sample SaaInl0LU_22_DNA_FD_50196 | JGI IMG/M metagenome (IMG submission 50196)
GATATTTCAGCCTTAGGATTTTTAAATTTAGGTGCTCAAACGTTAATGCCAGAACTCGGTGTGATGATTGCAGATGCGCTATCTACTGCTTATATTGCCCCTTGGAATATTTTACTGCCAGGCCTTGCTATATTTTTGATGGTGCTATCGGTGAATATTGTAGGTGATGGTTTACGTTCAGCGCACAGAAACAGGATGTCACATTAATGATTATTTTAGACATCAAAAATTTGACCTTAGAGATTGAAAGTAACGGTGTATTAATCAAGGCNCTTGATAAAGTCAGCCTGACCGTTAAAGAAAATGAGATTAGAGCACTCGTAGGCGAAACTGGCTCTGGAAAAAGTTTGATTGTACGTGCGATATCAGGTGCACTTCCTCCNCAGTGGATTGTAACTGCAGACCGGTTGACATGGCGTGGTGAAAACTTATTAACCATGAAGCAAGCACAACGCCAGGCTATCATGCGTCGCGATATTGCTGTCATTTTTCAAGATCCAATGGCAGCATTAGATCCCTCATCTCGTCTCCAAGAACAACTGCTCGAAAGTGTACCCGAGGAGTTTGTTGAAGGACGTTATTGGTGGGAGCGAAACCGCTCAAAAATGAAGATTGCGAAACAAATCTTAGCGCGAGTCGGTATTGAGAACGTGGCTCAATGTATCAATAAGTATCCCCATGAATTGTCATTAGATATTTGTCAAAAATTTATGATTGCCCTTGCATTAATCTCTCAGCCTACCTTGTTAATTGCTGATGATCCTACGCGTGGTATGGAAACGAATATAAAGAAACAGATTTTAGCCTTATTCACACATTTAAATAAAACCCGTGATTTAAGTATATTATTTGTAGGCCATGATTTATTGGCAATCTCTGCAATGGCGCATTCAATGACTGTGCTATATTGCGGGCAAACAGTGGAATCGGGAAAAATGAAAGCGTTACGTAAACGTCCGCTGCATCCCTATACCAAAGCATTACTGGACAGCGCACCGAGTTTTAGCCCAAATTTACAACCTAAATCAAGGTTAGTGGCATTGGATGGAACCATCCCTACCCTACAACATTTACCTATTGGTTGTCGCTTGGGGCCTCGCTGTCCGCGTGCGGCCAAAGAATGTGTGCAAGCGCCAACAGAGCGTTCGATTAACGAACATAAGTATCGTTGCCACTATCCACTTCACTTGCAGGTGGTTTAAATGCCTATTACTCCGTTACTCAAAATCAACCAATTGACCTATAATCCGCCTAAACGTTGGAATTTTTTCTCACCTAGACCCTCTTTTGTTTTAGGCCCAGTAGATTTACATGTACATGAAAGCGAAACCATCGCCATTATTGGTGGCAATGATTCTGGTAAATCACTATTAGCTAAACTCATTGGTGGAGCCGTAAAACCGACTTCCGGTGAGATATTATTAAATAATCAATTAATTAATACCCATCATTCAAAAGCCCGTGCTAATAATATTCGCATGGTTTTTCGCCATTCTGCAGAATCATTAAACCCGGGGATGTCGATCGGTAGTATGCTCGATGAACCACTGCGTTTAAACACCCAGCTTAGCGCTGCAATGCGCTTTGAGAAGGTAAATCACACCCTTTCATTGGTTGGCTTAATGCCGGAACATTACTATTACTATAAGCATAAGCTATCTGACGGACAGCAACAGCGTGTAGCGCTTGCACGTGCATTGATCCTGGATCCACAAGTGATTGTGGCAGATGAACCTTTTGCTGCGCTGGATCCATCAGTACGATCTCAAACCGTTAATTTATTGCTCAAATTACAAGCTGAACTAGGATTAGCTTTTATCTTTGTTTCCCATAATTTAGGGATAGTCAGACATATGGCGGATCGAACAATTGTGATGAGTGAGGGGCAGATAGTGGAGAGTAATTTAACTCAGACGCTATTTACTGCGCCTGAGCATCCGAGCGCACAGAAACTTATCCATGCGCACAATTCATTAGTGAGTTATTAACCCACTAGTGCGAGTAATATTCCCGCTGCAACAGCTGAACCAAGAACACCTGCTACATTAGGTCCCATTGCATGCATCAGCAAGAAATTATGAGGGTTCGCTTCTAATCCCACTTTATTCACTACGCGCGCCGCCATCGGCACTGCTGATACACCCGCAGCACCAATTAACGGGTTAATCGGCTCGTTACTGAACTTAGCTAAGATTTTCGCCATGATCACCCCTGCACCGGTACCAATCGAAAATGCGACCGCACCTAATGCTAAAATTCCTAACGTTTCGACCGTTAAGAAAGCGTCTGATGAAAGCTTTGAGCCCACTGCTAAACCTAAGAAGATGGTCACAATGTTAATCAATTCGTTTTGTGCCGTATTACTTAAGCGGTCGACCACACCCGATTCTTTCATCAAGTTACCTAAACAGAACATACCAACCAATGGAGATGCGCTAGGTAAGAATAAAATCGTTAAGAAAAGCACTGCCAGTGGGAAGATGATCTTTTCACGCTTAGTCACCACACGTAGTTGATTCATTTGGATCTTACGCTCTTCTGGCGTCGTTAATGCATTCATAATAGGCGGTTGAATAATCGGTACTAATGCCATATAAGAATAGGCGGCTACCGCAATTGCACCTAATAGCTCAGGCGCTAGCTTTGATGCTAAGAATATTGCCGTTGGACCATCTGCGCCACCAATGATTGCAATCGCTGCTGCATCTTGAAGACTGAATTCAAATCCAGGTACCGCATTTAACGCAATCGCACCAAACAAAGTCGCAAAGATCCCAAACTGCGCAGCAGCTCCTAATAACAACGTTTTAGGATTGGCAATCAAAGCACCAAAATCGGTCATTGCCCCAACGCCCATAAAGATCAGCAATGGAAAGACGCCAGTATCAACACCAATATAATAAATATAATGCAGTAAACCACCGACTTCACTAAAGCCCGCTAGCGGAATATTAGTGAGCAAGGCACCAAAACCGATCGGTAACAACAAAAGTGGTTCAAACTTTTTGACAATGGCCAAATATAATAAGCCAAAACCAACCAGCATCATGATAATTTGCCCCATTTCAAAATGAGGTATGGCAGTGGACTGCCACAAAATTTGCAGTTTTTCCATGAGCTTATCCTAAGGTAATGACGGCTTGACCGGCTTGCACTGCATCGCCTTCATTGACGTTGATAGTACTCACGACACCTGTATGTAACGAACGTACTTCAGTTTCCATTTTCATGGCTTCCATGATCATAACCACATCACCTTCATTCACTTGGTCGCCTTGGCGAACCAACATCTTAAAGATGTTACCCGCAAGTGGCGCATTAATACTTTCACCTGCACCGGTTGAAGTAGGTGCGGCTGCGGTATTACCACCGGCATCAATAGCGGTGACATTGACCGGTTGTGCATCGGTGATTTGACCGTCAGGCGCAACGGTAACAGCATACTCAGTACCGTTTACACGCACACTATAATGCTCTTCACCTGTGGCAGAGACTGAACCATTCGATTCAACTGGTGCGGTTGGAGCAGGCTCAAAGGCATCTGGGTTATTTCGGTTTTTGATAAACTTAAAGCCCACTTGTGGGAATAAGGCATAGGTCAGTACATCATCCACTTTGTCTGAGGCGAGTATGGCACTTTCTGCCGCAACTAGCTCATCCAATTCCGCTTCTAATTTATTTAACTCAGGCTCAAGCACATCAGCAGGACGACAGGTAATCGCTTCGCTATCACCTAATACTTTTGCTTGTAGCTCAGCATTGACTGGCGCAGCAGTCGCCCCATATTCACCTTTTAAGACACCGGCAGTTTCTTTGGTAATGGACTTATAACGTTCGCCTGTGAGGACATTGATAACCGCTTGAGTACCCACGATTTGCGACGTTGGCGTGACTAATGGGATAAAGCCTAAATCTTCTCGCACGCGAGGGATTTCTTTCAGTACTTCATCCATTTTGTCGGTGGCATTTTGTTCACGTAACTGGTTTTCCATGTTCGTTAACATACCACCTGGCACTTGAGCAGTTAAGATACGTGCATCAACACCTTTGAGTGCCCCTTCAAATGACGCGTATTTTTTACGCACGTCTCTAAAGTATGAGGCAATNCCCTCAAGGCCTTCTAAATTTATGCCNGTATCNCGTTCNGTGCCTTCAACGATTGAAACCATCGTTTCAGTNGCCGTGTGACCATATGTCATACTCATACTCGATACAGCGGTATCGAGCATATCAATNCCTGCATCAACCGCCATTTGNTAAGTAGCCGTCGATAAACCGGTTGTGGCGTGGCATTGCATCGCAATCGGCACAGCAACCGTCTTTTTCAATTCAGTGATAAGTTCTTTACAATCATAAGGCTTGAGTAAACCCGCCATATCTTTAATACAAATAGAATGTACGCCCATATCTTCAAGACGTTTCGCCATATCTAACCAAAGTGATAAATTGTGTACCGGCGATACTGTATAGGAAATCGTACCTTGTGCATGTGCACCCACTTCAATTGCAGTTTTGACGGCCGTTTCTAAATTACGTACATCATTCATCGCATCAAAGATACGGAACACGTCAACACCATTAGTATGCGCACGCTCAACGAATTTAGACACAACATCATCAGCGTAATGACGATAGCCTAATAGATTTTGACCTCGTAATAACATTTGGTGTTTGGTATTTGGCATCGCCGCTTTTAATTGACGAATACGATCCCAAGGATCTTCCCCCAAATAACGGATACAACTATCAAAGGTTGCCCCACCCCAAGATTCCACTGACCAATAACCGACTTTATCAAGTTCAGCGGCTATAGGTAACATGTCATCAATACGCATACGTGTCGCTAACAACGATTGATGGGCATCACGCAAGACTAGCTCAGTTAACGCTAATGGTTTAGTCATGATATGGGTATCCTACTTAGATGATGGCTGATTACCCTGCCTGTAGGCAGTCACAGCATGAGTGATCGCAGTGATCACGTCTTTTTGATTTGATACAGAGGCAGATGCATTAGCTGCTTGAGATGAAGCTGCAGGTGTTGGACGAGCAGACGAATAAGCGTTGGCTTCAGGCTCTGGAAACACTTCAACAAACTTAGTGATGAGCTTTACACTGATAATCAGCACACTTAAAAAGATGAACACAGTCAGCATACCAATCATTAATAATGAAGCAGCTTCAAAGAGNTGTTCAGACATAGTTGGTGTATTCATAATACACTCCACAATATTTCGGTAGTNTCTTTATAGCGATCTATGAATAAAAACACAATATTTTTTTACCAATTTACGACTTTTTGGTCATAATCATATTATTTAATAATTATTAATTACACTAATTTAAACAAAAAAATAATAATAAAATGTTTATTATCAATAATTTAGTTAAATACAATATCAATAAGAGTGTCCAAACCTGAATTGGTAAGACCAATTTACTATTTATTCATAATTTTGCATAAATACTACGCTTTTATAAATAATTATTTTATAGTTTTCATTGGTCAACGCGATATTAACTCAACCATATGATGAAAAAGCGCATAATAGAGACGGTTTAAACAAATGATAGGCAAAAAAAAACCACCTAACAAGGTGGTTTTTAATGATTGGCGCGTGCGGAAGGATTCGAACCTCCGACCGCCTGGTTCGTAGCCAGGTACTCTATCCAGCTGAGCTACGCACGCGCACTAAAACTGATTTAAAACATAAACTAACACAGAGTTAAGGTCATTTAGTTATGTTTGATACATTTTTATAAAAACATATCAGAAAAAATGGCGCGTGCGGAAGGATTCGAACCTCCGACCGCCTGGTTCGTAGCCAGGTACTCTATCCAGCTGAGCTACGCACGCGCACTAAAACTTTTACAACACGTTTCCACCAAACAAATGGCGGAGAGGGAGGGATTCGAACCCTCGGTACGAATTAACGTACGGTTCCTTAGCAGGGAACTGGTTTCAGCCACTCACCCACCTCTCCACAACGTGGAAGCGCATTCTACTGTACCCATTATATAAGTCAATGCTTTACTAATATAAAAATGATAAAAAATTCATGTTTANGTGCATTTTGCTGATTAATCCAACAATTGCATTTAGTTTGCTTAATTTATGCCCACATATCAAGCGTCAGGCTTATGTTCATCCTTGGTAAACTCAGCATCCACATCATTTTCAGGATCACCGACAACATCTTCTAAACGCACTTTATCCACACTTCTAAAGGTATTGATAGGNCCTGCTAATGCATATAAAGCAAATACAATAAATAATACTAATGCTGGCTCAGTGGCAACGACCACAAACACTAACATCACCAGTAATAAAGCAACAAAGGGCACCTTACCAGCCCAATTCACTTCTTTAAATGAGTTATATTTGAAATTGCTGACCATTAATAGGCCGCATAGCGCTGTCACACCCGCTAAACCCCAGCTCAAATGTGACGTATCGATGGAGTACTCTTGAGCCACCCATACCAAACTCGCCACGACACCTGCGGCAGCTGGACTCGCTAAACCTTGAAAAAAACGAGAATCAGCAATTCCCACTTGCGTATTAAAACGAGCCAACCTAAGCGCTGCTCCGGCAACATATATAAAAGCAGCAAGCCAGCCTAGTTTGCCTAAGTCCGTGAATCCCCAATTATAAGCAACTAATGCTGGGGCGACACCAAAAGAGACCATATCAGCCATAGAATCATACTCAGCACCAAATTCACTTTGTGTATTGGTAATGCGAGCAACTCGACCATCTAAACCATCAAATATCATAGCAACAAAAATAGCGACCGCAGCAGCTTCGTAATAGCCATTCATACTAGAAATAACGGCATAAAAGCCTGAAAATAATCCAGCGGTTGTTAACAAATTAGGAAGTAGGTAAATGCCTTTTTTAGGGACAGGGGACATAAATATAATCTCATCAGTAATATGCTATTAATGTAACACAATTAGTGTAGTTGCATAAAATAGTGTTTTATCTTTAATCACTCTTATTCAATAAAATAATCATGATAAATACATCATATTATTATAGCACTCGCTGTGTCATTAGCGAGTTACACTATTATCACTTATTGCTTTTAGGAACTGTCGAAATTTGTTTATTTTATTTTCGTTTGTCTGTAACCTCTTAAAGTTTGAGACGTCATGATACTAACCAATCTTATAATTACATGTACGGAGACATAATGAGCTTGTTTTTAGTCATCGCTTTACTATTGATAGGCACTCTTATCCCTATTTTTGCGGCTCGTTTTGGTCGTGGAATTACCACCATAGCGACAGCCATCGCTCCGGCTATCGGGTTCGCCTATATTATTAGTTTAACCCCACAAGTCCTCGCCGGTGAGCACTTGATTGAGTATCTAGAATGGATCCCTGCAGTGGGATTAACCTTATCCTTACATCTAGATGGTTTATCTTTAATGTTTGCGCTACTGATTTTGGGTATCGGTTTACTGATTATACTTTATGCAAGTTATTACTTATCTGATAAGGAAGACGCCGGTCGATTCTTTTCCTATTTGATTCTATTTATGACNGCAATGTTATCGATTGTGTTATCAAATAATATTCTACAAATGTGGATGGCATGGGAAGTCACAAGTATCAGTTCATTCTTACTGATTAGCTTCTGGGGGCATCTATCGGGTTCACGTAAAGGTGCCCGAATGGCTTTAACGGTAACGGGTGCAGGCGGATTAGCATTATTAGCAGGCCTATTACTTATTGGTGATATTGTAGGGAGTTATGAGCTAAGTGTGATCCTCGCTAGTGGTGACTTACTCACAGAACACGCGTTATATCCTATTATTCTTGTCTTAGTATTACTTGGTGCGTTTACCAAATCAGCCCAATTCCCGTTTCATTTTTGGTTACCACATGCCATGGCGGCTCCTACGCCGGTAAGCGCTTATTTACATTCAGCGACGATGGTCAAAGCGGGGATTTTCCTCATGGCACGTTTCTATCCGGTTCTCTCCGGTACTGAAATGTGGTTTTTAATTGTTTCAACTGCAGGGTTAATCACATTATTATTAGGGGCGTATGTAGCGCTGTTTAAGCACGATTTAAAAGGATTACTTGCATATTCAACGATCAGTCACTTAGGCCTTATCACCTTATTATTGGGACTCGATACCCAATTATCTGCCGTCGCCGCACTGTTTCACATCATGAACCACGCAGTGTTCAAAGCATCTCTATTTATGGCAGCGGGGATCATTGACCACGAAACTGGCACACGAGACATGCGAAAACTCAATGGCCTATGGAAATATATGCCTTACACTGCCACACTCGCCATGGTAGCAGCCGCGTCTATGGCTGGAGTGCCTTTATTTAATGGCTTCTTATCCAAAGAAATGTTTTTAGCTGAAACGCTGAATCAACATGCTTTTGGCTTTTTATCGTGGATGATCCCGGTATTAGCGACCATCGCCAGTATCTTTTCCGTCGCGTATTCGACCCGCTTTATACACGATGTATTCTTTAATGGTGAACCCATTGACCTGCCCAAAACACCTCACGAGCCGCCACGCTTTATGAAGGTGCCAATAGAAGTGTTAGTGATCCTATGTATTGCAGTGGGTATTTTTCCCGTACTGATGGTAGGAGATTTTCTGACGGCAGCATCACAAGCTGTACTCAATACCACACAATTACCTTATTACAGTCTCGCTATCTGGCACGGGTTTAATTTACCATTACTGATGAGTGCTATTGCGATTGGTGGTGGGATTTTAATCTATACTTACCGGGCGCGCCTGTATCGTTCTCAGGCCGAGTTCATGGAGACAGATGCCAAATTGATTTTTGAAGGTGTCGTTCAACATATCGTCAAAACAGCATCAAGCTATTATGACAAATTTGATTCAGGATCATTGCAACGTTATGTCGCTGCTTTACTCATTTTTACAATTATATTAATTGCACTGCCATTATTTAAATACCAATCAAGTTTCTCTGTTACGAATATGCAGCCGGTCACGGGTGTTGAAATCACAGCAGCAATTGTGATGTGTTTAGCTGCTATAGCAACCATGGTCTTGCATCGTCGACGTGTCATTGCATTGCTTGCGATATCGGTGGTGGGATTAATCTTATCGGTCGGCTTTGCCCGCTTTTCAGCACCTGACCTAGCGTTAACTCAGTTATCGGTGGAAGTCGCAACGGTCATCTTATTGATGCTCGCATTGTTTTTCTTACCTAAGAAAACGGCTACAGAATCAGCCCCTGGTCGGGTCGTCAGAGATTTAGCGATCGCTGCGGTATTTGCTGGATTAATTGCAACCATCAACTATATCTTTATTACTCAGCCGCTGACCAGTATTTCAGACTTTTACTTAGCTAATAGTAAAATTGGCGGCGGTGGTACGAATGCTGTTAACGTGATTTTAGTGGATTTTCGGGGATTAGATACGTTAGGTGAGATCTTAGTATTAGGGATTGCCGCACTGGGCATATTTAAATTAATGGCGCGCATTCGTTTGGCCATGCCAAACGCCGATGAAAAAGGCCGTCCATGGACTAACGATATTCATCCGACCATTTTATCTATGATCTCGCAAAGTCTATTACCACTTGCTTTACTGGTGTCATTTTATATTTTCTTGCGGGGACATAATATGCCCGGAGGCGGTTTTATAGCTGGTCTGGTGACGTCAATTGCCATCATTCAACAATATATCGCTCATGGTGTCGAATGGGTNAAGCCTAGAATTAAAGTCGATTATCAAAACCTTATCGCCCTNGGTGTATTAATTGCGGCACTGACNGGTGTAGGCAGTTGGANCTTTGGTTATCCNTTCATGACAACTTGGTTTGATTATTTTGACATTCCGTTCATTGGTGAAATTGAGCTGGCTAGCGCATTAATATTTGATTTAGGGGTATATTTGACTGTGGTAGGAGCAACGCTGTTAATTTTAGCTCACTTGGGTAAATTATCTACACCGGACCGACCTAAGGTGGAACGCTAATGGAACTATTATATGTGATCTGTGTGGGTGTACTGACGTTTAGTGGTATTTTTTTGTGCTTACGTGCACGTACTTTCCCTGTGGTAGTTGGACTCACCATGCTCGGTTATGCGGTGAATATGTTTTTATTTTCCAGTGGTCGATTAAATCTTGAAGGAGCCGCTATTTTAGGCATGGCGGATAAATATGCTGACCCACTACCTCAAGCCTTAGTATTAACAGCGATTGTGATTGGCTTTGCGATGATCGCATTCGTCGTGATCTTATCGATGCGCGCTCGGGCTGATTTAGGCAGTGACTTGGTCGATGGCAGTGAGCCACCGGATACGCGAAAACTGGTNAAATCTAAGCGAGGTGATGCNTGATTGAGCACATGATCATTTGGCCTATTTTAATCCCGATGATAGGTGGGCTATTAATGCTATTACCTCCTTTCAAAGGTATTGAACGTTATGCGGCTCGTCGTGTCTTTGCCGTCCTATTAATACTAGCGCAAATCGCCACTGCTATCGCCATTCTGCTCTCTGCCAGTGGTAATGCGCCTATTTTCTATGCCGTGGGCAATTGGCTACCGCCCTTTGGGATCATCTTATACGCAGATACTCTCTCTGCCATATTAGTACTATTAACAACATTTTTAGGCCTTGGCGTCATTTTATACTCATTAGCAGGTGAAGATCGTGCAGGCCGCTATTACCATCCTCTTATTCAATTTCAAATTTTAGGGATCAATGGCGCGTTTCTCACCAATGATTTATTTAATTTATTCGTATTTTTTGAAGTTCTGCTCATCGCTTCATATAGTTTATTAATTCATGCCGGCGGTAAGCAAAAAACCGAAGCTGCACTTCACTATGTCATTTTAAATTTAATCGGTTCGAGTATTTTCTTATTTGCGCTGGGCACGATTTATGGGGCAATAGGTACGTTGAATATAGCGGACATGGCATTAAAAATTAGTAGCCTATCAGAATCAAATTTACTCCTTGCTCAGATTGGTGGGGCATTATTGCTGGTCGTATTTGGCCTGAAATCTGCCATGTTGCCGCTNCATTTTTGGTTNCCNAAAACCTATGCNGCAGCCCCCGCACCGGTCGCTGCACTATTTGCAATTATGACTAAGGTAGGCATCTATTGTATTTTCCGTGTATATACGGTCATTTATGGCGTAGAGGCTGGCGAACTCGCCGATATGATCCAACCTATTATTTGGCCTCTAGCGTTTGTCACCATAGCCATCGGCACTGTGGGTTCACTCGTCAGCCCTACCCTTAAAGGGATAGCGGGTAATCTGGTGATCGTATCAGTCGGTACGTTATTAATTGCATTTGCATTACGAACCCCTGAAGCAACTGCTGCAGCATTAATGTATTTGATCCACAGCACCTTAGCTACCGCCGCATTATTTTTAATTGCAGATTTAATAGGACTGCAACGTGGTAAAGCGGGAGATAGATTTGTTATTTCGCGAAAACTTAAAAATCAAAGTTTATTAGGCAGCTGTTTTTTTGTCGTCGCTATGGTCGTGGCAGGATTGCCCCCTTTCTCTGGTTTCCTAGGCAAATTATTGATCCTGCAAGCACCCACTTTAAATGCAGACAAATTCATGATTTTTAGTGCCATTCTTTTGAGTAGTCTGGTGACGATTGTCGCGCTCTCACGAGCAGGAACAACTATTTTTTTCCGTCATGCTCCGGTGCGCGACCCAGTCAAAGATCTCAATGACTCACCCGATTTATCCAAGTGGCAAATCACCGGGGTATTAGTGCTATTAATTGCATCACCACTTATCACGATATTTGGTGCTCAGGTCATTGAAATGACTCAGCTAGCCGCACAACAGCTGCATGATGTTGAGCTATTGATTGATGTGATGCGTTTAAGAGGAGTGGAATAATGACCCGAATTTTCCCTCAGCCTTTCCATACATTATTACTCACAGCAGTGTGGTTATTGTTAAATAATAGTATGAGCCTGGGGCATATTTTATTAGGACTTATATTAGGTGTTGTGATCCCGATTGTGTGTCAACCATTAAGGATCCCACAGCCCAAGATAGCAAAACCTTTTAAACTGATCCCTTATGTATTGGTCGTTCTCAAAGATGTTATTATCGCAAATATTGAAGTGGCCATACTCGTGTTAGGCCCGGTCAAGCGGATCCAACCAGGTTTCATCGCTTACCCACTAACGCTCAAAGATGACCTACCCATTACGCTGCTTGCCAGCACAATCACTATGACGCCAGGAACCTGTAGTTGCGAGTTAACTGAAGATAAACAGTTTTTATATATTCATGTGCTTGATATGCCAGCAGATGAACAAAGCTTAATAGACTACATTAAAGTCCATTATGAAGGCCGCGTGAAGGAGATTTTTGGATGTTAGATTATGCCATTTTATTTGTGTCAGGTGTGTTGAGTATCGCATTAGTGATGAATTTATGCCGATTACTATTAGGCCCTAATGCGCCTGATCGTATCCTTGCGCTTGATACCATGTGTATTAACAGTATCGCACTTATTTTAGTGTATGGGATGCATTCTGGCTCACCATTATACTTTGAAGCAGCCTTACTCATTGCCATGCTGGGTTTTGTGTCGAGTGTTGCATTTGCTAAATATCGCCTTCGCGGCGATATCATCGAGTGAGGTCATGATGTCGTTTGGATTTGAATTAGCGATTAGTATTTTACTGGTCATTGGTGGTATCTTTATTTTTGTTGGATCATTTGGCTTATTACGTCTACCAGACTTTTATACCCGATTACACGCTCCGACCAAGGCAACCACTGTTGGTTTAGGTAGTATTTTATTGTGCTCAATGCTAACGGCTTACGCCACAGAAGGCCGTTTTAGTATCAGTGAGTTACTCATTACATTGTTTCTAGTGATCACCGCACCGGTAGTAGCACATATGTTAGCCAAAGTGGCTATGCACCATAAAGTGAGAATGTTTGCTAAAACTAAGCATACGGAGCTAGTGGATACTGCACGTATGCAGCAACCACCCGCTTCAGATTCATCGAGTAAACTCGATAGTTAAGTGACCATCACTTACATCCACTTGAACCTTATCAAACTGCTTGTCGCGCAACGATAATAGTTGCGTGGCCAGAGGGTTTTCTAATTCCTGTTGAATCGCTCGCTTCAACGGTCGAGCACCAAAGACAGGATCAAACCCCACATCGGCAATTTTGTTTAAAGCAGCACCAGAAATACTCAGTTCAAATCCTTTATCTTGCAAGCGCTGACGTAAACCCTGCAATTGTATTTTCGCGATCGATTTAATATTGTCCAAAGCTAAAGGATGAAACACCACAATATCATCAACTCGGTTAATGAATTCAGGTCTAAAATGCATCGCTACTGTGTTCATGACACTGGCTTTCATTGCATCATAATCCTGTTGATGAGCCTGTTCTTGGATCACATCAGAACCTAAGTTTGACGTCATGATAATCACTGTGTTTTTAAAATCCACTGTTCGCCCTTGACCATCAGTCAGACGGCCATCATCAAGCACTTGAAGTAAGATATTAAACACATCTGGGTGTGCTTTTTCGACTTCATCTAACAAAATCACTGAATATGGCTTACGACGAACTGCTTCGGTTAAATATCCGCCCTCTTCATAACCAACATAACCAGGAGGGGCTCCGACAAGTCGAGCCACTGAATGTTTTTCCATAAACTCCGACATATCAATGCGCACCATCGAATCTTGGGAATCGAATAAGAAATCCGCCAACGATTTACATAATTCTGTTTTACCCACACCTGTGGGTCCCAGAAATAAAAATGATCCTATTGGTTTAGCTGGATCCGCCAAGCCGGCACGTGAGCGACGAATGGCATTGGACACACATTTCACCGCTTCATCTTGGCCGATGACTCGGTCATGTAAGACGGTTTCCATCCGAACCAATTTATCACGTTCTCCCTCGAGCATTTTGGCCACGGGGATCCCTGTCCAGCGTGATAATACATCTGCAATTTCAACATCTGTTACTTTATTTTTCACTAATTGTGGCGTCACTTCATCCGCTGTATTAGCATTTTCTAACTGTTGCTCGAGTGCTGGAATACGCCCGTATTGTAATTCTGACATACGGTTTAAATCCCCTGCCCGACGCGCAATATCCATATCTTGTTTAGCTTGTTCTAGTTGAGCTTTGATCCCTTGCGCCCCTTGCATGGCATCTTTTTCTGTTAGCCAGATGGTTTCTAAGGCTTTATAACGTGATTCTGCTGTTTCACGTTCAACTGAATAATATCTAAACGTTTCAGACTTGCTTCATCACTTTCTTTAGCTAAAGCTTGCTCTTCGAGTTTTAATTGTATGATACGGCGATCTAACTTATCCATTTCTTCTGGCTTTGAATCTATCTGCATACGGATACTCGAAGCGGCTTCATCAATCAAATCAATGGCTTTGTCAGGTAGTTGACGATCCGCTATATAACGGTGAGATAAACTCGCTGCCGCCACGATAGCAGGATCAGTAATGTCCACGGAATGATGAAGCTCATAACGTTCTTTCAAACCCCGTAGTATGGCAATGGTATCTTCTACTGTTGGCTGATCGATTAATACTTTTTGAAAACGTCTTTCAAGCGCCGCATCTTTTTCAATGTATTGACGATATTCATCTAACGTTGTAGCACCAACACAATGAAGTTCACCACGTGCTAGCGCAGGTTTTAGCATATTNCCGGCATCCATGGCTCCATCACCTTTGCCAGCGCCCACCATTGTGTGTAATTCATCGATAAATAAAATGACATTACCTTCTTCTTTGGATAACTCGTTTAACACAGCTTTAAGACGTTCTTCAAATTCACCGCGGTATTTAGCCCCCGCAATTAACGCTCCCATATCTAATGACAGTACACGTTTATGTTTAAGCCCTTCTGGCACCTCTCCATTAATAATACGNTGTGCGAGTCCTTCAGCGATGGCTGTTTTACCGACCCCTGGCTCACCGATTAATACGGGATTGTTTTTCGTGCGACGCTGTAATACTTGGATAGTGCGTCGGATTTCATCATCACGCCCAATGACAGGATCGAGTTTGCCTTGNTCAGCACGTTCNGTTAAATCACTGGTATATTTTTCAAGGGCTTCACGAACGTCTTCGGCATTAGGATCATTGACATTTTGGCCTGCCCGCACATTATCAATCGCAGTTTGCAGGGCTTTTTTAGTCACCCCGACACTGACGAGTAAATCAGCAAAACGCGATTTCGTCTCTAAAGCCGCCAATAAAAACAACTCTGAAGAAATAAACTGATCGTTGTGTTGTTGTGCAATTTTATCGGTTAAGTTGAAACATGCGATGGTGTCACGACTAAACTGAACATCGCCAGATGCGCCTTGAACCCGTGGTAGTTTTTCTAACGCTTGAGCCAATCCGGAGCGTAACGTATTTAAATTTATGCCGGTCTGTTGCAAGATGGTGCGGACACTGCCACCTTGTTGATTTAACAACGCAGTAGCAATATGCTCAGGCTCAATATATTGATGGTCACGCCCAAGTGCTAGTGATTGGGCGTCAGAAATTGCAGATTGAAATTTAGTTGTACATTTATCAAGTCTCATCTCAGGTCTCTTCAATTATTCATCTTGTGATAAATATTAAGTGGGTACGAGACCATGTTATTCAATATCTAAANTGAATAAAAAACNAACAATGTGACAGAGAGTTGATCTAGCGCAAACTAATGACAAGGTTAATCTTCAGCGATACCATGAATATCCGTATCGGCACGCACATCTTCTAGTAATTGCACAAAATCATCAGGTAATGGTGCATTAAACGTTAACCAATCCTCAGTAATTGGATGTGCAAAAGAAAGCTGTGCCGCATGTAGCGCTTGACGTTTAAAGTTACGCAAAGCTTGCATAAATGCTTCACTAGCGGCTTTAGGCATGCGTGGGCGTCCCCCATATAACTGATCACCCACCAAAGGGTGACGGATATGTGCCATATGCACACGAATTTGNTGGGTACGNCCACTTTCTAATTTTAGACGCAGGTNAGTATGAGCTCGGAATTTTTCTTTAATACGATAATGCGTTGTCGCTTCTTTGCCCGTTGCTCTAACAGCCATTGATGTGCGTTTCGTCGGATGACGACCAATTGGCTCATCTACAAAGCCACCGGCCACCATAGTGCCCATGACTAATGCTTCATATTCACGACTCATGACTCGGGTTTGTAATTGTTCCACCAGGTATGTTTGTGCAATGAGGGTTTTGGCAACGACCATTAAACCCGTTGTATCTTTATCAAGGCGATGCACAATCCCAGCACGCGGAATATTTTCAATCTCAGGATGATGCGCCAACAACGCATTTAGCACTGTACCATCTGCATTTCCGGCGCCAGGGTGAACGACTAAGCCTGCCGGTTTATTAATCACCAATACATGTTCATCTTCAAATACAATATCCAATTCGATATTTTGCGGCGTGTTCAATACTTGCACGGCTATCACAGCATGAATATCAATTTGTTCATCACCTTGCATTTTTTGACGTGCGACAGTGACCACTTCATCATCGACCTTAACAAAACCCGCTAAGATCCATTCTTTTAACTTACTGCGCGAATATTCGGGGAACAAATCGGCTAATACCTGATCTAATCGTTTATCAAATTGAGTTTGATCGACAATACCGGTGAGCGAAATAGTTTGTTGCTGAGACTGAGATTGAGACATAAAGTGATTAATTTAGAAAAACTGTGATAAATAAAATACAATTATATCAGTTTCCACACAAAGGTGTGCAATAATACGAGTTGTATACACCAGACAATCAATAATAAAGGTTACTTCGTTGATGAAAATAAGATTATACGCCCTGAGCTTAATTGGTTTAATCGCGTTAGGCGGTTGTAGCTCAGCGCCAGAAAAAGCAATCGAAGAGGTCGAATTACGAGGCCCTCAGGCTATCTATGCCAAAGCTAAAACAGCCATGGAGAATGGTAATTTTGGTGGAGCTGCTGAAATATTGAGCGATTTAGATTCTCGCTACCCATTTGGTGAACTATCACACCAAGTTCAACTGGATTTAATTTATAGTTATTACAAAAGCGGCGACAGTGCACAAGCTTTAGCGACCATTGATCGTTTCATCCGTTTAAACCCAAATCATAAAGATATTGATTATGCGTATTTCATGCGCGGTTTAACGAATATGGAAATGGATGATAATTTATTCCAATCATTATTTAATATTGATCGCTCAGATCGTGATCCTTCTGCATCACGTGAAGCATTTAATGACTTTAGACAGTTATTAGATACGTTTCCAGAAAGTAAATATGCCACCGATGCACAAAAACGCATGGTTTATATTAAAACTAGATTAGCTAAATATGAAATCGCTATTGCGCGTTTCTACATGCGTCGAGAAGCTTACGTAGCAGCCGCTAACCGTGGTCAGTATGTATTAGAATACTATCCCGATACAGGCATGGTTCAAGAAGCTTTAGAAATCATGGTGTCATGCTATGACCAGTTAGGTCTGGATCAACTAAAAGCGAATGCGATTAAAATTCTGAAACTTAACTACCCAGAGAGTGAGTTTATTTTATAAGTTGTTAATATAAGTTCAGATATACTATCTTAACGACCAAACAAAACGCGTTAACTAATTTAGTTTAACGCGTTTTTTTTGACTACATTTGGACTTATTTAAAAAATAAGTGACTAAATGGATTTAGTAATCGTGCAATTCCTGATGTGAAATGCAATGGTTTATCGACAATCGAGAACACTAAACAACCATCATCTGCATTTGAATGCGGCGAATGGATATGCTCATCATCCATCACAATCAAATCCCCTGAATCATAATCAGCGAGACCATCAGAAAACTCACCATTCACCACTAGGGTAAATTCAGTACCTCGGTGCGTATGCTCAGGAACACGCCCCCCTTTTTCCATATAAATAAAATGGGCCATCCCTGCTTCACCTAAATCAACAGGCGCTTGCCACACTTTACCTAACAGCTTTGACCAATTTCCTGTCTTTTTCACAAAACGTTGCAATGGTCTAGGGACATCAAAAAAACGACCATCCAACTCAATGCGCGGTGATTTTTGTACCGGCGTATCTAATACAGGTAACTGTGTGATACTCGCTAGCATTTTATCAAATGCTGGGTCGCTAAATGTATGCGCTTTAATATTCTCGATATCACTTGCCAATTCTAGATTGACATCATCGACTTTAGCTTGGCATTTGGAACAAACATCACAGTGAGCAGCTGCAACTAACGCTAACGCTGAAGAAATATTGCCTTCAGCAAACTGAC
>JGI26080J50196_1000484_pt1 | contig 18242 bp, 20 predicted proteins | sample SaaInl0LU_22_DNA_FD_50196 | JGI IMG/M metagenome (IMG submission 50196)
GACCCAATGTAACCATCACAAGATTGCCCGCTTTCGCATTGGTAATGCGCTTCAAGTTCTTCTTGCCCCAACGTTTCGCATTCTTACGGTGATCATTGTATAAAAAATGTAATCCCTCTTCATTCAGCAACATCGTATAACCCAAAAAGTAACCTCCATCATTCATTGACGTTTGTTTCTTAGGAATGTGCGCGTACCAATCGACATCACCAGATTTATCTATACTTAAGACAATAATATCGTTGTAGTAATAGTAATAATTAGTCGTAGTCTGACCCCGTTGACCCTGAATTTGTCGCACGACTACCTCATAATCTTCTGCCACTACGTAAGCACCCCCATCTGGCCTGGATACAAACTGGCGAAAGACAAAATTTCTTCGAATACCTTTACCGCGCTTCGCTCTATATTTATTGAATTGAGCTACAAAATCGGGAGCGAATTGGTTGAGATTTGAAGAAACGACTTCTCCCTTCGCTTGGTCAAACGCTAAATACAAAGCTCCGTCCATGTCCCATACGTTTCTTCTACCATAAAACCCTGAAATGGCCATCTGTCCGTCTACTAGATCACACTCGATTCCTAAGCTTTGAACGAGCACGTCTTGTAATCCTAAATCGAACTCAACCACATCGCTAATCCCACTCTCGTCCGTGACCCTCATGAGTTTATACTCTAGATCTCGATTGTTGACCATGGTTATGTTGGGACTATTGTCGTAATAGCTCAAAATGAATACTTCACCTGAATTGGACACTTCAAAATCCATGATCCCAAAGTTTCTATCGCGATAAGACAATTCGACATCTGCATTCCAAAGCTCTTCGAGCGCAGTATCAAAAATTCGGATGTAAAAGTTCTCTGTGGAATTCCGCTCGTAAGGCGGATTCGTGAAAATCGCAATCTTCGAGCGGTCTTTAGACAATTGTATATCAAAATCACCGCGCGCTCTTCGACGACTATCCAGTACTTCCATCACCTTAACTTCGCTTAGCGTGGCATTAGAATCTAAGGTGCGACACAGCAAATAACGTTGGTCTGCTTGTCGATCGTAGCTTTCGTAAAAGAGGTACTGCGTTTCCCCAATAATCACACTAGTTTTGAAGTCAACACGTCTACCCTTCCATTCCCAACGTGCATTTTTGACAAGCCAATTCTCACCCAAGTCGTAACGATTGTAATAGGCGAAATATTCATCGCGCGACGAACCCAACAAGGAAGCATTCGCTGTTTTATAGGTGTAAAAACCTTTATCCCCGACCTGAAGCAACCGATCAAATTTTGCAGAACGCGCTGAATACTCTGGACTCCACTCTAAAACTGGAAATGAACCTTGTGCCCTGGCACCGGTTATCATGAGAACAGATAGAAATAGCGTAAAAACGCCTTTTTTTAAACTTAGCATAAGCTTGGGGTGAACATTTTTTGTAATTTGACTGTGAAGTCAAGATACATCACCCCTACTAGATTTTAATCATATGAAGAGATTTATTTACAGCCTCATCGCAGTACTAGCATGGTCCTTAAGCACCGATGCACAGACCGTGATTGTGCGCAAGCGCAACCTAAATACAGCGCAAGGGGCAGGAACGATAAGCTCTCAAAGTCCATCGACATCCTTACCGTTAAGCGGTAGCTTGTATTACAGCCGCTACAACCATGCAATTAAACTCAGCCCAACAGCGATGCTAGCTGGGGATGTGCCTATTGCTTACGAATATAAAATCTCAGATTATATGAGTGCCGAGGCGGGTATTGGTGTGACCACATTCAACATCACAGAGGAGGCTATTCGCGGTTACAGCCTGCGCCAAGACGGACAAACGCAAAGTAAATTAGGCTACAGCGGGAATGTGAACGTGAAATTTTTTCCAGAAGGAAATGCTTTCGAAGACGGCTACTATATTTCATATACCATGGGCCATAGAAACTACGCGCAGGATTTTTACACGACGACACCTGCGGGTATAGATACCACGGTGAGCGAAGGCTTCAATTGGACCGACTTCGGGTTTACAATAGGCTACCAAAGTCGTCCATCTGAGCGTATGATTGTAGATTGGTTCATTGGTGGTGCCATTCGTCAAAAGCAACGTAGAACCTCTGATTACGTAGAAGAATTTGACCCTGTCTCAGGAATATTTACTGGAGAGTACCGGCTTATTGATTCTAAAAATGCTGCGCCTGCCATTTTGGGAGGAATGAAAATCAGCATTCTTTTTCGTTGATTAAAGGGGTAAAAAACCTTCAGACTTACTGTACAGAAAGGCTAAATGCCGCCGGTAGGTTGTCCGATAATTTCACAGCAATCGCATAATCGTCCACCATAGAATGCGTCATAGTCTCCGTTGCGAGACTCACCCCGGAATAGAGCCCTGCGATATCGAAGGTCAGTACTAAATGTGCCCCCGGCTTGATGTTAATGTTGGTTTCTTTGGTTCGATACAATGCATTCTTACCCGTGTGCCAGGCCAAAAGCTGGTCATCAACACCTATTGACCCTGTAGCATTTACCCTTCCGTCAATTTTAAAGAAACGGTACATGGTTGCCCAAGACCAATACATCGCATTAGCACTAGAAAGCGGATGATTCGAATCAAAAGAAGTGGGATCCTGCATGTTGTTGAGGGAATCTACACCCATGCCAAAACTGAATTGGTCCACTTTTTTTGACAGCGGAAGCGTGTAATGCATGGAGGCACTATCTTGAGCATTCACAAAAACAACCGATTCCTTCACCTCAGCACCCAGCGCAATCTCGCTTAGATAGAACTGAATCAATTCAAATTTGATCGCCGTATCCCCTTTATACAACGTCTCACCCACTTCAAAGGGAATGCCATTGTGCACTAGGCTAATTTCTAAGGTTACTTGTTCTGAACCCTTGCCACACGAACTAAATAGAAAAGCCAACGGAAGAATGGACAGGAGCGACAATCGCATGTTAAGAGCGTTTACAGTTTAAATACAAATTCACTACTTACGTTATCTCTCAAAATTTTCGCCAAATCGTAATCCGATGCATCGGCTGGGTCACTATTGATAATATTCATCGTAGAGGGACTTAATCCAATGAGACTAAAAACTCCAGAAAAGAAATTATCCACGTTAATATCCATCACAATAAACACATTCTTATTGGAGGCGACGTTAAAGTTTCTTTTTTCGCTTTTCATTAGTGCTAAATCGGGGGTAGCAANACGCCANTTGAAGGTCGCTTCAGGCGTNGTNAAAACGGTATCCGCTGGATTAAAAATGCGACCTTCGATTTGAAAAAAGCTGTGACCAATATCACTGCCATTCCAAACCAAGCCTTTGCTCAACGGATTTGNTGCGTCCAATTGATCAGGAGCCGTAAAGGCACGCNAACTGTCNAGTCCTANGGTATACTCTAGNCTACCATTGTAGTTGCCTGCTGGTAAGTTTGCCAACTTCACTTCCGAANTNCCNATNAGNTCAATCATCGTCAAGTCACTTTCCGTATACGTAGTATCCTGATCATCGTAACTCACAAAACGAGCGCCACTGAGGGTGACNTAAATGTGGTCAAATTTGATCAAATCCCCATTTATCTCATAAACGGTATTTCTATCGANAATGGCGCCATCAAAATATTTATAGGCACGGATGTAGATATTTCTATTGTCCANCGCCGTTGGATCTACAANAGGAATGGGGTCTTCACATGCTGCGAACAGCGTTGAAAGTGCTAATAAAGCGATTACTTTTTTCATTCGTCTTTTATTTTCAAAAACTCCGGTGCTTGTTCTATAGCAACCATGATTTCATCTAACAGTTCATCATTGGATTTCGAAAAGTCCAATTTTAAAGGTTCCTTAAAGGTAACGTTTAACAAGTTACCATTACTCTTCACAAACAAACCCGTTTTGTCGAAGGCTCTTCTAAAGCCGTCTATCACTACTGGAACAACAACAGGCTTCAATTCCTTGATCAAATGTACCGTACCTCTTCTTCCCTTAACGAAAGGCCTTGTCGTTCCTTGAGGAAAGGTAATGGTCCACCCGGATTCCATGGCGCGTTTTATGTTTTCAATATCCTTGGGATCAACGGACCGATTCACATTCTTTCCTGCCTCACGCCAGGTGCGTTTTATACTTACACTGCCTGCATACTGCATGAGCTTTGGTAAAATCCCTTTTTTCATGGTCTCCGCAGCAGCAATAAAATACACATTCAGTTTTGGGCGGAAAAGTGTTAAGAAAGGAACGCTATTGTAGCGCTTGTTTTCTGCAGCATTAAATACCTGGTACATCGCACTCACATCGGCGAAATAGGTTTGATGATTCGAAACAAACAGCACGCCTTGCTGAGGAAGATCTCGCAATTTATCAGCGCCCACGATTCTCATGCTATTGATACGAAAAAATCGGTACCAAGTGATCAAACCAAACACAAAAATCACGGTCCGCTTAATGAGCAGATTGTAACCAAAGCTGTCGCGCTTGAACGGATTTAAAAACATGAAGATGAAGTTTCAGGACGGCAAATATAGTGCTAAGAAAACAGAGCGCTTAACTCACCCAAGATCATTGCTGTCGCACCCCAAATCACATCTCCCTCCCAGTGAAAGGCCGGAACTTTTAAAGCACCATATTTTGTCATGACTTCCGTATCTCGCAGCAAAGAGCGGTCGCAAATCTTGGACAGAGGAATGGAGAGTGTATAGGCCACTTCTTTCTCTTCTAAAACCAATTCCGGACATTGCTCGCTGTAGGTCACATAGGGTTCTACATAAAAATTCGAAGGCGGAATATAAAGCCAACTCAATGCCCCGATTGAAAGCAAATCCTCCTTGCGCAGACCTACTTCTTCAAAAGCTTCTCTGTAGGCCGTTCCTTGTAACGATCCGTCGCCTTCCTCATAGCCGCCGCCTGGAAAACTGATTTGACCACTGTGGGTACCTTCATAAACTGGACGCTTCATAAGTAGTACTTCGAGTCCTTGTGCTCCTTCAAAGAGATGCACGAGTACACCTGCTCGTCGTGGACTTTTTGCTTGTACAGCTTCGAGTCTAAGTGCATTTCTATAAGACGGCATCAATAATTGGTGCCCCTTAATGCCCGGCAAGGGTTGTTCAAAAGCCTTTTTTAAATCCGTAATGGTCATTCACTAAATGTAGTTCAAGATCCTTGCGGAAGGCAAAAAGGTGTGATATCTTTGTTTTCTATCACAGAATAAATATAATAGGAAATGACTATAACGCAGTTCAAATACATCGTGGCCGTTGACAACCACCGACATTTTGCTAAAGCGGCGGAAGCTTGCTTTGTGACACAACCCACGTTAAGTATGCAAATTCAAAAGCTTGAAGAGGAATTGGATATTCTCATTTTTGACCGGTCTAAACACCCCATTGTACCTACCCCTCTAGGTGAACGCCTCATTGAACAAGCGCGAAAAATATTGCACGAAAGCGCCGTGTTGGAGAGTATGGCCAAACGCATTAAAGGCTCTTATGAAGGCACATTGAGCTTAGGTGTCATTCCCACAGTTGCCCCAAGCTTGTTGCCTCGTTTTATACCAGAGTTTAAAGCGAAATTTCCAAANATCGTTCTGAAAGTTGAAGAGCTCAAAACTGAAGATATGATCGATGCCTTGCGCAAGGATCAGATCGATGTAGGCATCGCAGCGACGCCTTTAAATGAAAAAGGCATTGTAGAACAGCCCTTGTACTGGGAGCCTTTTATGGCTTTTGTTCCCAATTACCACCCGATGAAGGACGATAAATTTTTATTGGCCTCAGAAATTAATGTGAAAGATTTACTGCTCTTAAACGAGGGGCACTGCTTTAGGAATAGCGTATTGAAACTATGCCAGGCCAATTCACAGGAAAGCCAAGGTTTACAAATGGAGAGTGGCAACTTTGATACCTTGGTGAAATTGGCCCATAGAGGAATGGGGATGACTTTACTGCCCTACCTGACAGCTGTTGACCTACATGATAAATACAAGCCCAGTGTAAAGCCAATCGCCACGCCTACACCCGGTCGTGAAATCAGTTTGCTGTTTGCGCGCACGCAACTAAAGGTAGAATGGATTGAAGCCATGGGTGCTTTGATCAAAGAGCACCTGCCTAAAAAAGTGCTTTCTAAACCAGATCAGATTGTTAGCCCATAAATTGGTACAGCAAGGTCAACGCAAATAGCAACACAACGGAAAGTAGATTTAGGGCAACGCCTCGGTAAATCATATACGGCATGCTCAAGTTTCCAGTGGAGAAAACTATTGCGTTTGGTGGAGTTGCCATAGGCAACATGAATGCACAACTCGCGCCTAAAACCAACGGCAGACTTAAGGTATAAAAATCGAGCCCTAAGGCTAGCGCAAGAGAGTATACTAGCGGGAGTAGCGCGCTCACGAGAGCCATGTTACTCAGTAACTCTGTTGCAAAGACGCCAAGCAAAGCCATTACAAAAAGCCAAGCTGCGAAGGGGATTCCCTGCAAGGACTGTAGTTGCTCGCCCAATAATGCAAACCATGGGCTTCCTTGCAGCGTACCTGCTAATGCCAAACCACCGCCGAACAAGAGCAAAATTCCCCAAGGAAGTGCTTTCGTGTCCTCCCATTTTAATAAGCTGTCTTTTACGCCATCTGTGACGGAAAACAAGAGTAATGCGGCCACTAGCGCGATGCCGGTATCTGACCATTGAACGAAGGGTAACCATTTACCTAAATACGGACGAATAATCCATAACACGGCGGTGAGCGTGAATATTGCAGCAACACGGCGTTGCGCGGATGATAATGCACCCAATCGTCCCCATTCCTCTCGCAACCAATCCTGTGTTCGCCTTTCCTCTTCTAGGGAAAGGTCCGATCTTACCAATCCCCGTTTGAGAATTGCGTAGGCAACCAAACCAAGAAGAATACTGGCGGAAAGCCCAATAGGGAGCCATTCGACAAAGCCAATTTGTTTGTTTAATTGTTCGCTCATGAAACCCGCGAAAATCATATTTGGCGGGGTACCAATCAAGTAGCCATACCACCAATATTTGCTGCCCAAGCTACGCTCAGAAGGATGGGCCGCGATAATTTCTCGCGTTGTTGAGGTTCTAAAACCGCAACCACACTGGTCGCGATAGGCAACATCATTATGGCCGTAGCCGTATTAGAAATCCACATGGACATAAAGGCCGTCGCTAACATGAAACCCGCGAGCAATTGATGGTCTTTAGTACCTGTTTTTCGCAAGATCCAAAGTGCGATTCGGTAATGAAGGCCTGTCTTTTCCAAAGCTAAGGCCAATACAAAACCGCCAAAGAACAAATAAACCAGCGGATGCGCATAGTAGGCTGCTAACGATTTTGCGCCAGCAATTTCCAAGGCAGGAAACAAAACTAACGGGAGTAGTGCGGTTACGCCTAAATGCACNGTCTCGGTAATCCACCAAATAAGCATCCATAAGGCCACACCGAGAAGCCAATACTGAGGTAGAAACCCACCAAAAGCGGCNGTAAGAATAGCGGAAACGGGACCCGCGAGGCGAATTATAGGTGTAACTTTGTTCATCTAAATAAGCGGCATATGAAATTGGTCTTTGCGACACATAACTTGGGTAAGTTACAAGAGGTTCGTGAATTATTGTCACCGGATTACGAGGTAATTGGTTTAAACGACCTCGGGGATCATGAAGAAATCGAAGAAACTGCATTAACCTTAGAAGGTAACGCGTGGATCAAAGCCCGAGCGGTTTGGGAAAAACACGGTCTGTCTTGTTTCTCTGACGATACTGGATTAGAAATTGAAGCTTTAAATAATGCCCCTGGTGTTTTCAGTGCGCGCTATGCTGGACAAGCAAAAAGCCCTGATGCAAATATGGACAAGNTCCTCACCGAACTTAACGGTGTAAAGAACCGTAAAGCGCGTTTCAGGACTGCAGTTGCCTTAGTGCTCCAGGGTGAAGAATATCTTTTCGAAGGAACCGTGCAGGGCGAAATAACGTCCGTGCGTTCAGGTGTAAAAGGTTTTGGTTACGATCCTATCTTTTCTCCCGATGGATTTTCCGGCACTTTTGCNGAAATGGATGCAGCAACGAAAAACGAGATCTCGCACAGAGGCTTGGCTATGAAAAAATTGGTTGCTTTTTTAAGCGCACATTAATCTTCTGCCGCTACATCTTGCGGCCTTGAGAAAAAACTAAAGTTGACATGACCGTACTTACGGTGCGCGAAGAACCCTGGTAGGTTACTCAGATCAGTTTGATTGCTGTGCTCTATGACGGCCTCCCCTCCTTTACTAAGCAATCCAATGTCTAAGATGGATTTCACAAGACTCTCGTGGTGCTCCCAGTCGTAAGGCGGATCCGCAAAAATGAGATCGAAACTGGTAGAGGCGCGTCGGACATACTGCATTGCATCTGCTTGAACCACATGAATTCCAGCGTCTAGCGCATCTGATGTAGCCGTAATGAATCGGGCACAATTTCTATTCTGATCAACGGCTGTGAGATCAACGGTGCCGCGAGAAGCAAATTCGTAGCTGATATTTCCCGTTCCAGAAAATAAATCTAATACACGGATTTCTTCAAAATCGAAACGATTGTTTAAGACATTAAAGAGACTCTCCTTTGCAAAGTCGGTCGTCGGTCTAGTTGGCAGGTTCTTTGGGGCTGTGATTCTTTTGCTTCGCCATTTTCCGCTCACGATTCTCATAAACGAAGGAGGTTGGCAAAAGCGACGGCATCAAAGTCAGCTAAAGCGGAGCTGATCTTTGCCCATTGCTGGGGTTTAAACAATTGAACTCCCGAAAAATAGGGCTCTATAACAGGTTTGTAAGCACGTGCTGAATATCCGCTTAACTCTACTTCTGTTGTTGCTCGGTCCCAATTCAACTGCTCGGAGACATTGCCTAAATGATACAATAATTCTGATTCATTGCTGCACGGAAAGCTATTGATGACTTGCCATTTGTTTGAAGAGGATGCGAAAATTTGAACACTATCGGCATAAACATGCACCCAAAGTTTGGGATGGGCAGAGGGTTTTAATCGTTCCAGTTGAACGGCCCAATTATGCCTGCAGACCAATGTATCGCTTTGACTCAAACTGATGTCCGTTTCATTCAGGTAGGACAAAAACGTCATGGCATTACTTGAACTTAGGTCCATAAAGTTTGCCTTCTGTCCTAACACGGTAGTCGTCCACGCCGGTACCTCAGCGCTGCTCATGATCTCTGGAATGAGCACCGTGTGCGGGGCTTCTACTGCATAAAGCACTTCCCCGGGCAGCTCTGGAAAACCGGCAAGTACCTCTGATATAGGATCTGCCCCCCAGGATTGACGAGGGTGAAAACCAAAAAGATAGACTTGACGGGTGCTGGTATGACGTACCAAAAAAGAAAGTCCATCCTGTTGGTACAGGATGGACAATGTGCTTTCACCCGCTTTCGCATTTTCGAAAGCTGGATCTAAGTTATTCTGACTTACAGTAAGTGTTTTCGTAGTTACCACTGATGGTAGGTTCTGTTAATGAGCCAATAGTTAAAGCTTGGTTCGCCACTTTATTGAATGCTTGCGGAAAATCATCCGCCACGTCAGCAAATACGGTTGCATATGGTGCACTTACTTCAAATGTAGCAAGATCTACCGCATTTTTGTTAATCTTACCCGAGTTCATTGAAAATAAACTATCCGTTCCCGGGATTCTCAACAGCGATTGCGCATTGAACCCTTCACCGAACAACTGCACAGCAACTGGCTCTTGACCGAGCACACGCATGATTACAGAATCCTTGTTCATTTCCTTCTGGTAGATCTTATCGTAGTACATGAAGCTTGTATCTTTTCGCTCGATGATGTTAATCACACCCGTATCGACGAAAGCAACTAATTCATTGATGTCTGAACAGTATGCGCCATTTTCAGACTTATAGGCCAATTGCGCTTCGCGAATGTTTTCCAATTTCTCGGTAACATCACAAATTCTCACGCGCTCAATGCGCTGGAATTTAATAGGTTGCATGATGCTATTGTAAATACGGTACGTGAAGTACGTCGAGAGAAGGATGAGAACTACTTTAATTCCTAGTTGTACCTTTGAATTCATGGGTCTAAATCAACAATTATGGCCCAAAACTACAATAATTTTTAATTGCAATCACCTCAACATACATATGCCGATCTGAAAGGCTTTTTTGCTTTCGATCCAACCGACGATCAGGACCAATTACTGCGGAAATTAGCTGTATACCTCAGTATTCGTCGCATCCAACCCGAGGTTATGATTGTTAAGGGTTATGCCGGAACTGGAAAGACAACGCTTTTAAAAAGTGTGGTCGCCGTGCATAAGAAGCATACACGGAAAGTGAAGTTGATGGCCCCCACGGGTCGTGCCGCAAAGGTATTGAGCGGGGCAACCGGCTATCCCGCAAATACCATTCACCGGAGCCTTTACCGGCCTAAAGTGAGTTCTGGCGGGGCTGCAACGTTTGTTTTGGCAAATAACCCCAATAAGAACACCACCTTCATCGTGGATGAGGCTGGATTGATCAGCACACAGCGCGATCGTTCGCTTGGTGACCACTCTTTACTAGAAGATTTACTGCAATACGTTTTTGAGGACCCCTCAAATCATCTTATTCTAGTGGGTGACCCTGCACANTTACCGCCTGTTGGTCAGCCAGAGAGTCCCGCACTTTCGTCCGANTTCTTCGCGAATCAAATGGGACTTCCCGCAACTGAGCACACCTTACGCGAGGTTACTCGACAGGCATTAGACAGCTTTATCCTAAAAAACGCGACCATGCTCCGAAAATTGATTGAGGCCGATTCTAGCGATTTACCTGTTTTTGAATCCGGCGGCGATTTAATTCGAGTAGAAGACGGCTACCAACTGCAAGAGATTTTCGAACAACTCTACACCGGCGACAGTAGCGGCAACACCATGGTAGTGCGTAGCAATAAGAAAGCCAACCAGTACAATCAAGGTATTCGTGGCAGAATAAAATTCCAAGAGGAACGCATTTCTGCCGGTGACCAATTCATGGTGGTTAAAAACAATTACTTCTGGCTGCCGGAATCTAGCCAAATGGGCTTTGTAGCCAATGGAGAAATTGGCGAAATAAGAAGCATTCGAAACATACATGAACGTTACGGCTTCACCTTCTGCGAAGCTACCGTGGTATTCGTTGATTACCCTAAGCAAGATGCCATAGATGTAATTTTAAACCTCAGTGCCTTAGAGAGTGAGAGTCCCGCTTTGAGTGGTGCCCAAAGCAACAGTTTGTATGAGCAAATGACGGCTAAATATTCGTATCGCGGCTCGAAGGGTAAAATTTACGAATCCGTGAAAAACGACCCATACTTTAATGCACTTCAGGTTAAGTTTAGCTATGTGATCACTTGTCATAAAAGTCAAGGCGGGCAATGGGAACACGTTGTTGTCGAACACCCCTATCTCCCCGACGGNCCCTCGCCCATCTACTACAAATGGCTCTACACTGCAATGACCCGAGCCACCACCAAAGTCTATCTAGTAGGGTTTCCAGAAGCATGGTTCGAAGGCGTATCTTTGTCAACTTGAATCTATTGATATGAAATACCTCATCGCGCGATTTGTTTTCTTCATAAGCGGCTGGAAACTTGTGGCAANGCAGGAAGACATAAAAGCCGCGCAAAATTCGGTAATGATTGCTGCGCCGCACACCTCTAATTACGACTTAGTCTATGCTGTAGGTACTTTTTGGCTCATGCGTCTACCCTTGAAGTTCTTTATCAAAGACTTTTATACCCGATGGTATTTCTTTGGATTTTTCAAATGGATGGGAGCCATTGGTGTCAATAGGAGTAAAAGAAATAATTTAGTAGAANATGCCGCAGAATTGCTACGGTCAGATATAAACATGACATTGATGGTACCCGCAGAAGGCACGAGAAAGCGTGTGGAGAAATGGAAAACCGGCTTTTATCAAATTGCTAAGCAAGCAGGTACACCCATTTCCTTAGGGTTTTTGGACTACGAAAAGAAGCATGCTGGAATTTTGAAAGTGATTCCATGCGGCGAAGCATCGGCGACTTTTGCAGCGATCGAGAAATCCTATGAACATGTCGTTGGGAAATATCCCGAACTTTACAACAAGAAGATCTTCTAATGACTTATCCCGCATTGCTTTTTCCTCCAGAAATCGCGGCAGCGGTTGAGATGCGTGANTCTACTAATGGAATGGAAATCTGGGATCCCATTCGAAAGAAGTGGCTCGTCGCTGTTCCAGAGGAATGGGTGCGTCAACATTGTATCGTCTATTTAGAGGCTTTGGGTTTTCCGAAAAGCAATATGACAACGGAAGCCGGTATTCAAACAGGTTTCAAGCAAAAGAGAACAGATATTGTGGCGACTAAAGCGGGTAAACCTATTATTCTTGTCGAATGCAAAGCACCAGCGGTAAAATTGAGTCAAGCAACTTTTAATCAGGCGTTTAATTACAATCAAAGCGTAGATGCGGCCTATTTGTGGCTTACAAATGGGAAACAACATTTATACTGGGACTGCACAGCTAATACGCCCTGCCATTCATTGCCCCTAGCGGAGTCGGTCTANACTGCGTATTTTTTTCTCATCCTTTTGTATGCCTTTTGAAGCTAAGTAGGCGAATACAATACAGGCGAAAGGTGCTGCGGCACCCCAACTGGCTGCTGCGCCCTCTGTAGCAAGAATGGCTTGAATAACGAAGCCCAACATAGCAAGTGCACTGAGCATACCTAATCGGACCACAGCCAGCTGTAGTTTACGGTTCTTGTACAACAAAACGGCCCCGCTAAAAAGAGACATCCCTATACCAAAAGTGAGAAACGTGTACATGCCTGCAGTCGCTTTAAAGACTTCTGCTTCTGTAGCATATAGAGGCAAAATAAAAGCGCCAAGCGTACTAACTATGGCTGCACCAAAAAGGTATAAGGTCTGTATGCGTTGTATCATAGGACTAAAATTTCTTGCAACAAAGTTGAAAAAAATACGGTGCCAATTTTCATTTAATCTCCAAATCTCACTATTATTGTTGTGTAGAGCACAAAAAGATCGAGCACCGGCTCAACTTCTACCTATACTATCCCGAAAAACATGTTGACTGAAAACGAATTACAGGCACGTAAGTTGCCTGAACTAAAGGACTTAGGAGCATCTCTTGATATTCCAAAAGCCCGTTACATGAACAAAGGCGAACTCGTGAGCGCCATTCTAAGTAAAACCGGTCAATCCTCATCTGCAGGAAAAACCACAGAAAACCCAGAAAAATCGGACCGAACAGAACACATCGGAACGGAAGAAGAGGGTAAAAAGGAACCCGCTCCAAAGCAAGAAAGGCGTCAGCCAAAGGCTGGGAAAGAGCAGCAATCTCGTCACGAGAACAATGAGCGACCTGACCAAGGTAAGCGTCCTGAAAAAGGAGACCGTACAAACCAAGGTAGCCGTCCTGAAAAAGGAAACCGCGCGGAAAACGGCGATCGTCCTGAAAAAGGTCCTCGCAATAACAATGGCAATAAAGACCATTCCGCTCGTGACCAACGCAACAAGCGCAGACCGAAAGAATTTCATTTCGAAGGAATCATTGCGAATGAAGGTGTTTTAGAAATCATGCCTGACGGCTATGGTTTCTTAAGAAGTTCTGACTTTAATTACCTCAACTCTCCGGATGACATTTACGTAAGTCAGAACCAGATTCGCGGAATGGGTCTGAAGACTGGAGATACCATAACAGGTGAGGTACGTCCCCCGCGTGAAGGTGAAAAATACTTCCCTCTTGTCAAAGTCAACAGCATCAATGGCCGTACGCCAGAATATGTTCGTGACCGTGTTGCNTTTGAACATTTAACGCCACTTTTCCCGGACGAGAAATTTGACATTACTACGAGAAGAAGTACCGAATCGACTCGAATTATTGACCTCTTTTCCCCTATTGGTAAGGGGCAGCGCGGATTGATTGTTGCGCAGCCTAAAACAGGAAAGACAACCTTGATGAAGGAGCTGGCTAATGCCATTGCCGCGAACCACCCCGAAGCGTACATGATCGTTCTATTGATTGATGAACGTCCGGAAGAAGTTACCGATATGAGCCGCAGNGTAAATGCTGAAGTGGTTGCCTCAACTTTCGATGAGCCGGCCGATCACCACGTGAAGGTGGCGAACATCGTCTTAGAGAAAGCCAAGCGTATGACCGAATGTGGTCACGATGTAATCATTATGCTNGATAGCATCACTCGTCTCGCGCGCGCCTACAATACGGTGAGCCCTGCCTCAGGTAAAATCTTATCTGGTGGTGTGGATGCGAATGCATTGCAACGTCCAAAACGATTCTTTGGTGCGGCCCGTAATATAGAAGGCGGTGGATCTTTGACCATTTTAGCGACGGCACTTATTGATACAGGGTCGAAAATGGATGAGGTAATTTTCGAAGAGTTCAAGGGTACTGGTAATATGGAAATGCAATTGGATCGTAAGATTGCGAACCGCAGAATTTGGCCAGCTATCAACCTTACAGAAAGTGGTACACGTAAAGAGGATTTACTTCTTGCACCNGACGTACTGCAACGCATGTGGGTCTTAAGAAAGTATCTTGCAGATATGACCCCAATCGAGGCTATGGAATTTTTAAGCGATCGCGTTCGAAAGACAAAAGACAACGCGGAGTTCTTAATCTCNATGAATGGATAANAAAAAAGCGGCCCTCACGGGCCGCTTTTTTTTTACTCCACCGAAGCGAATTGCTTCTCGTATAAATTGTAATAGGCGCCGCCTTTTTCTAAGAGCTGCTGGTGGCTACCGATCTCTACAACGCGTCCCTTGTCAAGGACAATAATTCTATCGGCGTGTTGAATGGTGGACAGGCGGTGTGCAATGATGACCGATGTTCTATTCTGNGTTAGTGCAATGAGTGCGCGTTGAATCATTTCTTCCGTGTGCGAATCGATCGAAGAAGTGGCTTCATCGAGAATAAGAACGGCTGGATTTGTGATGTAGGCTCTGAGGAAGGCTAACAACTGACGCTGACCTGCCGAGAGGACACCTCCACGCTCTTGAACGTTATAATCTAAGCCGTCCGGCAGACCTTGAATNAATTCGAAAATACCAATGGCCTCTGCGGCCTTCAGAATGGCTTCGTCTGAAATGGTCTCGTCACCTAGGACAATGTTCGAGCGCACCGTATCTGAGAACAGAAAGACATCCTGTAGTACCAATGCCAATTGCTGACGCAAGTCGTGAAGGTCTAATTCTTTTAATGCTTCACCATCGATACTCACCCTTCCCTTCGAATACGGATAAAAGCCCATGAGAATGGAAATGATAGTACTCTTACCCGCACCCGTTGCTCCTACTACTGCCACGGTCTCACCCGGTGCAACTTTAAAACTTACCTCATGCAGAATGGGCTCCCCTTCATTGTAATGAAAATCTACCGATTCAAATTCGATCGCGCCTTTCAATGGNCGCAAGACTTTCGTCCCATTTGCCTCGCGCTCATGATCACTCTCAAGAAGCTTGAGNACGCGCTCTGAAGCGACCATACCCATTTGTAANGTNTTGAATCGATCCGCGAGTTGGCGCAGTGGACGGAACAACATACCGATAAAGATGATCATCGCGGTCAGTTCTCCTACCGTTACCGCACCGCCTTGAGCGGCATTCATGCCTCCATACCATACAGCGAGACCAATGGAAATGGCACTGAGCACCTCTATTATGGGAAAGAATAAGGCGTAATAGAAAATGCTTTCAATGTTTGCATCTCGGTGACGGGAATTGATCGTCCGAAACTTTTCAGATTCCTGCTGCTCGCGGCCGAAAGCCTGAACAACGTTCATTCCCCCAAGGTGTTCTTGAACGAAGGTATTCAAGTTGGAAATTTCCGAACGCACGCGTTGAAAGGCGCCTTTAATACCTCGCTGGAACCAACGTGTAGCGATGAACAATACGGGAATAATCGATAAACTGATAAGTACAAGAACGGGATTGAAATAGAAGAACATTGCGAACAACATAACCACAATACGGAAGAGGTCTCCGAAAATGACCAGGATGCCTTGGGAAAAGATTTGAGAAATGGTTTCAATATCAGATACTACTCTAGTGACCAATTGGCCAATGGGTGTGCGGTCGTAAAAACCCAACTTGAACGATTGCAATTTATCGTAAAGCTCAATCCTAATGTCTTTGATAATGCTCTGACCTAGCCAGTTTGCGGCATACATAAAACCAAATTGGCCTAAACTTTCCAGAATGAGTAACGCCACCAACCACAAACTTAGATGGACCAAATATGCGGCGTCCAAAGCGAGGATGGCGTCGTCAATGATCATCTTTGTGATAATAGGTCGCGCCGTTCCCAAAGCACCAAGCACGACTGTCAACACTACTGACCCCCAAAACAATCCTTGGTAAGGACGTGCGTAGGTCATGACCTTCGTGAAAAGTTTAAAATCGAACGCTTTTCCGCCTACTTTAGACATGCTAGAGGTTGTTGTAAGTTACTTGTGTTAGGTATAAGCCTTGTGCGGGGGCACTTGTTCCCATGGCCCCTCTATTTTTTTCCGCCATACGAGCCTTGAAATCATCTACCGTCCATTTACCGCGCCCCACCTCATAGAGGGATCCAACAATGGCGCGGACCATGTTGCGAAGGAATCGGTCCGCGGTAATATGGAAAACCAAAACGCCTCCCTCGCTAACCCATTCTGCATGGGTCACAGTGCAAATAGTGGTTTTATTATCGGACCCCGCTTTGCAAAAGCTTGCAAAATCCGTTTCTGCTAAAAGTAATTTGGCGGCAGCATTCATTTGCGTAACATTAGGTATACGTTCAACCATCCAAGCGTTTTCGCGCCAAAATGGAGAGCCTGAAGCACAAAGGATGTATTCGTAACTGCGGGAAGTTGCATCGAAACGCGCGTGCCAATCAGACGTTACTTCGCGCGCCTCATAAATACGAATTGCCGGGTCGAGGAAACGGTTTAAACGATGGACCAATTGGTCTAAATTCTCGACACCACTGCCTTGTTCTGGCGCCCAATCGAAATGAACATACATTTCTTTTGCATGTACCCCCGTATCCGTTCGACCAGCTCCCATGGTCTGTATAGGCTGACGCAAGAGTTTACTGAGTGCATCATCGAGATCCCCTTGAACCGTACGGTCCATGGGCTGAATTTGCCAACCGCAAAAGGGAGCGCCGTCGTAGGCTAATCTCAAAAGTGTACGCATTACATTTGACTAGAATTCATGCCAAAGGTACGCTTGTGACAACCAAAAGGACAAAAATCCTATTACTCTCTGATACACATAGTCATATGGACGACAGAATCCTTGACTTTGCCTCGGGTGTCGATATGATTTGGCATGCGGGAGATATAGGCAATCATGAAGGAATGGACGCTTTGGAACAGTTAGGAAAGCCCCTCATTGCCGTTTATGGAAACATCGACGACCATACCATGAGGAGCCGCTATCCGCTCCACCAGAAGTTTGTGTTGAACGGTGTGAAAGTTTGGATCACGCACATTGGCGGTTATCCCCCACGATACAACAACAGAACTCGTGAAGAATTGAAGAAGGAAAAACCCGATGTTTTTATTTGCGGCCACAGTCATATATTGAAAGTGGTTTACGACAAGAACATCGATTGCCTGCACATGAACCCCGGTGCCGCGGGTATCCACGGTTTTCATAAAATGCGTACGATGCTCCGGTTTGAATTGGTCCAAGAAGGAGACGAAAAGGGAAAAGTCACCAACCTTGAGGTCATAGAATTAGGAAAACGCGGTCAACTCCGTTAATTTTGTGCTTTAATAGCCTTGCAATGTCTACAGCTTTACATGCCATCACACCTGTTGATGGACGTTATGCTTCGAAAACCGAAGCCCTTTCTCAGTACTTTTCGGAGTTCGCGCTCATCAAATATAGAGTTCGCGTTGAAATCGAATACTTTATTGCGCTGTGCGAAAGCGACTTACCTCAATTAAACGGTGTTGATCACAAGCACTTTAAAGCCTTGCGTGGTCTCTACAAAAACTTTACAACGGCGGATGCTCAAAAAATAAAGGACATTGAAAAGGTCACTAATCACGATGTTAAGGCCGTTGAATATTTTATCAAAGAAGCTTTTGAAGCGCTAGGCTTAAGCCAATTTCAAGAGTTCATTCACTTTGGACTTACGTCGCAAGACATCAATAATACGTCTGTTCCTTTATCCGTTAAGGAAGCGCTGGAAGAGGTTATCTGTCCATCCATAGAACAGTT
>JGI26080J50196_1000485_pt1 | contig 18234 bp, 21 predicted proteins | sample SaaInl0LU_22_DNA_FD_50196 | JGI IMG/M metagenome (IMG submission 50196)
TTAAATGGTACCTTTACACTCAATTATGTGGCCAACAAGCCGGGTAAACATCATATCCTTGTCTGGGCGGATGCCACGAAACAAACCTTACCTTATTCAAAAGTACAACGCATCGAACTTGACGTTAACTAACCGCGCTGTGCGCATTGGGTAGTGTAGCTACAATCGCACTTCCGTAGCATTAGGTGTCAAAATTAAAGCTCCTTGACTGGCATCGGTGATCCATTGAACTTGTAATTTAGTCAATGACGACGCTAATGAAAACAATTGGATATCGGCGCTTTTGATCGGACTGCGGCATTCCATCTCATACGCAATGGTCACATCGGTATGACTGACTTTATCGCTATGTTCATGCTCATGCTCATGCTCATGCTCATCTTGATGATGTTTAGTGTGATCATGTTCATATGGTTCGTCGGATAAGTGCGTTAATTTATCCCTTAATTGATGCGTTACCTGGGTAATTTTACATTGCTTAGGTAACACCAAAAAAGGCGTCACTCGTTCTGCATCTTTGATTAACCTTTTTACCGTATCAACCTCAGCTTGAGTTTGAGGTGCATGTTCAAACCCTAACATGTCTGCAGCAGGAAGAACAAATTCAAAACGCCATGCGTTATCATCTTGAGCAATGAGTAATTGTCCTTCGCTATGAATATGCGCATGATGCTGTGCATATGCTGACCATACCACACTGATATTGGCAGCCATGCTAGCTACAATGATGCCTAAACATGATTTCAACTTCATGATAAATTCCCTTAAGAGTGCTTGATTGTTAATTACGGCATAACACTTGCCAACATATGACATCCTAACATAACATGAGCGTTCCAAAAGTGAAGCCTTTCACCTATTTTACAAGATAAAGGAACAGATATGCCTGTTACTCATTCACTAAAAGCTGGTCTGATCATGCTCAGTGTTTTATGCACCCAAGGGTGTGTTATCAACATTGAAGAGAATCAATTTGAAGAGTTAGATTTTAATCCACAACGAGAAATGATGGGTTCATTTGAGCCTTCTCAATTAACTGTCGCNACTTGGAACGTTGAGCATCTTGCCTATCCCATTNANACTGGGTGTAAACCTCGTACTGAATCCGATATTAATGCCATGCGTGAATATGTAAACAACGTTGATGCTGATGTATTTGCACTGCAAGAAGTCGCTTCTGAACAAGCCGTGCGATTATTGTTCCCTACAGATACGTGGCAGGTGTTGATGTCACCTAGACCCGACAGTGAAACTTATGAGTGTCGTGGTTCCGGACGCGAATCCACCCAACAAAAAATCGCATATGCGGTCAAAAATGGCATCAACATTAATAGTGTTAAGGGACTTTCTGAATTGGGGTTAAATAACCCTGGCTTACGCTATGGCTTAGAGCTGACTATTCAATCTGAGTTGGGTGCTATTAAACTATTAAATGTGCATATGAAAAGTGGTTGTTTTGTCGATAACTATAGCCGTTCAGACCGCGAGTCATGTCAAACCTTTGCTCAGCAAGCGCCGATTTTAGATGCGTGGGTCGAAACCCAAGAAAGTGAAGATATTCAGTACGTATTATTAGGTGATTTTAATCATCGACTCAGCGCACCGTATAATCATCTTACTCGTCAATTAATGACCAATTCTGACGGTTCGGAATCTACTTTATATAACACGACTGGTCAATTAATCGGTTGTCATCCCTATTATCCTGCACCCATTGATTTGGTGTTTGTTGGGGGCATGAGTGACAATAAATATGACTACACGTACCAAGCACACACATTTAATAATATGGCGCCTAAAGCCATGTTGAGTGACCATTGTGCTGTGTCTTTGCAGATAGAGAGATAATAAGAATGTCTGGGGAAAGGATTAATGGTCGGTGTGAGAGGATTTGAACCTCCGACCCCTGACACCCCATGACAGAATCAACTAATTTTTCAATGCATTTAAATTAATTGCAAAACCCTTCTAAAGCCCTATATTTAAAGTCAAAGTAAACAATAAAAAAATTATTCTTATTGCAATTCATCTCATTGTATTTCACTATAACACTGACTTTTCACTGACTTTTATTTTCACGGTATTTATTGTGGCGAGTATAACTAAGAAGCAAATTGAAGATTGGAAAAAGGGGAACAAAAAGTTCCTTTACTCTCCCACAGTTAAGGGACTACGTATCAAGAGAAATAAGCACTCATTTGTTTGGGTGCTTGTTTTTGGTGATAAACGTAAACCCAAGAACAACAGTGGAAACTATCCCGAGACAAGTCATACTATTGGAGATATTGAATTTATCTTACCAAAGGATGCCGAAATAAAAGCGCATCTTATCAAAGCTGATATTGATAATGGCATCTACCCTGACTCACATAAACGACCACAAAATAACACCATTACATTAGGACAATACTTTACCGATTACTATCTCAACTACTGCAATAAATATCATACTGCGAATTCTCAGGCGAACAATATCAGGGTCTACTTTAAGTCTTTATGGAATAAACCGCTGTCACAGTTTGATGCCAACACAATTCAGAACTGGTTTGATAGAGTAAGAACCGCCAGTGGTAAACAGCCCGCTCCGACAACCCTTAAACAGAGATATGGCGCATTGAAAAAGCTATTTAGTGTTGCAAGTGGTATAACAGATTATTATAAAGTTCTAGATGAAAACCCTCTTTCATCAATAAGTTTACCTCAATTCACAATTGAGCAACGCCAAGCAATGCGAAAGTCTAAAGAAAGTTCCAAAAAATTAAGACGTGCTTTGTCAGTAGATGAAGTTATAAAGCTAAGGGCTGCGGTTGCTAAATACGGAGACCAAAAGAGAACATGGCAAAATGAGTTAGTACCACGTTGGTTTAATTTGTATTTTGAGTTTGCATACCTTCATGGATTTAGGCCTAGTGATATTGTAAGTCTTAAATGGTCAAACATTAATGGTGATACAATTAGATTTACTCCCGTTAAAACACAAAACACCTCTCAAATTGAAATTATTGAGATACTTTCTCCCAAATTAATACCGATGCTGTCTGAGTGGCGGTCTAAAAGCTCCTCTGAGTGGATATTTCCTAACACATATGACAATACCAGGCATATGGGAGATAAGCCTCATAACAAGGCTTGGAAAGCTATTAAAAAAATCTCTGGTTTAGAGCTTCAGTTCTATACATTACGACATAACTACGTATCTCAAAAAATTATTCAAGGGACTCCATTGTATGCAATCGCAAGAGCTATAGGTCATACTTCTACTAAGCAAATCGAGCAACATTATGGCCATTTGATTAATGATAGTAATAAGTCTGGGGGGTTAGAATAATTTCATGGAATGGACTGAGGAAGAAAGATTAAATACTGAAAGACTTCACGATGAGTTGTTAAAAAGCGAATTACCTCAACTTTACTCAACGACTGGAAAATACCAAATAGCAGTAGATTTTTACAAAGATATACACAAAGCATCTGTTCAATCCATAGGAGATGAGTATCACGGAACTCTATTTTTACTTGGAATATCGCTAAAGACTATTGTATGCCAGCACTATTTAATGGCTTTAAAGGGGAATATCCATTCAGCTTTAGCATGGTTCGGATGTCTTGATTACATAAGTGGTCTAAAATTAGATAAATATAAACGTCCGATCTATGAGGTATATACAATGATACCCAATGAAACTACAAATTCTTATAAAGATTATATGCTCAGTAAACGTCAGTTTTACTATATGTCTGTTAGTGAATTAATATTATTGGGATGCTCAAGAAAGGATGCTTGTAGAAGGGTAGCTTCGAGTTATTGGCTTGAAAAAAAGAACTTAAGAAAAAATTTCCCACATGTTGCATCTAGCCAAATAGGTCAATGGATGCCTAATGCAGCAACTCTTCACGATCAATATATAAAATTCATGAAAGATTTTGATAATACCACAAACAGCATTAACGTTGACTCTGATTATCCTTTTTTGTACGCACATAAAATTATGCTCAATTTTGATGGAAAATTGAGGTTATGGGACGTCGTCGTGTCAAAATATAATTTAGATTCCGATAATGGATATGCTGACTATGAGCAATTTGAAAAGAATTTTCTGAACTTTAAAATGCCCATTGAAAACAAGCCTGAAGTTCTTGGCAAGTTATACCTTAAAGGCCGCCCTGATAGTTACAAAGAAAAAAACTAGCCATAAAACACTCTCGAACATACTCAAATAACCAGTTCTATTTTCAATAACTTTGTCGTCTTTTTTGGTGGGTTTATAAAAGACGGTGAAAAGATGAGCTAATTCGAACAATATGGATAATGAAATGGACTGAAACAATTAGAGGTAAATTGAAGTCCATGAAAAACGAATTACAACTCATCACACAGAACGAACTCTGTAAACTCCTAAATATTAGTTTATCCACACTATGGCGTTGGGAGCAGCAAAAATACGATTTCCCCAAAAAAGTCAGACTTTCTAGAAAAGGCAATCGGTATCTATACAAGGATGTAAAAAGTTACATAGAAAATAAAATCAAAGAGGGATACTAATATGCATCTACTTACCTCAAACCCACACTTCAACCAAATTAAGCTTTGCAGTATTAAACAATTACTCTCTTTGCTTAGTGTAATTTGGATAATAACAAAGATTGAAGCTTGGTTAGACACTAAGATTAACTGCGAAGGTATTTCAATATGAATATTATTCAAAAATTCTTACTCAACAAAACCTATAAAAATTGCTCACAAGCCAAGTGCTATGAATGCATGGGTGCTGACATCAAGAATGCGAGCTATGACATTGGCACTCAGCGATTAATTAAAGAATGTACTGGTTATTCATGCCCAATTTTCGAAGTTAGGCCTCATAAATAATTCCACCTTTACAAAATTCAAGATAGGTCAGCTCTGTCAGTACATCGATAGAGTTACCTATCTCGGAAATTGATAATATCTTAAGAGAGTATATTTAATATGAAGCGGACCAGCTCAACTACTTTTATGTATAACGGCATAAATTGCCCAATCAATACGAAAGAAGGGCAATATGAAAGTTATTGTGGATTATTAGACAAGGGCATTAACCAGCTAATTACAATGCTAAATAAACATTGTAAAACCTTAGCAATACGATTGGATGTCTACATGCCAGAACACACTAAACTGAACACAAATATCGGGCTTTTTGTGGACTATTTGAAGCGTTATATCCAACGGACTTACTCAACAAAACATGTCGCTTAAACCGATTATGAATAACTCAACTTACGATAATAACTTTCTTATCCTCGACGAATTAAGACCTCTTCTTGAGCTTATATGGGCAGGTAAAAAGGTTGAAGTGAGACATGGTCATCTTTGTGTTGATGATGAGATGGTACCGCCAAAACAGTATAACCATATCCCTACAGCTTTGGCGAAGCTATTAAACACTCCTATTTTTAAAGGGATGGAGATTAAACAAAGTAGAAGTAAAGTTAACAGCACTTCAAGGGCGTCCACAGTTACAGTAATGTGGCAGGATTGCGGTACAGGAGAGACTGTATTGCAATTTTTCAACGACACTGCAGTAAGAAAGGGACACAACAAAAAAGACATTGGTTCCTCTCCAAATGGAATGCTGTATAAATCATTCGTTAAAATTACAGGTACAATACCAACAAGGGCATCAAGGCTACCTATGAAGCGCTACACAGAACGGCTTATCACAGGGGTGACCAAGAAATTCGGTGGCAATGGATCTAAGTTAATTAACGAGTCAGTAGAAAACTTTCACATCCCATACGAACATATATTAGCTTTTATACCTCATGAGCTTGCAACTGAACACACACAAACCAAGTACGTAAAGCGCACACAACGAGCACAACACTTGCACACACCTAGCACTGAACCTTTACACAGTGAAATGCTGCTGGACCAGCAAAATCAATGGATACAACCATTTTTAAACGCATGTACAGATAAACGCATAAAAAGCGAGAAGCCTGAAGAAGTAAGTGTTAAGGGTTACTACAATAAGCATACTGACGAAATCAATTTCAGTGATTGGTAAAGAGAGTTAACTTATTATAATCCTACTTATGTAGTTAAAGAACATTGCATTTAAATGAGTTAATGCATATGCCATAAAAGTTTGAAGTTAAATCTACCTTATTATCAAAATTTAGGCATTTCAAGTATCGATTCTTTATGTGTAGTAAAATAATAGGTCAATTGCAAGATTACTCCCATTAATAATACATTTTCCCGCAAAGGATTTAGATACGCCGTTTTAGGATTCTGAAAATCTAGAACATCTTCCATTAACTTGTGGTCAAATGATTTAAATACCATATCTTTTGGATAATACTCCTTCAAAAAATAGTTTAACATCCTCAGATACAATCCGATCCGGTAGGTTTTAATCAGAAATGACTTACCCTTTACGATTAGTTCTTTATTCAGCTTAGGATGTGTTTTACAGTATTGATATTTACTGTAATAACCCGCGGCAAGAGCATGATAACGTAATTCTTGACGCATTTTATCTACAGGGAATTTGCCCAAGGGTTTTCTTTTGACGTTTAGCTTAATGATTTTATGCGATGACATGTCTGCACTCCATATACGTTTCAAAGTTCACATATTTATTGGCATTAGAAATAGATTCCTTTTTAGCAATCTCATAAACATATATATGTAGTCAAGCACCAAATAATAACTTTTCTTTACCCCTAAAGGGGTAGTAAGTTGCTTGCCAATAACACTTAGACATTTGGATAAATGTTTGTTATTTCTAAGATAGGTAAACTTACTTAAGAAGCAGATGTTAATAAACCGAACCGTTATTTATAGTCAATTGATGGCATTGATTTTATCAATATTATTAGCGATACCTACTGTATATGCTATTAAACGAGCCGTTATCTCAGGATTAAAAATATTAAATATTACTATCAGCGACGAACACCGTTATGATATTTATGTCGCTTTTGAAAATGTCCCGCTAATAACTATAGTCATTGTTTATACTGTGTGTAATGTATTATTGTATCGAAGAAATAACCAAAAATTTGAGCTCAAAATTGATAAGAATAAGTAGTTAGAAAACTAACATTGAATCGTCACTAGCTTACTTAAACCTCTTAGTAAGAAAAACTAACTAATAGGTATAAGTACATGAAAAGGCAACGCTATCCAGAAGAATTTAAAATCGAAGCGATTAAGCAAAAGGAGTATATTTTATAGAATACGCATTAGGCGTCATTAGTATACTTGTGATACTCATCAGCGCATGGTCCAAGAGAACGTATTGCCATAAAAATCCTCATCCTTAATTAATGGCAGGTAAATGAAAATTTCTTATAAACTAAATATCTTGCCGATTCTTTTTATTAATCGGCCCAATTTGGTCTAAGAAATAGTCTTATAGCTATCCATTACAATTAAACGTAGTATGAAATCTTCTTTAAAAAAGGATTACAAAATATGAAAAAATTATTACTGATTACGACAATTGCAGCATCAATGGTTTACATGGGAGCAGCACACGCTAATCAAGATAAAAAAACGACGGTTATACATGGTCAAAAGGGCGTAACATACAATTCCATCGGCAATAGCATCTATGGCTCTGATGGCAGTGTCTCAACCAAAATTGGCAACAATACATATACCTCTCATTCCAATGGTCAAACTTCAACGTCAATGAATATTGGCAATCAAACGTACACAAACGGTAGCAATGGTAGCACACAATCTACAAATCAAATCGGTAACACATTGTATGGCTCGGATGGAACAACAGTCAACAAAATAGGCAATTCGACTTATGGCAGCAATCCCCAAAAACCATCTAAAAACACTACCTGTACGACAATTGGTAGTTTGACATATTGCTAATAAGTTATTTAGCAGGCTAAAAGCCACATTTTGACGCATTCATTAGGTGGCTTATTATTTTGATACTTTCTATTTAACACATAAATAAGTTAGCATAATGTCATTTAAAGATTATTTCCTTTGGCTCAATGCATGGATATTAGCACTAGTTGTTGCTTTAATTTCAGGTGTTGGTGTTGCAATACTTGCGGATGACCAATTTTCTTTAGATAGAGATATATGTGATACATTTGGATGGCTAACAGGATTAGTCACTTTGCTCATAGTTCAAAGGAGGCTGAAAAAAATGTTTGGGTATACTACAGAGCTAGATAGTGAGTAAACAAATGAAAAAACTATTACAGACTTTATTTTTTTTAAGTTTAATCCTATCAAATAATGCTATTGCAAATGTTGTAAATGAAGAACTGACAGGTTTTAAAAAAATACAATTTAATTTTACATATCAAGACCTCTTATTATTCGGAGCCACTTGTTTTAACTCATTATACTGCACACTTTTTAAGGAAGATGTTAATGGCATGACCTTCTTGAATCAGCCAGTTTTAAGCCCTAGAAAAAATTCCAATGAAAACATAATGCCAGTTCCAGAGTTCAGAGTTTATTTTTCAGAGATAAGCCCATATAACGTGGCAGAAATTCATGTTTACGTAAATTTATCTGGCTCCAAGGTTACTGAAACTTTAACAACAAGTCTTGGTCCATCAATTAGATGGCTAGGTTGGGAACACTGGTTTTTTAAAAATGGGGCCATGATTAGTACATATAATCCCGAATATAACTTCTTTCCTTCAAAAACATTATACCGTCCAGCTAGTCAAGCTTATAAATCATTTTCTCAAATTATGCCTAAAAGTTTAATCCCAAACATCATTCCATCAGACTTTTAAAGTGAATTTAGATATGGAAATATTAAATATATTTATTAATAGTTGTTTTGAAGCATGATTGGTGTCATAGCCGGTGATATAGTAGGTTCTAGGTACGAGTTTACAAAAGATAAACGCTACGATTTCGAGCCGTTATTCCATCCTAAATCAAAATTCACCGATGATACTATTTGCAGTACCGCTGTAATGTGCTCCTTCAATGGTGACTCCTGCCCTACTGAGACATTGCATAGTCATTGTCGTGCTTATTTTAGTACTGGTGGCTGGGGCCAGCGCTTTATACAGTGGATGGCAAGTAAAGACCCTCAACCCTATGGCAGCTATGGCAATGGAAGTGCTATGCGTATATCTTCAGCTGGCTGGGTAGGACAAAGTAAAGAACAAGTTATCGAGCTTGCAGATAAGTATACAATTATCTCTCATAACCACCCTGAAGCAATTGATGCGGCAAGAGCAACAGCTTTAGCAGTCTTTTACGCTCGTACAGGTTGCTCATCTGATGAAATAAGAGAGTTACTGTCAGATATTTATACGCTTGATTACACTATTGCATCCATACAGAAAGACTATCAGCGCACTGAACGTGCACTATACTCAGTGCCTCAAGCGATTACAGCTGCTTTAGAAGCTAAGTCCTTTGAAGATGCACTAAGACTAGCTATTTGCTTAGGTGGTGATACAGATACGCAAGCAGCAATAGCCGGTGGTATAGCAGAGGCCAGATTTAGTGTGCCTGATGATATTGCTAAGCAGGCAATGTCATATCTAGATGACGAACTAACTTCTATCATCTTTGAATTCTACGCAAAGTATCTGCCAGTCCAATTTAAACATTTAAAAACAATTTTATGATTAAAGTCGTTCATCAAAACTTATTCACATTTGATGTCGATGCCATCGTTAACTCAGCGAATGTGTCCCTGTTAGCTGGCTCAGGCATATGTGGTGTTATCCATAAGCATGCTGGTAAAGCACTTGAAGATTACTGCAAAACATTAGGGAAGCAAGAATATGGTAGTGCCGTTATTTCTCCTAGCTTCAAATTAAGTGCAGTATGTGATTACATTATTCATGCCTGTGGGCCTCGCTATTTGGATGGCAATCGTGGTGAGGCTGAGTTACTCGCACGCACCCATACAGCAATTATCAATGTAGCCATTGAAAATAACCTTTCATCGATTGTCATCCCGCCTATTTCTACAGGTGTGTATCGCTTCCCTGCTGACCAAGCTGCAAAGATAGCCATCGATTCGGTTGCCACTGCATTAGCTAATTCTAATGTTGATATGGATGTGTATTTTGCGATGAAAGAAGTAGAAAAATATCAGGTATATCATGATGCGTTGTTAAAGCATCAATTCTTCGACTAATACAAAAATACCTTATCAATGGTTTTCGGACACGTTAGGTCTAACCGTCTTGCATTTGATTAATCTAATGGGGATCGTTGCCAATATGAACAGTTATAAGGTTTAGTCATGCGTTTACTCTTACTTCCGTTAGTTTTGCTCATTACTCCTGTTGCGTTATCTGAGGATTATGTTTCTAAGGTAGATCCTATCGATTACAAATGTGTGCCAGATAAAGAAGTTGGCATTAATTGGGATGCTGACGGTGATGATCATGAACTCGTTACGTTTAAATCTAGCGACCATGACATCCTTTTTTTAACTCATCATTCGAATGTTCCTGCTGAAGTCGTCAATAGTATACCTAAGATTAAGGACAAGTCTTGGTCTGAAGATCTTGTTTACGAAGAACATTCTTATCATCTTCGAACTGCGGATCAAGATCCTAAAGCACCTTTGACGTATTACATGTCATTTTTTTGTCAGTATACTGATGATGAATCTAATAAAGTCATTGACTGCGGTAAAAAGTCAAAAGGTGCTTTTTCATTTAATCTAAAAACTAAACGTTTTGCTTATAGTTACATTGGTACATGGCACAATAAAAGTGAAGGCTCTAAACTCAGCGGTGCTTCTGCGGTTATTAGTTATGGAACTTGCCGTAAATACTTCCGATAACTCAGCATCCTGATTGCATAGGTACTCTGACAGCGATGTTTTGTGGGTACTTTGCGGGCGCAACTCTCGCCTAGCGGTAGAATTAACCTAATCTAATTCTGTGTATATGCTCAATCACTTATGCAGCATATACAGATTGTTATCTAAGGACAGGTCGTCCAAATCCAATAACATCATGCCGTCAGATGTAGTTATCCTCTCAGATTTATTCTAAGAGGTATTTTAAGGGCGTATTATTATCCTGTGATAGTTTAACAGTTATGGAGGTTGCTGAAATTATCCTTTTTCGCACATTTCTGCTGGTAAGATTCTTATACTAGGCAATCTAAACGCTCTAATAAAACACAGACCCTCGAATATCCGCTGTTCTATTACTGAACTATTCCATGAGGAATTAAGGTATATACCGACTAATTGAAACCCTAGGTATTAAATAAAATAAGGTTATTAATATTGATCAAACACTGACTTTTCACTGACTTGATTTAGTTTAATTAGATATGGAATGGGTACAGAGCTTTATAATTGGTCGGTGTGAGAGGATTTGAACCTCCGACCCCTGACACCCCATGACAGTGCGCTACCAAGCTGCGCCACACACCGACCGAAGACACGCATTATAGGCAAATGCGTGTAAATTTCCACTGTTTATATGGATTTATTTCCAATCCGCTTCAAGCACCACTCGATAACGTGCGTCGCCTTTTTCCATATGTGCAAATGCCTCATTAATTTGTGAAAATGGAAACAAGTCAATTTGCGGTTTAATGTCATGTTGCACAGCAAACTCCAACATCTGTTTGATCGTCGCTGGCGAACCTACTGGAGAGGATGAGATACTCTTTTGACCACCCAACATATTAAATACGCCGATATTTAATGGCTCTAATGCCGCCCCAACAAAATGTAAACGTCCTTTAGGTTTTAATGTTGCTAAATAGGCGTTCCAATCAAGTGCCACGTTGACTGTAGAGATAATTAAATCAAATGAATTAGCTGCTCCTGCTAATTCAGCAGGGATAGTCGAGTTAATGACATCATGAGCTCCCAAAGTGTAAGCCTCTTGGGCTTTAGAATCACTGGAACTAAACGCAGTCACCTCACAGCCCCAAGCTCGACAAAATTGCAAAGCCATGTGCCCTAACCCACCAATACCAATCACTGCGACTTTGTCTGTTGGTTTAATATTGAACTGAACCAATGGATTAAATACAGTGATCCCACCACAAAAAAGTGGACCTGCTAGGCTCAAATCCATCCCATCAGGTAATGCGACCACTGCGGTTGCATCTGCTCTTACGGTTTGAGCAAACCCACCATGACGACCAATAATGGTGCCTTGAGCTGCACCACAAAGATTATGATCACCGCTATGACAAGGGTCACATTGTTGACAATAATCACTGTGCCAGCCCAGGCCTACATGCTGGCCCACTTTAAGGTGTGTGACATGTTCTCCAACCGCTTTGACGGTGCCGGCGACTTCGTGTCCTCCAATGAAAGGATATCGTGTCATGCCCCATTCGTTATTTTTCATAGAGACATCTGAGTGACAAACCCCACAGTAGGCAACATCAATATCGACATCATGAGCCCCCAGTGGCTGCATTTGTATGGAAGTGGGTGTAAACGCATCGCCGTGTTCGGCAATCTGATAAGCTTGAATCATAATCTTACTCCTGTGGTGTAGTCATTATTTTGCACTACACTTATTATTTTTACAGGTAAAACTAACACTGGTACTCACTACTAAGCAATGCACAAAACAATTTAAACACTGGTATTTACAATCATTTACAATTTGGTGCTTAGTCAAACACAACCAATAGGTCATCATCTACGTTAAAACATAAAAAATGAATCCAATGCTATGATCACTTTACAGAATATCGTTAAACAATTCCAAAACGGGGATGAAATTGTCACCGCGATTAATGATGTATCATTGACCATCAACCAAAATGAGTTTGTCGCCATTATGGGTACATCAGGTTCAGGCAAATCAACATTGATGAATGTCTTAGGATGTTTAGATACACCATCAAAAGGTCAATATCATTTAGATGGTAATAACGTGGCCCAACTGGATGATGACCGTTTGTCACAAATTAGAAATAAATACATTGGTTTTATTTTCCAAACTTTTCATTTACTGCCTAAACTCGATGTCATTGGTAACATAAAACTGCCACTTCGTTATAGTGATGTGTCCGATACTGAAGCACAACAACGCACCGATGCACTGATTGAGCGTGTTGGGCTATCCCATCGCAAACATCATCGTCCTTTTGAAATGTCAGGTGGACAACGTCAACGGGTCGCCATTGCTCGAGCGCTCGTCAACCAACCGAGTGTCATTCTAGCCGATGAACCCACAGGTAACTTAGATTCAAAAACGTCAGAAGAGATCATGGCACTCCTCACCGAATTACACCAACAAGGTCAAACCATCGTTATGGTAACCCACGAACAAGAAATCGCCGATTATGCACAGCGAGTGATCCGCATGAAAGATGGCAAAGTGATCGAGGATAGCGCTAAATGAAATATATCATTGTCCCTATTTTATTGAGTCTCATTACCACAATATCAGTACCCTCCAACGCCGATACTAGCCCAGATATTCCATTGATTTTATCTGGTAAAGTGTCCTCATCTGCCAAGCAAACTGTGGTTGCCCCTCGCGGCTCAAGCTGGAATATTCAGCTTCAATGGGCAGCTGAAGAAGGTCAAATCGTGACCAAGGGCGACCCGGTAGTCGTATTTGATGGTGCAACTGAACAAGCCCGTTTAGAACAAAACCAAGAACGTTTAGAAACTTTATTATTGGAATATAAACAACTCGATATGCGCTTAAAGCAAACGCTAACTGAAGCTCAAGGTCGATATCAAGTAGCGAAAATGCAAGTAGCTAAAGCGCAAATAGAAGTATCTGTCGACAGTTCGACGCTTAGCGACTATCAAAAGGGCCAAAACCAAATGGTCTTAGAACGTGCTTTACTTGAGCAAATTCAAGCACAAGAAGCCATGAAAACGGCAGAAAAACAACTGGTATCGGGATTAGAAAAAAAGAACTTGGATATCTTAAAAGTGCGCGATGATATTCAATACTATGAAAAACTGTTGACTAAATTTAATGTGCTNGCACAGCATACAGGCCCTGTTTCTTACGCTATTCATCCATGGTATGGAACGAAAATCACCTCAGGGATGAACGTGCAGCCGAGCTGGAAAATCTTAGACTTACAAGCCACGAGCGCTTACCAAATAGAGAGTTTTGTGCATGAAATTGATGCCTTAGCGCTGAAAGAAGGTGATCGCGTTACCATCAAATTTGACGCTTTTGCCGGGGAGACATTTACCGGTACCATCGCAGATGTTGGTAGCCAAGCAGAAAACAAGCCTCAACTAAGCAATGCTACATATTTCCCCGTTATCATTACCTTTGACACCCTGCCTGACCGCACCTTATTTCCAGGTATGAGTGTACGCATCATTAAGGAGCGAGCACATGGTTAAGAATCATCTTCGTTATATGTTCCCTACCGCCATATTCGCAGCAAGCCTATTCCTGCTAGGTTGTGGCGCTGAGACAAATACACCTGCTAATATTGCNACTACCAATAGTTCGGCACAAGGATTAACGGTCCCTGCAGAGCTATTGTCATTGCAAACAGTGACAATTGGACCACCGAGTATTCGCCGGATGTGGACATACAAGATCCAACGTCTNGTACCCGAAAATAAGATCGTCAAACCTGGCGACCTACTAGTACAATTTGATGGTCAAGAACTACGCACACGGATGTTATCGCGCCAATCTGAACTTGATGCAGCCAAAAAAGAATTAGAAAAACTCATATTAGAAGATAATGCACGCGCTGAGGACTTAGCCTTAGATTTGGCCGAAGCGACCATGAACGAAGACAAGGCCCGCCGTAAAGTTGAGATTACTGTCTCATCACGTTCTGAAGTGGAGCGACGCAAACAAGCAGCCGACTTTGCAATTATGCAAGTACGCAAAGCNCAAGCACAGCAACGATTAGATGAACATGCACAACGCCGTATTGTGAATCAACAGGTTCAAGCAGCTCGGATCGCTAATCTNCAAACTCGTGTTGATGAAATAAAAGATAGCCTAGCCAAAATGACCGTCAAAAGTACTTCAGATGGCATCGTCATTTTACGTAAAAACGGCGAAGGAGATAAACCAGCTGTGGGAGATACCGTATCAATGGGCAATACACTTATCGAAGTGCCATCATTAGATAATCTATCGATTAAAATGGAAGTTGATGAGTCTGATACCAATAAAGTCAGTATTGGCCAATCTGTAGAAGTGGTATTAAATGCATTTCCTGAGCGAGTATTTACGGGGACCATTTCAAGTAAAGGACAAGCTTATCGCAATAAGTCCCAGCGTAACCAAAAAATTGTATTTGATGCTTGGGTCACATTAGACGAAATGGACTTTGATATTATGCGTCCCGGTATGCAAGCAAGTGTCAACATCCCCGCACAACAAGGAGCCAGCTAATGTTACAAAGACCGATTAGCATGACGGCGATGAATAAATGGTGCTTTGCGATTATAGCGTGCTTCACACTCATAGGCTGTGGCAGTGATGTTGAGAGTCAGATACCCACCTATCAAGTCACCAATAAACCGTTTGATATTCGTATTAATGCAACAGGTGAAATTGAAGCAGCCGAATCACAAAAAGTCATCGCACCAGGCAGACGCCCAAAGATGTTGTCCTGGTTGGCTGAAGAAAACACTTATGTTGAAGCTGGTGATGTCATCGCACGTTTCGATTCCGAACGAATTTTGCGTGATAAAAATGAAGAAGAATTTGCAGTATTAAAACTACAACAAGATATCGTCAGTTCAGCAGCATCCCAAAACCAAGAAAAACAATTTGTACAATCAGAACAAGCATTTGTGGAAGAAGAGTTTTCGTTTGTGGATCGCTTTGCTATCGATGATCTGCGTATTTATTCTAAACTCGATATTATAGATACCTTACAAAACCGAGACTTTTTAGAGGCCAAGGATACCTTTTTAGATTGGAAAGAAGACAGTATTCTTGAGCAGCATGATTCAGCCATGTCGGTTTTAAATATCAAAAAACAAGGTCATCAAAACAAACTTAATCAATATGTGTCAGCATTGAATCAACTCGAAGTACGGGCTCCTTACTCTGGCCTTTTGGTGTATGTAAAGGATCGCCGTGGTGAGAAACCCGCTATCGGTAATACTGTATTTCCAGGTCGTGCCTTAGCTGAAATCCCTAATTTAGAGAACCTACAAGCTAAACTGTATGTATTAGCCAACGATGCGATTGAATTGAACAACAACCAAACGGTCGAACTAACATTAGATGCCTTCCCTGATAAAACATTTACCGGCACAGTCACCAGCGTGTCAGCATTCCCAAGAGAAATTAAACGGGGTAATCCGATTAAATATTACGAGTTAAGTGCCTCAATTAATGAACAAAACAAGGACATCTTGAAGCCGGGGAGGAAACTCACTGCGACGATCCAAGTTACCCAACCAAAAGACACATTAGCCGTTCCATTACAATCGATAATTTATGAACAGGAACAAAGCTATGTCTATATTCAAAAAGGGGATGACTTCGTGAAACACCCTATCACGACAGGCCGCAAAAATTTATATTTTATCGAAGTGACTTCCGGTTTAAACACCGGCGATAACATCGCACTCAGTGCTATTAGTGCAGGAGAGAGCGTATGAAGCCGACCCTTCCTAGACAACAATTTGGTGTATTAATCAGTGATGCATTGCATGAATTATCGTCGCAAAAACTGCGCACCTTTCTGACTCTTTTAGGCATGATATTTGGTGTAGGTGCTGTGATTGCGATGCTTAATATTGGTGAAGGCGCTGAACGTGAAGCGTTAAAAATGATTGATTCAATGGGCGTGAATAACATTATCATTAATCAACGTGAATACACCAAAGACGAACTTGTGGAAATCCGCGAAGATTCATTAGGTCTCACAATGGGAGATGTCGATGCTGCCATTAACACCCTTCCCTTTGTCGAAGAATTTAGCGCAACTAAAATCATTAAAACGTTTGATATCTATTCTGATTATGCCAAATCTGATGCCCAAGTCTTAGGGGTATCTAACAGCTATTTTAAACATGCTAACCTCAGTCTCAATCAAGGTCGATTTTTATCGCCTAATGATGATATTGCATTAGCACAAGTCGCTGTTATTGGAGCAGATACCGCCGCAGAGCTCTTTCCAGGACAAAACGACATTATCGGCAATGTCGTCAAAGTGAATCATCTATGGCTGACCGTTATCGGTGTATTAAACGCGCCTCCAGGCAATAAAAATGAATTCCAAGGAGTGAAAATTGGCGGTGATCGTTACCGTATTTTTGTGCCACTCTCCACCTCACTCAAAAAGTTTGCCCACGATATGCTCGCCAGTGAGCTCGACAGCATCAAACTTAAAATCAGTGAAGGACAAAATCCGGTTATTGCAGCCAAGGCAGTGAGTCATTTGATGCAGATGCGACATAACAATATTCAAGATTATGATGTCGTTATCCCGGCAGAACTGCTTGCCCAACAAAAACAGACACAACAAATATTTAATATTGTCATGGCTTGTGTCGCAGGGATTTCGTTGTTGGTAGGCGGAATTGGGATCATGAACATCATGCTGGCTAACGTGATGGAACGTACTACTGAAATTGGGCTATTACGTGCAGTAGGCGCTACACAACAAGATATCCGTTTACAATTTCTTGCCGAGAGCTTCACGATTTCTGTACTAGGCGGTATTTTAGGGATCGTCTTTGGTCTGGCCTTATCGGAAATCATTGGTTTTTACAGTGATTGGGCGGTGAGCTGGTCGCTAACAGCGATTTTATTATCGTTGAGCATTTGTTTACTCGTCGGTGTTGGCTTTGGTGTTTTCCCTGCAATTAAGGCATCAAAACTGAATCCAATTGAAGCATTACATAGCGATTAGTTTAGCGCTTTACTAGCGCCTGTAACCCGAGGCAAACTTGGTAATAATAGCTGCTTTTACACAGGACGCTATTAGTTACCATTTGGCTCAGCGTATAAATTAGAGGTTAAGGGCACTAAATCGGGTGCTTGGTCGAACCAATGTAAGAAAATATCGGCAGTGATTTTTTGTTGAATACTGTGTTTTTGCTCGGATGGACAAAATAACGAGACACAGATTTCATACTTCCCAAATTGATTGGTTTCCACTGAGATATCAGGCTCTATTTCAATAAACTCAGTATCAAGCTGACGCTCAATGAGTCCCTTATAGCGTTCAGCGACGTCTCTAAAATCCTCACAATAATGACGCGCACGGTCAAGTAACTGAGGTAAAATCTCATAAGGGTTGGAATGAGGCTCTAAAGTGACTTTAAACTGGTG
>JGI26080J50196_1000486_pt1 | contig 18232 bp, 16 predicted proteins | sample SaaInl0LU_22_DNA_FD_50196 | JGI IMG/M metagenome (IMG submission 50196)
ATATCCATTTGAAGTGAAGTAATTCCATCTTTAGTTCCAGCAACTTTAAAGTCCATATCTCCTAAGTGATCTTCATCACCTAAAATATCTGATAAGACACTAAACTCGTCACCTTCTTTAATAAGTCCCATAGCAATACCTGCAACTGGTTCTTTAATTGGAACACCAGCGTCCATTAAAGCTAAAGATGCTCCACAAACAGTTGCCATTGAAGAAGAACCGTTAGATTCTGTAATCTCTGATACTATTCTAAAAGTATATGGAAATGCTTCTTTTGAAGGAAGAGAAGAATTAATTGCTCTCCATGCTAATTTACCATGACCTATTTCACGTCTTCCAGTTCCAATTCTTCCAGTTTCACCAACCGAAAATGGAGGGAAGTTATAATGAAGCATAAATCGTTCTCTTTGAAGACCATCTAAACTCTCAATTCTTTGTTCATCATCAGAGGTACCTAAAGTAGTAACTACAATTGCTTGTGTTTCTCCTCTAGTAAACAAAGCAGAACCATGAGTTCTTGGTAATACACCAACTTCACACGAGATAGGTCTTACATCAGATAATCCTCTACCATCAATTCTATTTTTATTTTTAAGAATATCGGTTCTAACAATTTTCTTTTCTAAGTTTTTAAGTTCAGAGTTAACATCTAGATCAGTATAATTTTCATTCTCTTCAAAAAGCTTTTTAGCTTTATCAGTGATTTCTGANATTTGATTTGATCTATCTTGTTTATCTCTTGTAGCAAAAGCCTTTGTTAAATCTGCTGTAAAAGTTTCCTCAAGCTTTTGTTTAACTTCAGATAAATCTTTTTTNTCAACAGTCCACTCNGGTTTTCTGCATTCTTTNGCAAGTTCTTCGATCATTTTGATCACTGGTACAAAACCTTCATGACCAAATTTAACTGCGTTTAACATTTCCTCTTCTGTTAAACCGTTTGCCTCAGACTCTACCATTAGCACAGCATCTTTTGTACCTGCTACCACTAGATCTAAACTTGAATTTTCAAGCTCTGATTTTGAAGGGTTAAGAATATACTTTCCATCAACAAAACCCACTCTAGACGCTCCTACAGGGCCCATAAAAGGCATTCCTGAGATAGCTAAAGCTGCAGATGAAGCAATAATTGCTAATATATCTGGTTGGTTTTCTTTATCATATGAAATTACAGTTGGTAATAATTGTACTTCATTTTTAAATGCGTCTGGAAACAAAGGTCTGATTGGTCTATCAATTAATCTTGAGATTAATGTTTCNCTTTCAGTTGGTCTTGCTTCTCTTTTAAAATATCCACCAGGTATTTTTCCACCTGCATAGTATTTTTCTTGGTAATTTACAGATAGTGGAAAATAATCCATATCTGGATTAACTTTTTTTGCTCCTACTACTGTTGCTAAAATAACTGTCTCACCGCATGAAGCGATGATTGCTCCGTCTGCCTGTCTTGCTACTTTNCCTGTTTCTAAACTTATCTTCTTTCCTGCTACTTCTATTTCCTTCTTGTATACTTTAAACATTTCATTTCCATTTCGTTTCGTTCGTTTCGTTCCATTCAGTTCTATCTAGCTTGACCTTTTATTTTCTTAAATTCAATTTCGACAGTACATTTTTGTAAGAGTCCATTTTGTTTTTCTTTAAGTACTCTAACAATTTTTTTCTTCTATTAACCGCTCTTAACAATCCAACTGAAGAATGTTTATCCTTTTTAAATTGTTTGATGTGTTTTGAGAGAGTTTCTATCTTCTCAGTTAGCAATGCAATCTGAATCTCTGAAGATCCTGTNTCTTTATCATGAATTGCTAATTCTTTTGCCTTACTGTTCATGCTTCCTTTTCCTTATTTGTTTGTTTGTTTTATTAAGTTTTCAATTTTTTCCGCATACTCAAAAGATTCATCTTTTCTGAAAAGTAGTTTTGGTAAAAATTTCATAAAAACTTTTTTAGATAAGATTTTTCTTATTAAAAAAGAATATTCTTTAAGTAGCTTAACTACTTCATCAGCATTTTTTCCGCCTAATGGCATCACATATGCTTTTGCTATTTTTAAATCTTGGCTCATTTGAACTTCTGTAACTGTAATAGTGTTAGTTTCTAAATTAGGAACTTTTGCCTCATTTTTTAAAAAGATCATACTTAAAGATTGTTTGATCATCTCACCAACTCTTAGCTGTCTTTGTGAAATTGGTTTTCCTATTCTATCAGCCATTATATTGTTCTCTCTGTTGAAGTAACACTAAACGCTTCTATTGTGTCATCTTTTTGAAAATCCATATAATCTTTTATCGTAATTCCACATTCCTGGCCATTGCTTACCTGTTTCACTTGATTTTTCTCTCTAAATAAAGTGCCAACTTTTCCAGTATAAATAATAGCTCCATCTCTAATTAATCTCACGTCTGAAGTACTAGTAATTTCACCTTCTGTGATTTTACAACCAGCAACTTTTCCTGCTCCTGAAACTTTGAAAATCTCTAAAATTTGTGCATTACCAGTTACTTTTTCTTGAATGTCTGGTGTTAATAGGCCAGACATTTTTTGTTTAATGTAATCCAAAACTTCATAGATAATATTATAAGAAGAAATTTTAATTTTTTCATTTTCAGCTAATTTTTTTGCTTCCTTACTTGGCTTGACGTTAAAAGCTATTAATACTGCATTAGAAGCTTTAGCTAAAGTTACGTCAGTTTCTGTAACCATACCAATATCTGATAAAATTATTTTTGGTTTTACCTCATCATGTTTTATTTGGCTGATTGCATTTTTAATAGCTTCTGAAGATCCATGCACATCCGATTTAATAATTAAATTTAACTCTTCAGATGATTTATCTGAAAATGCAGATTCTTGAGTAGCAAATGATAAAGGATTTTTTCCGACTTTTGCCTCTTCCGCTCTATTTTCACTTAAAGTTTTTGCCTCTTTTTCATTATCTAAAACAATAAAATCATCACCTGCTTTTGCAGCTCCATTTATACCTAAAATTTCAACTGGTGTTGAAGGCAATGCTTCATTAATATTTTTTCCTTTATCATCAATAATTGCTCTAACTTTTCCCCATCTTAATCCACTTACAAAAAAATCACCTTTTTTAAGTGTACCAGTTGTTACAATTATTGTTGCAACAGGTCCTCTACCCACATCAATTTTAGATTCTAAAACCACTCCTGTTGCTTTTGATTCAAAGTCAGTTTTTAAATCTAAAATTTCAGCTTGAAGAATGATTGCTTCAACTAATTTATCTAAATTTAATTTTGTTTTAGCAGAGATTTCGACCATCAGAGTATCCCCTGATAAATCCTCTGCAATTAATTCATACTCTAATAATTGATTTTTAATTTTTTGTGGATCGGCATCTGGAAGATCACATTTATTAATTGCCACAACAATTGGAACATTTGCAGCTTTGGCATGTTTAATAGACTCTACTGTTTGAGGCTTTACTCCATCATCAGCAGCAACCACTAATACCACCACATCAGTTAATTTAGATCCTCTGGCTCTCATCTCTGTAAAAGCAGCGTGCCCAGGGGTATCAATAAAAGTAAGTTTATTAGACTGGCTTTCTATTTGGTAAGCTCCAATATGTTGTGTAATACCTCCAAATTCGCCTGAAACTACATTTGCACTTCTAAGCACATCAAGCACAGAAGTTTTTCCATGATCAACGTGACCCATTACAGTTACTATTGGTGGTCTATTTTTTAAATTTTCAACTCTGGTTGCTTTTATTTTTTGAATTATTTCTTCAGCTTTTTCTTCTCGGATTGGATTGTGCCCAAACTCTTTAACTAAAAACTCTGCTGTGTCAGCAGCTAATGTTTGATTTATCGTGACTGTTACACCCATCCCAAAAAGATATTTGATTACGTTGCTTGATTGCTCAGCCATTCTATTAGCAAGCTCTCTAACTGTTATAGCTTCTGGAATATTTACGTCTCTTTTTATTGGTTTAGGATTTTCTTTATTATCGTCTTTATTTAAATTTTTTTGTTCTTTTTCTCTTGCTCTTTTAACAGATGCTAAACTTCTTTCTCTTGCTTCAATCTCATCACTTAATGCTCTTGAAACAGTTAATTTAGTTTCTCTTTTTTTTGTGCCAAGTTTAAGTTTCTTGTTATCACTGTCTCCTTTTAATCTTTTTGTAGCTCTTTGTTCAGCAAGTTTTCTTCTTTCAAAATCATTTGTAATTGGTGGTGTTTTTAGACCAAACGAGGGTTTAAATGGTGCGCCTCGAGTAAAAGAAGAAGTTGGTTTTGTTGTAGTGGTAGTGCCTGCTGGTCTAAATGATCCAGTTCTTTTAACAAAACTATTTTTTGGCTTTTCAATTACGACTGAATTTTTACCTTGAGTTTTAGCAATCTCAATATTTTTGATCGATTTTTTGGCTGTGCCAGAAATTGTTAATTTTGTTTTTTTGCTTTCCATAACTCATCACTCAATCTTTATAAACAATATTTCTTGCAGACATAATTAATTCATCTGCTTCTTCTTTTGATAGAGCAAAATCCTCCAAATAACCTTGGATTTTCACTCTTTCACCTTTTACAACATCATATCCACCTGTTAATTCATCAGATGCAAGATCAGCAAAATCTTCTAATTTTAAAATTTTCTGTTCCCCTAGTGTAACCAACATTCCAGGAGTTAAGCCTTTTAAATTTATCAATGCTTCTTCAAGACCTAGATCTTTAATTCTTTGAGAAATATCCTCTTGATCTTTTTCATGAAACTCTTTTGCTCTTTCAATTAAAGCTTTTGCAGTATCTTCTTCTATACCCTCAATCTTCATTAGATCATCTGCATTGCTGTCTTTAATATCATCAATCGTTGAGAAGCCTTCAGCAACTAACAACTGGCCTAATGTTTCATCTAATTCTAAGTTTTTGACAAAATTTTCTGTCTTCTCTTTAAATTCTAATTGTCTTCTTTCAGAGTCTTCCGCATCTGTCATTATATTAATTTCATAATTTAATAACTTAGTTGCTAATCTAACGTTCTGACCTCTTCTACCAATTGCTTTACTTAAATTTTCTTCAGTAAGAATTACATCAAGTTTNTTTCTTTCAGTATCAACATTAACTCTTTGTACCTCNGCNGGTGATAGAGCGTTTGAAACTAGTATTGCNGGATCTTCAGACCAGTTAACAATATCAATTTTTTCTCCCTGAAGTTCATTCACTACAGCCTGAACTCTTGAACCTCTCATNCCAACACAGGCTCCAACTGGATCCAATGATGTATCCACTGCTTTAACACAAATTTTTGCTCTACTNCCAGGATCTCTAGATGAAGATTTAATTTCAATTAAACCATCATAGATTTCTGGAACTTCTTGAACAAATAATTTTTCCATAAATTTAGGGTGTGCTCTAGATAANAAGATCTGTTGACCTCTTGGCTCTCTTCTTACATCAAAACAATATGCTTTAACNCTATCTCCAGCTTTAATATTTTCTCTTGGTATCATTTCATTTTTTTGAATGATTGCTTCAGTTCTTCCAAGATCAACAATCACATTTCCAAATTCTAATCTCTTAACAATTCCACTTAAGATTGTATCTTTTTTGTCTATAAAATCGTTATATTGTCTTTCTCTCTCAGCTTCTCTTACGTTTGTGCTGATAACTTGTTTTGCAGTTTGAGCGGCTATTCTTCCAAAGTCAAATGATGGTAATGGTTGTAAAACTTCATCTCCAACTTTTTTTTCTTTATTGGATTCGTTTAAAGTTATTGCATCCTCAAGTTTAATTTCTGTGTTAGCATTTTCAGGATTTTCTGAAATTACTAATTTTCTAAAAAGTTCAATATCGCCATTTTCTCTGTTAATTAAAACTTTAATTTCGTTATCTTGTCCAAATTTCGATTTTGCAGCTTTTGCAATTCCAGTTTCCATTGAGGTAATGATTAGTTCTTTATCAATAGATTTTTCTAAAGCTACTGCTTCAGCAATTCTTAATAATTCTAGTTTGTCTGCTCTTTTGTTTAACATTTTTTTGTTTGCTCCAAAAAAAAATGGGCTAAAGCCCATTTTGTAAATTCAATAATGTAAGGGCAATATATAAAAGTTTTTTTTTAATTCAATAAAAACTATTTTGAAAAAACCTTAGTTTTATCAGTATTTTCCCAAGAAAATGCACCATCGCTTTCAGGTGTTCTTCCAAAATGACCNTATGCTGCTGTTTTTTGATAAATCGGTTTGTTAAGATTTANCATTTCTCTTATTCCTCTAGGACTCAGATCAAAATTTTCTTTAATTTTTTCTTCCACAAATTTATTTTTTTCCAAATCACCGTCAAATAAATCTACATAAATTGAGAGAGGTTTTGATACACCAATTGCATAAGCTAATTGTATCAAACATTTTTCAGCAATTTTTGATGCAACAATATTTTTNGCTATATATCTTGATGCATATGCGGCCGATCTATCGACTTTAGTTGGGTCCTTTCCNGAAAATGCTCCTCCACCATGTGGAGCTGCACCACCATAGGTATCAACAATGATTTTTCTTCCCGTTAAACCACAATCTCCATCTGGACCACCTATAACGAAGTTACCAGTTGGGTTTACATAAAACTCATCTTCGTTAAATCCTTCTAAAAATTTCTTAGGTATTGAGTTTAATAAATACGGTCTTAATAATTCTCTTACTTTTGCTTGATCAACGTCAGCAGAATGTTGTGAAGATATGACAACTGATTTTACTTTTTTAGGTTTTCCATTTTCATACTCAAATGTTACCTGGCTTTTAGAATCTGGTTCAATATTTTTTAATTTCCCAGACTTTCTATCAGCCGCCATTAACCTTAAAATTTTATGTGAATAATAAATCGGAGCTGGCATTAATTCATCAGTCTCATTACAGGCATATCCAAACATAATTCCTTGATCACCTGCACCCTCATCTTTATTGCCTGATGAATCTACACCCATTGCAATATCAGCAGACTGTGAATGTAAGTGACTTTCTATTTTTGTAGCCTCTCTCCACGTAAAACCATCCTGGTCATAACCAATATCTTTGATGCAATCTCTAACTTTTTGTATTAATTCATCTTTTTTAATTTCAGGTCCTCTTACTTCACCTGCTAAAACAACTTTATTAGTTGTCGTTAGGGTTTCGCATGCGACTCTCGAAAATGGATCATTAGCTAAATAACTATCAACTACCATATCTGAAATTCTATCTGAAACTTTGTCTGGATGACCTTCAGAAACTGATTCACTTGTAAAAAGATAATTTTTTAAATTACTCATTAGGAAATTCTATTAAATGAAAATATCAAAAAAATATATAACAAAATTATAACTAAAAACATTTTATTCCCATATTTTGAAAAAATGGTTTCTTTAAAGATTTTCTTATCTTTGAAATCTATGTATCCAATTTGGCCAAATTCTATTTTTTTTTCAATTTTGCCAATTGGATTAATTATTGCTGAAATTCCATTATTTGCAGATCTTAATAAGTATTTTCCACTTTCAATTGCTCTGAATATGCTGTGTGTAAAATGTTGTTGAGGTCCAATAGATTCGCCAAACCATCCATCTTCAGAAATATTTAAGATGTAATCAAAATTTGGTTTATTAAAAATACTTCCTGAATAAATTATTTCATAGCAAATCAATGGCAAAATTTTCAGACTAAAACCTTTTTCATTAACTGAAAAAATCTCTCTGTTATTTCCACTACTAAATGATTGATAATTGTTTGTTAAAGACCTTAGACCAATTTTGTTTAAAATTTTTTCAAAGGGCAAAAATTCTCCAAATGGAACTAATTTTACTTTCTTGTAATCATTAATAAGGTTTAACTTATGATCATAAATAGACAGTGTATTATAAAAATAATCTTTCTCATTAATTTGTTCGTAGCTGTTAATTCCAATTGCTAATAAATGGTTTTCATTAAATTTTTCACTAAACAAAAATTCAAACTCTTTTAATTGTTTTTGGTTAATGTTNGGTATTATTCCTTCAGGCCATAAAAAAATTGTTTTAGTTTCTTTATCTGGCTGACTTATTTTAATTAATTCAGTAATTACTTCTGCTGTATCCGAATTGCCATAAAATCTATCAAGATTTATTTTTGTGCCAATAACTCTTATAACGTAATCATTATTAAAACTTTTAGAGGATTGAAAAGAACTAATATTACTGGCACCAAGTGAAAAAAATATAATTGGTGATAATAAAAAGATAATACAAACTAATATCTCTTTTCTATTTTCTCTTAAAATAAAAATTGAGGGGCTAGCAAAAAGGGATACACAAAAAATGTTAAAACCATAAGTACCTACGAAAGATAGAATTTGCAATATTTCTATATTTTCTGAAAAACTGAATGCAATTAAATTCCAAGGAAAGCCTGTCAAAATATTGCCTCTAAGGAATTCAGTTAAACCAAACAAAAGAGAGAATAAAAACAAATTGCTAGCAGGCTTTTTAATATCAATTTTAAAAAAAAAATAAGTTGCTAAACCGTAAAAAGTCCCAAGGAACAGTGGAATTAAAATTAAAGCAAAAGGTATTAAAAAACTAAAATTTTCATCGAAAGTTAAGGAAATTGAGATCCAATATAAGTTGCTTAAAAAATAACCAAAACCAAAAAGCCATCCACTTAAAAAAGAATGGTTTATTACATTCGAACGTTTTTTTTGAAAAATATATATAAAAAACAAACTAATCGTAAAAAAATTAATAAATAAATAATTATAGGGAGGTAAACTTAGAGATGTTAAAGCGCCCAGTATTATTAAAAAAAGGAATTCTAAATATTTTTTATTTTTCAAATTAATTAATTTTTTTAATTACTGACTGATAAATTTTTTGCTCTTCTTTAAGCATCTTTTTATAATCTTTAAGTTTAATATGGTCAAAACCTAATAAATGTAAAAAGCCATGAATGAATGTTTTAATAACTTTTTCTTTGAATAAGCTTAAATTTTGATTTTTAGGTTTATTCATAAAATCATAGCTGATTACAATATCACCCAAGTATAATTCTTTATTATTCTTCCATTTATTATTGAAAGGAAACGACAATATATCTGTTGGCTTATTTTTATTTCTAAATCTTTTATTTAAAATTTTTATACTTTTATTACTGGATAATAATAATGTTAGAGAAAATTTTTTATTTAAAAACTGATATTTTTTTGGAAAATGTTTGCATATAGCCTTAAAAAAAAATTCAATTTTTTTAATTTTTTTTGACCAATTTTTTTCTTCTGAAACAACTTCAATCTTAATCATTATGATTGCTATAAGCCTTAACAATCTTTGATACGAGTGGATGTCTTACTACATCTGAATGATCAAAATCAATGACAGATATTTCATTTAAGTGAGATAGCAATTTTTTAGATCTATCGAGACCAGACATATTTTTATTGGGTAAATCTATCTGAGTAGGATCACCATTTACAACTATTTTGGTATTCTCTCCAATCCTAGTTAAAAACATTTTAATCTGTGTGTCTGTTGCATTTTGAGCTTCGTCTAAAATTGCAAACGAATTTTTTAAAGTTCTACCTCTCATAAATGCCAAAGGAGCAATTTCAATATCTCCAATTTCAATCATTCTTTGAATTTTTTCAAAGTCAAATAAATCATATAAAGAATCGTACAGAGGCCTTAGGTAAGGATCAACTTTCTCTTTCATGTCACCAGGTAAAAAACCTAATCTCTCACCAGCTTCAACAGCAGGTCTTGATAAAATTATTCTTTCAATTTTTTTTTCTAATAGCATCGTTAAACCCACCGCAACGGCAAGAAATGTTTTTCCTGTACCTGCGGGCCCTGCGGAAATTACAATATCACTCTGCCTTAGGGCTCTAACATATTCTTTTTGTTTTTCTGATCTAGGAATTATAGATTTTTTAGGAGTTTTTATAATATCCGTAACATTTTGATTTTTAACTTTTTCGTTAATCATAAATTTATCAATAGATGATAATATGTCTTTATTTTCTATGTTTCCATTGTTTATAAATTGATTGGCTAAAAATTGTATTGCATCTTTAACGATTTCATTTTTTTCAGGTGTGGATTTAATTAAAATAGAATTTCCTCTTGAATACAAGTTTGATTGTGTAATTTTTTCTAATTCTTTAAGATTTTTATTAAATTCACCAACTACACCCATTAGCAAGTCATTGTCATGAAAAATTACACTAAGTGTATTATTGTCGGAATAAACAAACTTTAAATTTTTATCAAAATTTTTCTTATTAGTAATGCTCAAGTTTTAAGCTACCCTTTGATTTGATTGTCCAACAACTTCGCCAAACAAAGTATTTTGATTACTATTTTTAATTTTAACTTTCACAATTTTTCCAATTAAATCATCAGTACCATTAAAAAGAACAGAAGTCATGTATTCAGATCTAGCAAATAGTTTGGATTTATCATCAGTTCGATTTTCAACAAGCACATTAATCGTTGTATCTTCTAATTTTTTATTCATATTTATTTGATTATTAAATAATTTTTGTTGTACTATTTCTAATCTTTCCATAGATTTTTTTTTATCAATTAGTGTTAAATCTGCTGCAACCGTTCCAGGTCTAGGACTAAAAATAAATGAAAAAGAATTAATAAATTTTATTTCATCAATAAGTTTGATGGTTTTCTCAAAATCATTTTTTTCTTCACCTGGATAAGCAATAATAAAATCACTTGAAAATTCTATATTTGAGTTAATTTTTTTCAACTTATTAAAAATTTCCAAATAAGTTTTTATTGTATGCTTTCTATTCATTAAATTTAAAATTTTGTCTGATCCACTTTGAACGGGCAAATGCACTAAAGGCATCAATTTTTTTGAACTTTTATAAACATCTATTAAATCATCTGTCATATCTTTTGGGTGGGAAGTTGTGTAGCGAATACGCTCAATACCCGAAAGTTTTTCAAGCTCTAAAATTAAATTTGATAATCTAAAATTTTCAAAATTATATGCATTAACATTCTGTCCCAACAATATGATCTCTTTTGAACCATTATCGACTAGGTGTTTTGCTTCTTCTAGTATCTGATTAAAAGGCCTAGAATATTCAGGTCCCCTTGTGTAAGGCACCACACAAAAATGACAAAACTTATCACATCCTTCTTGGATAGTTAAAAATGAAGAAATTTTTGATGTTTGATTTTTAATTTTACTTAAATATTCAAACTTTGTTATGGCATCGAATTCGGTCTCTTCATGTTTTTTATTTTTAGTTTGATAATTAAGAATTGTGTCATTAATTTTATGATAAGCTTGAGGGCCCAAAACCAAATCAATATAAGGTTCTCTTTTTAACATTTCCTCATGTTCTGCTTGAGCAACACAACCTGCAACAATGACTAAAGGCTTAGATTTTGATCTAAAAATTTTCTTAACTCTTCCAATTTCATGATAAACTTTTTCTTTGGCCTTATCTCTTATATGGCAAGTATTTAGCAAATAACAATTAGCATCCTCATATTTTTCAGTTTTAACAAATCCAATTTTTTTTACAGTGTCGTATATTCTATTGGAATCATACTCATTCATCTGACAGCCAAAGGTTTTTATAAAAATTTTCTGGCTCATTATTATTTTTTAGACTTCTTTTTAACCCCATAAAGTTCTAGCTTGTGATCAACTAAAGTGTATCCGTATTTTTCTGCAACTTTCTTTTGTAATTTTTCTATTTCTTCGTCGACAAACTCTATTATCTCTCCAGATTTAACATCAATTAAGTGATCATGATGGCCTTCATTTAATTCCTCATACCTTGCTTTTCCGCCCTTAAACTCATGTTTAGTTAAAATACCAGACTCTTCAAATAATTTTACAGTTCTGTAAACTGTTGCAATGCTTATTTTGGAGTCAATTTTTGAAACACGGTTATAAAGCTCATCAACATCTGGATGATCCGTAGACTCAGACATTACTTTTGCAATAATTCTTCTTTGGTCAGTTAATTTTACTCCTTTAGATAAACATTTAGATTCTATAGTTTCTGACATAATTAATTTTAACTTATATAAATCGGATTAATCAAATTTTTTTTAATTTTAAATTTTTCGCACAAACTTGGTATATTTTCATATTTATCTTCACTCAAATCACCAAAATCATCGAAACTGAAACAATAATAATCAATTTTTTTTGCAACAAATATTGCTTTAACTACAGATAAGGAGTTTCTGATGCCAGCAAAACTGCCAGGTCCGCGGTTAACATATAATTTTGAAATTTCATCAATCTTCAAATCATACCTATTGATAAATTCATTTATTAAAATTGTTAATTTTTCATAATTAGTTTTACTATTTTCATGACTAGTACTATAAATATTTTCATCTTTAATGAGCGTTAAACATATTTTTTTACCTGCTGCATCAATTATTAAACTATTCATAATATTCTTTTTATTAATAACGAATTCTAAAGCAGAAGATAATAATATCAAACAATATTCAAACGATGAGGGAGTTTTGTCAATTATGTATCATCGATTTGATGAAAACAAATATCCCTCAACAAATATTCAAATGAATATTTTTTTAGAACAGATCCAATTAATTAAAGATCTTAATTATGATTTTATTCATCCAGAAAATTTTGAAAAAAATTTCAGTATCCCAAAAAAACAAAAAAAAATCTTAATAACTATTGATGATGCATTTCAATCATTCTATGAAGTTGCGTGGCCTTTTTTAAAAGAAAATAAAATTCCTTTCATATTATTTGTTTCAACAGAACCTGTTGGAAACAAAGGCTATATGACATGGGATCAAATTAAAGAGGTAGAACAAGAAAGTTTTGCAATAATAGGACATCACTCTCACTCGCATGATTACCTTATAGATGTGAGTGACGAAGATTTTATAAAAGATATTGAAATTGCAAATAAAATTTTTACTGAAAAAATTGGATATATCCCTAGCTTATTTTCTTATCCATTTGGAGAATATTCAGAATTTATGAGGCAGTATATTTCAAAAAATTTTACATATGCATTTGGACAACACTCAGGTGTTATTGATGTAAACAAGGAAAAGTTTCAGCTACCTAGATTTCCAATAAATGAAAACTACGGAGAGTTAAAAAGATTTACATCAATTATAAAAACTTACCCTCTTGAATATAAAAAATTATTACCACTAGAGAAAAAATTAAATAAATCAAATAACCCACCTTTATTTTCCGTAGAGTTTTTTGATAACCAAAAAAATATCAAAAATATAAATTGTTATTCAAATGAAGGAAATAAATGGGAAAAATCAAAAATCCAATTTGATGGTAATACTTTGAATATAAAATTTAGAGAGGCTTTTCTTCCTAGAAGAGGCCGAATAAATTGTTCATTAAATGATAACGGTAAATGGAGATGGTTTGGAACTCAGTTTATTGTTAAAAATAACTAGATAAGGCTCTCTAATTCAAGACTAGAAGGTAAAAGTTTTACATTATCAAAATCTTTTAAATTATTTTGTTCAATAATTTGTCTTAGAATTTTGACATACTGTTGGCCTGTCTCAGCATACTTATCCAAATATTGTGAAAGAATAATACTGTCCAGTTCTTTGCCTTCATCTCTCAATTGTGCTCTTGCCTGTCTAAATTCTTTATATGTTTTATGCGTATTTAAATTTCTTTGATAAGCTCTTACTGAAGCTTGCAATATATTAAATTTCATTACCTTGTGTCCTTCATCTTCATCAGCCTCCTTAGGCTTTAGGCCTTCTCCAGACCAGGTCCATTGTCCAAAAAGTGCATTTCCTTCTTGAGCAAACCTTGATGTTCCCCAGCCTGTTTCTTTTGCTGCTTGTGCAAGTGCTAAAGATACAGGAACCTCATCCATTCTTATCTTCAAAATGGATAAATCTTTTGATGGAATACCATATTGCTTAAATTTTTTATCAAGCCATTTTTTTTCAAGATCTGTATTATTGCTTTTATTAATTATGCTAAAAAGTCTTTTTCGATCTAATTTTATATTATTATTTTCTTGAAGGACCAAAGGCAAAACTATTTGCAAAAATAGTTCTTTTCTTTTTTTGGTATTCTCGATCATTTTTATTTCACGAGGAAAAGAATCTAGCGCTACAGGCTTAACCAATTTGTTCTCTCTTACATCATCTAATTTATAGCCTGTATCTTCAAAAAGTTGTTGGATAGTTGAAGCGTCTAGTCTTACAGCGTCAGTTTCATTTTCATTTAAGTTATAAATATCTACCAGCAAGTCTCTTTCATCAAATATTTCATTCTCATCCAAAGTATTGTTTGTCTTCTTATCTAATGTGTAAGCTAAAACTTGTTTAGAATTGTTTTTAAACTCTTTAGTAATCAAAATATTATCATTAGCGAAATTAATCATTAACGGTAAAACATAAAATAAAGAGACAACAATTATACTTCCTAAGAAAGTTCTTGAGAGAGATCCTAAATTATTATTATCAATAGTCTCTATGATTTTATGTTTTCTTTTTTTTTGAATTTTTTTCATAACTAAACGGCTACAACTTCTTTAACTTCTGGCAAGTAATGACACAAAAGATTTTGTACTCCTTGCTTTAAAGTCATTGTAGAGCTTGGACACCCAGAACAACTTCCCTGTAATTGAACCTTAACTACTCCATCCTTAAACTCTTTGAATTTTATATCACCACCATCTTTTGCAACAGCGGGTCTAATTTTTTGGTCTAAAATTTGAACAATCTTTTTTTCAATTTCTCCAAGATTTTCATCGATCTCGAAAGGACTCTTATCAACTACGAACTCTTTACCAGTCGAGTAAAAATCATTAATTAAAGAAATAACTATATGCTTTATTTCATCCCATGAAGTTTCATCATATTTATTTATTGAAATAAAATCCTTACTTAAAAAAATTCCTTCAACACCATTTACGGACATTAAGTTTCTTATTAATTCATTTTTAACATCATCTTTTTTTGTAATTTCAAATGATCCACCATTAGAAACTGCCTTGCCAGGCAAAAATTTTAATGAATTAGGATTTGGTGTGCTTTCAGTTTGAACGAACATAACTTCTATATAGTCAATAATTATAAAATTGAAACTTGTTTAAGAATTTTTATAAAAAACCTACAATTTCATGTATTTTTTTTAATTTATTTGATGCGTATTCATTAGCTTTTTTTTGTCCGTCTAATAAGATTTTATCCAAATATTCTCTATCAGCATTAAGTTTTTTAATTTCATTTGAAATGGGAATAATTTTTTCAACTAAAACTTGAGAAAGTTTTTCCTTAAATTCTGAAAAGTTTTTTCCACTAAACTCTTTGATCGATTGATCCAATGTTAAATTATTTAAACTTGAGTATATTCCTAAAAGATTTTTTGCTTCGGATCTTGTCTCTAATTCTTTTGNGTCAGATGGCAAAGGCAATGGATCCGTTTTTGCCTTCTTAATTTTATTAATAATTAAATCCTCATTATCTGTTAAATTTATTCTGCTTAGGTCAGACAATTCAGATTTNCTCATTTTTTTTGTTCCATCTTTTAAACTCATTATTCTTGAAAATTCTTTTTGAATTAATGGTTCTGGTACTTTAAAAAAATCTTCTACCTCATAATCATTATTAAATTTTTGAGCTATATCTCTACAAAGTTCTAGATGTTGCTTTTGATCTTCCCCCACAGGCACATGCGTTGCATCATAAAGGAGAATATCAGCAGCCATTAATACTGGATATGAATAAAGCCCAATACTTGCTTTTTCTTTATCCTTACCAGCTTTTTCTTTAAACTGTGTCATTCGGTTCAACCATCCCATCCGAGCAACACAACTTAATATCCATGCGGCCTCCGAATGTGCTGAAACAGTTGATTGATTAAAAATAACACTTTTTTCTGGATTTATTCCACATGCAACAAAAGTTGCTACTGTCTCTCTAATATTGTCTCTAAGTTCTTTTGGATCTTGTTTGACGGTAATGGCATGTAAATCTACTACACAAAATACACAATCATTTTTATCATCATTGTTTAATTCAACAAAATTTTTAATTGCTCCTAAATAATTTCCCAAATGTAAGTTCCCTGTTGGCTGAACTCCTGAAAATATTTTTTTATTCATTGTTAATACTTTAATTTAATATCTTCTAATTGGAAAGCTTTGATCAAATATGACACAAAAATATAAAAACATGCTGCTATTGCAACGGATAAAATTAAATAAAAAGATTTAAAATTTTGATCAAAAGCTAATTGATCCTGCAGCAAGATCAACAAATAATAAAATAAAAATCCCATCATAATTGAAGACAAAATAATCTTAATAAATCGGCTTATGAAAATATTATTAAAAAAAAATAAATTTCTTTTTTTTAAAATAAAAAATAAGGCAATTGTATTAAACCATGAGGAAATACTGGTTGCTATAGGTATTATAATAAAACCAACAGTTCTAAAAAAATAAACACTAATTAAAATATTTAATACAACAGATATAAAAGAAATATAAAACGGTGTTTTGGTATCTTGATTTGCAAAAAAGAAATTTGAAAAAACTTTAATAAATGCAAAAGCCGGTAGTCCTAAAGCAAAATAATAAAGTGCTTTAGCAGAGTTAGCTACTGATACCTCGGTAAATTGTCCATATCCAAATAAAGCAGAAATAATCTGCTCTGAGCCTATTAATAATGCAATAGTTGCTGGTAGACTTAAAAACAAACTTAGTTCTAAGGCTTTGTTTTGAATTAGATCAATTTTTTTTTTATTTTTTTGAGCAATATGTTTAGAAAGTTGAGGAAGTATTACAACACCTATTGCAATCCCTGCAATTGCTAAGTTTATTTGATAAATTCTATCAGCATAATAAAGGTATGAAACAGCGCTAGCTTGAAATGAAGCTATTATTGTTCCAACTAAAATATTTATTTGCGTTACACCTGAAGAAAAAATACTAGGAAGTAATTTTTTAAAAAAAACTTTTACTTTTTTTGAAATTTCAAAACTTAAATGAAATTTTATTTTGAAAAATTTTCTTACAAAAAAATATAAAAATATAAACTGCAATAAACCTGCAAGAGTTACTGCGTATGATAAATAATAAACTAAATTATCATTTAATAATTTGCTGAACAACAAAACAATTATAAGAATAATATTTAATATGATTGGTGCTGCGGCAGCTTCTGCAAACCTGTTATATGAATTTAATATTCCAGCAAAAAATGATGCTAAAGAAATTAACAATAAAAATGGGAAAGTTATCCTCGTAAGATTAATTGCTAGCTGCATTTTTTCATTGTCCTCTGAGAAACCAGGGGCAATAAGAGATACAAATGCTGGCATAAATATTTGAACCAATAAAATTAAAATTAATAAAATTAGAAAAAGTAAATTAAATACTTCGCTCGCAAATTTATTTGATTTAGCTTTTCCTTTTAATATTTCTGAAGAATAACTTGGAACAAATGCAGCATTAAAAGTGCCTTCGGAGAATAGTCTTCTAAAAGTATTTGGTATTCTAAATGCAACAAAGAAAGCATCTGCTAAAAAACTTGTTCCTAGAAAGATTGCTATTAAAATATCTCTTAAATAACCAAGTATTCTGCTGATTATTGTAAAAAAACTGAATGTGCCAGTTGACTTAATTAAGTTCATAAATCATATTAGTCTTAATTTTACCCTATTTGTACATCTAATTACCAAAAATGAAAAAAACAAAAGCTGATCGTTATACTGAAAAAGAAGCATTAGATTTTCACTCTGATAAAAAACCTGGAAAGATAGAAATTATATCGTCAAAAAATATGACGACTAAAAGAGATCTTGCGCTTGCTTACTCTCCAGGTGTTGCAGCTCCAGTTAAAGCAATCAGTGAAAACCCTGAAGCAGCTTACGATTATACTGCTAAAGGAAATCTAGTGGCCGTTATTAGTAATGGTTCAGCAATTCTTGGAATGGGAAATTTAGGTGCACTTGCTTCAAAACCAGTTATGGAAGGAAAAGCAGTTTTATTTAAAAGGTTTGCTGATATTGATTCTATAGATCTAGAAATTGATTGTAACGATGCAAATGAAATTATTAATTCGATAAAAAATTTTGCACCTAGTTTTGGTGGAATAAATCTAGAAGATATTGCTGCTCCAGATTGTTTTGTCATTGAAGAAAAATTAAAAGAAATTTTGGACATTCCAGTTTTTCATGATGATCAACATGGTACTGCAATTATAACCACTGCAGCATTAATCAATGCATTACATATAAATGGTAAATCTATAAA